>Ga0307507_10006999_pt1 | contig 16749 bp, 17 predicted proteins | sample 7_EM_MG_FD_207223 | JGI IMG/M metagenome (GOLD analysis project Ga0307507, IMG submission 207223) | Populus trichocarpa ectomycorrhiza microbial communities from riparian zone in the Pacific Northwest, United States - 7_EM | ecosystem: Host-associated > Plants > Roots > Unclassified | place...
TTATGGTCCCCCTGGTCCTCCTGGTCCACCCTGATCCACACTGATCCACATTTTCGGTAAAATTTCCAAAAGTGGGGATCAGAGCTGATCGGAGTAGACCAGGTGGACCAGAGGGACCACAACCCCCCTTGGTGGACCAGGAGCGTTCAGGACTACCTTGGACCATGCTCCGACATTTCCCTGATGCATTGCGAAATTACTACTCGAATAGAACGACATCAACACTAACAAATTCGATAACAAAGGTGAAATACCACGTTGGTCAGCTTCTTACAGTGGACACAAGAGGTGGTGGAAATGCTGTGGATCCGGTTATTTTAATTGTACTTTTGAAGGTAAATATCTTTCTGTTAGTCAACTGTATCTCTCCGTTTAGTTTATCCTGTACTGTGTTTAGTTATTATGACACTTAATCCTCAATTCTCATCAGGAAAATGTCAAAGCGTGGTCCACGGTGGTCCTGAACGCTCCTGGTCTACCAAGGGGAGTTGTGGTCCCCATGGTCCACCTGGTCCACTCCGATCCATTCTGATCCACACTTTTTGAAATTTTACCAAAAATGTGGAACTGGTTGGATCAGAGTGGACCAGGAGGACCAGGGGCACCATAACCCTCCTTGGTGGACCAGGACTGGTTTTTACATTTTGCTGATACTCTATCAATCCTCAATTTCCTATCATAAGCTGTACTCTATGGCCACGCTACACCGGTACGTAGGTGTAGTAAGAGTATTAGTAAGTGAAGCACTTTGGTGTGGGATTAGGCATCTATAGCCAGGAAGTACTGTATACTTGTATACCTATTTTCCAGCTTCAACATGAGTATAAACTGTAGCTCATTCAGAGGATAAATGATCTCTTTTACATTTTCAGAGAACAAATGAAATACTCTTTTCAGAGGATAACTGAACCCTGATGTCATGGTTAATTGATGTCTTCCCTCAGAAGTAAACTGCAAAGAGTAAAACATAAATAACAAAACTGTTAAGATTTAATTCACAAAAATGAGAAAATGCAGGGGCCAACAGAAAGATCTACTAGGATACATATAATTATATAATAGAATTTGGAAAAATCTAAACCAAGGAGGAATAGTGAAAAAGTGTGTAACCTCCCTTCCCCCCCTATTTAATACTCATACGGTCAGCTACTTTTAGACAAATATTTAATATCTTTTTACCTAGTATTGTACTTTCTCACGACTTATTTATTCATTTAGCCATTACTATTTAATATACAGTATTTACTTAATAAATCTAGTATCAGCGGTGTGCAAGCCTTTCAGCTCTGGCTATCGGAGACCAAACACCCTACTAAGATGGAATACTGTTATCCAGATGGAGTATAACCTAGAGATGTTAAGCTTAATGGAACTTATAACTAGTATTTGTGAGTTCATTAACTCATTCTGCTAAATCTATTTGAGTTTAAACTTTGATATCTCTTGTGATACCTGATACTGAATTTATCTAGTATATATGGCAAGTGTTGAAATACACCATATTTAAATAGAATTGCATGCAGGCAAAGCTTGAATCTGTGGTGGCAAAATAGTCTAGTGGAATCAATTACTGGGAGCCAATTGAAAAATATGAAGTATGTTACATTCTCCGTCTCGAAAGTCTCTTACATCTTATTGGCCTATTAGATATAATTTCAAAAGCTAATAATTCTTTGTTATTATGGTATTAATTACCATAAAGGAATATTATTCAAACTATCTTTCACAGTTATTCTTCCCCTTAACAAAATTCTTCTGTTACCCAAAATTTCTTCTGGTCTAATTAGAGAATTGCATTCTTAATTTTCATTTTCCTATCATTTCGTATTATCACTAGGACACTGTCAATTCTTGATCAGCCTTAATGCCAAAGCAATTCACCGGGAAGCTACACCGAGATGAAATATATTGCATATATATTACAGAAAATCGCAGTTTAACTGATGTTCTTGAAATCATAAAACAAGAGAATAACTTTTATCCTGCGTAAGTAGATCCTGAATAATTAATAAATAATAAACTAATAAATTAAATAGAATAAAAACCTATCAAACAAAAATATGAGAATGGTATTTTCCTTCCAAGATATCACCTTTACATGAAAACATATACCTTGTTGCTAAAGTAAAGGAGTTATGGCTTTTTTACTTCTCCTCTTAGTCAATGCTAGATGCGCTTTCACCATGTGTTTATTGTTTAACGAATATCCAATTAAAGGAGCTAAGACTCATCCCATGGTGAGTTTATTGCAACAAACAGTCCAACTTTGTCAAAAAAGGACCTTTATACAAAAGTGGATAATGTGCTTATAGAATTACTAGCTAAGGGGTAGTCCTTGCGATAGAGTGCAGGGGCATATACAATTGCTTGTATTTGGCAAAGTGGTATTTTGGTTTCACAGTAAGTAAATTCTGAATTATGGAGTCAGATTTGATATTAAAAGAGAATTAGAAAAGAGATTCGGGTAGCAGTGCAAAGAGTAGATCTACTTGGGATTGAGTTAAGAACGAAAGGGTTGGCTCATAAAAGAGGTCAATTTATGATCTAAGGACCAAACAGGGTATGGTCAATTGATGGCCATGATAAGCTCTCACTTTTTGGATTTCAGATATACAGTGCCATTGATGCCTATTGCCCCTATATAGTTTGGTGCTTTGTTGGACACTCGAATTGTACCGCGGTTTCAGTCAATAAGCAATTTCTCAATGCCGTTCGTTCTCATGATATAGTTCCTCAATTGGTCTGATCTGATAAAGGTACTGAGACTATGCTGCTATTCAACTCTCAACTTGTTCACCACCGTACCGTCATTCCTGAGATATCGATCCGGGAAGTCTATTCATATGGTACCTCAAAGAAGAATCAGCGAATTGAGCCTAGGAGGAATTTGCTTGCCAATGCTCAAACAGATACCTGGCGAGAAATCTTTAATGATTTGGAGTTGGAAGGCTACTTTGATGGTGGTGCCCTGGATATTATTGCTATGCAATTCATCTATATGAATATGATTACGCAACATATTCAAACATTTGTTCAAATTCATAACTCTCATCGTATACACTCTCAATGCAAGCGAGATCACTATCTTCCACCTGGCAAACCTGTTGAACTCTACAACTATCCACCGACAGGGATCGTTAATTATGGATTATCACCAAATAAAGCAATCGTATATGATGCTCTTGAGACACAAATGAGTTTCTATAATCCGGACGAGTATCTTACATCTGATACACAAAGTTGTGTGGAGAAATCTTGGCCAATGGGAGTTTTCCTATTGCCTATTCCTTTAGAGAACACCACCGGGAAGCTTATCTTTATTTACGGACTGAATTGACTTGTTATATAGAAAATATAACAGTTCTACCAATTCCAATTGATACAGCACGATAGATTGATGAATGAATGGGAAGTAATAAAACTGGTCAAGAAACAATGCGATATTTGGATGAAACTGCGGGGAAGGAATGGGACACTCTGGATAATAAACTTCCTTTATCCGGCAAGACGGCGGAATTTGATGAAACAAAAGTTATTGACTATGATGGTATGTACTCAATTAACGATAATGAGTGTGATGATAATGAGTGTGATAATGATAAGTGTGATGATGATAGAATGATATTGAATATTCATCAGCAAAAACAACTTTCACTCCAGAGGAATAACGCCCGCATCCGCCCCATGCGTCCTCTGCTCCCTAGCCGTCTGAGTGTTCTTGGCGTATCATGTCTTGCCTCGGGTCCATCCCAACGGCCCTTTCTCCTTCCTCAAGCGCCTTGCGCCCTTGTCACGGCCCAATCTGTCCCACCACCGTCTGCCACCTTTCCTTTGTGTCTTCGGCATCCGGCGTACCCTTACCAAATTGGCCGCATTGGATGCCGGCCTCACCGCACTCCCACTTCCAGCGGCCTGGATCCGTCTGCTGGCATCCCAGAACGCTTCATTCATAGTCTTCCCCACACCGCCATTTTATAGGCATGCATACTGTAGTATAGAGAATAGCCTGGTCCTTACGATCCGCTGAGGCTAAACCAACCTCGTCTAAATTTGTTCTTATAAAACATGCTTCTCACCTGTGGGCTCCATAGCGTGCAGTAGTTTCATATTCCCATTAAATGTGTTGAGGGTAATCCTCTAGTCCTCAAGCGGCCAAGTTGAAGCTGGACACTTTAGGTAGGAATTGCCACTTTAAGTGTCTGGCCTCAGCTCGGCCTCATCTATATTTCAATAAATGTCCGCAGCTCAATCCTATGATTGACTATGCTTTGCCTCTCTCCACTAGGAATTACATGGGTCTGTCATATTACTGGCCCTATACCAACTATACACATGTCTCAACCAGTGGACCGCTTGCTGACTCGTATATATCCGCTTGCCAGGTGAAATCTACCTCCATTGATCGAATAGAGTACGTGAACCAATGCCAGCCGATGGACTCCTGTGGCTTCGCTTAGAACATTTCTTATCTTGAAAAGTGCTAATAATCGCGCCACCACCCCTCCTCGCAAATCCCCATAACTCTCCTTCCCGCTAGTCTGGACCCATACCCAATCGTTTCTAGCCCGCCGTTGCGGACACCCTCTCTTTCAGTACAGCGGGTCCAGTGGAGCTGGAAAACCTCAGTTTCCTGAAAGTCAGAAACCGGAATTTCAACTTGGGAAAATCGCTCTACTGGAAGGAATCCTAGTTCCGTGTGGTGAGCAGGAAGCCGCCGGTCATCCATTCCAGTCCGCGTGATAAAACGGAGCATCTCCTCCATTATATCTCAATACTTGATCTTATGGACTCGGCATAGCTAAGAGAGTGTGACAATGTTCGTGTAGTAGTTGAGTATTCACCAAGGTGCACTGCAGCTTGAAGAAGTCCCCATTTCCATCCTGCTATTTGCTACCACGATCACACCTCTTTTCAAAAGTCCTTCTCTAGTCTGCAAGCGCATTCCTAGAGCGTGCTGGTGGCCATATTGCGACAAGATCTGTCAGGCGGCTTCATTCTTGTTTGACCTCCGATAACTGTCTTTAATCTGCTCCTTATACGCTAGTTTACCAATCTAAATAGAATACATCGATATGGCCCCAAAACGCCATACATGAGAGGCCAAAGGACTCAGGTAGTGCATCTTGATGAAGTTGAAGTAATCCTCGCACAGTATCAAATCCGCCCACTGATTGGCCGATTCAAGCCTCTCTTGATCCCCCTGCGGACGGCCCTTGGCGGCAGTGTCGTCGAGGGCCTTATTGGCATATTGATTTGCCCTTAGTTCCCTTTGATCCTGATCCTGACGATTTGCTTCAGCAGGTGTGGCCTTCAAGGTACGGAACTCAAGCAACATGTCCTTGGTCCGGTGCAATGTCTGCAGATACCTTTCCATGTAGACAAGTGGATCTGGTGTATGACTGTGATATTGGGCCTTGAGAGAGGAGTCAACTAGCGCCCTAACAGACTTCAAAGCGCTCTTGAAATCATGATACTGAGCACTGTCGGCATTTCGCAATGCGGACGCCATTTCGGCCTAGACACAGCGGCCCAGGTTGCACATTTTCTTTCCCTGCCATTGTGTAACTTCAGAATAGGCCTTTTTTGATACGCTGAGTCCGGGTTCAGGCGGAATTTCTTTCCCGGCATCGTTGAAGGCCGGCTGCCGTTTATGCTTTTTCAAAAACCCGTCCACTCATTCCATCATATTATTGAATAGGCTGAGGTAAATGTTATAAAAGAGGTCCGGCTTATGTACGTCGGGCGGGTTTACTCGGTCTAGTCCATCAAATACATTATTTACTATTTTCACCCCCACCTGCTGAAAGTATTCTGCAATACCAGCCCCCTCTGCCAGCACATGCCTCATGGCTTTCTCTCTCTTTAGGATGTAGTCGCGGGTCTTGTGCATCTTCAGCGGATTCCCACCAAGCTCCTTGCATGGTACCTTACACTTTAGGCACAACTTGCTGCCTATTCCGTGCAGGGCCGCATATTCAGCATGATCCGCAATCCAGGCTGACAAGATGGGAACACAATGGCCTGGTTTGCTATCTGCACAATCCTGTACCGTTCCCTCTTGGACAACCTGGTGTAATGGTGTAAGGACAAGATCGAAGACAGTCCACAGGACATCCGCATTCATCTGCTGGTGGGCTTTGTTGGTAAAGGCTGATTCACCCGTGAACTTCCATGCACCAGAAGCAATGCCAGAAGCAGGATTGGCATCTTGACAGGGCTGTTTCTCATCCACGAAAGGATATTGCTGATCGTCACTATACCGGCCAGGCTTTCTTATCTCCCGAAAGATTGGTAGGTTCAGTCTTGTCTGACAATCCGATACTGGGTATCACTGTTGACCAGGGGGGGCAGTGTTTTCTCCCAAGGAACATAATGAGCTATTAGCACGTGAAACACCCACTACTTGAAACTTGTCAAGACCTATTTCATACTTGTGTATCCCTCCACCAGTCCGCCGTATGCATCACAGAGTATAATCGCTCCCCACTCAATTCACATATCTGAATAGGTGGGTAGACCATATCTGCTCTATTCGCGACCTGGCGGATCAAGTAGTGGACACAGTCGATAATATTCCGAGAAGAAAAAGTTGCTCCATGTCGACCATCATCGATAACGGCTTCTGTTCACACCAGGTACTCACCAAATGAGTCCAGAACGTCACGGTGTTGTCGCATGGTATAGGCACACCGGAATGATCTACAATCTGTGCCACCCAAACCATCTGGAAAGTAACTGCCGATCGGCGACTTGGCTACCTTGCTCCGAACTAGCTTGCCTGCCAAATTAAACTCGTTCTCGAACCAGAAAAGGTTCCAGGGGTCATCTGTCATGGCCCTATTCAGCTCTGTATAGCCAGCAACCTCGCTGAGTGCTCTGCCAGCACCGGAAATACTTTCTTGACTCGATGGGTGCCCGCAGACTGGCGGGTGGGAAACGTCCTCCACATCTGAATCGTTCCGCATATCACCATCTATCTCACTACTTGAGGCGCAGCAATCTGCGATCTCTAGCCTGTGATCTGATTCGTAGTCTGAGTCGCTATGATTGATCTTTTCATCGCGTACAAAAGCAGGTGGCCGTTGCAAAGTCAGGTCCGCATTCGTACAGAGGGATAGAACGATATCAAGATGCATTGTCTGAAGATGCTTTTTCCATGCAGCGGCCTGTTGATAGTGTCTCCTGCAATAAGGCCACTTTGTTGTGTTTGAGGTCACCGTACTCGTGTAGTGGTTCTCTTTCAAGTGGTCTGACGGAGCTAATCGGTGGAGGCGGACTCCAGCTGATTTAGTCTTCCATAGCCAAAGGCAGATTTCTTTCAAGGGTTCGATCAGGGGAAACTTCAAGTTTGTTAAGTAGGATGACGGACGGGTCCCGAAGTTCACGCTGTCATTAACTAAGTTTTCACGGAGTCGGTCTAGAGTGGTTTTGTAAGGACTTGGCTCGGAGGCTGCAGCTCCTCCGCGGCTCTGTTGTGGCTTAAAACCTGTCTGAAGCTTCTCGCCTTTGTGCGTGAATCACCTGACCTTTCAAGATTCAAGATATCATTATTCAAGTTTGTACAGAATAGGATCATGGGAACACCAGCGGCATATATAGGCTCTCCCTCACCCCCATGCAGCCTCTCTCCATGCGTCTTTCCCGAATCACAATCACATTCTTCATCAATCAACCCATCCATCTCAATTGAACCTACAAGACTCTACAAAACCTCTCCCTCGTCCGCCATATTACTAGTAAATCTCCCGACCAATTCAGCAATATTCATCTGCATATTCTCCACTAATAACCTTCCCACAGCAATTTATCATCTGCAGAACTCCCTTTATCTCCGCTTATCGTCCGCCAGCCCCGCTCGATTTCTATTTTCATAGCATAAACCATTCTCCCATTATCCTTCAGGCTACTAGTATCTGCTAGCGGACATCTTTCATTCGCTGAAAGACCATTGTGCAAAACGAAAAACAATTCCGGATGCATCAACCACCCCCCCGACCCAACCCCTATTACAATGGCAGTCTCAAAAGTTGGACTTCAATACGAAAAGTCCGATGCCTTCAAAGATAATGGTGAGGTAACTTCTTGGTGTTAGTACGTCTGCAGCTTCCCCGAACCGAGAACTTATCATGAGATGTATAAAGACTGGCAGAATGCTATGAAACGTAAGATGGAGGAAGACATGATCCCAGGATAGAAGGCGAGTCCGGCCGCCCTATGGGCTGCCATTCAGGCAAATGCCCTTGCAATTCAGGCATATGCCCTTGCCACCCAGCCCGCTACAGTTAGGGTAGCACTCTGGTAGACAGATACAGCCCGGGATGAATGTTTTACTGAATGCCTTGCCTTTTTTGCTAAAGGATATAGCAAAAAAACATAAGCCTATCTAAACACAATTGTTGGCAGCACAACCAGTTCCTGCTGTTGCCCCCGTTGCTACCCCCGTTAGGGCCCCAGTTGCTGTCGGAAATAATCCTAAGTTACCTCAAACCATCCCCATTGAATGTGCACAGTATATGCTAATATGACTCCGCCAGGTCTCGTCGGTCTGCACTCCGTCCGTCTCCAGATAGATCAACTGTCTGTGGTCCGCCAAGATAGTTCCCTCCCTGCCGGGTTGAATAAGATTTAATGACAAACCCATGGACAGGTTTACTGGATGGAGATGACCAAACCCACCATGTGGAACCTGTTTGTGTGCATAGACAGACTCCTTGTAGAGGGATACGGATATTGTCTGCTCGTTGGTGAGATCAGACAGGGTACACGCATGCTGCTTGATGATCCTGAGGAGCCGCTACTGGTTGCTGAAATGATCTCAATTGGAAACAGTAGGCATGTCCGCATGTGGTGGTCAATGAATTCGCCGAGCGAGCTAATTGATCTGCTCTTCTGTGGCCATCGCACCCTTGGAGCAGATGGGACTCCCCCTCCCGGGACACTGAAATTTGGCTCTTGTGAGAATAGAGGCCAATCTCCCAATCAGTCCATTCATAGTGATGAGTCAGACTCAGACGGCCAGCAGCCCAAGTCTTCCACTGCTGCCGCTAGGAGAATTACCAGGTTGAGTATCAAAAGAACTGGGAGCAGCATGCGAAAGAGTGGACAAAGGGTGCGCAGGGGTCCAGCAGACAGCGATGAACTGGAGCCAGACTCAGACCGTAGTTCGGCGACCAGGGGCGTGCAACCCTTGGATCCTGGGTTCATACCATCTTCTACTAAGCAACCTTCTGCGCCTCCTACTGACTTGGGCATTCGTGCCTTGAAGTCTGGCCGACAAATAGGAAGGGAGAGTGACCTAAAGAAAGTATTCCCGCTATCTACCTGGACGGCAGTCAATAGGAGTGGCAAACGTGACCCAGCAGTCATGGCTGAGGTTGACAAAATGAACGGTCCAGCTGAGACTGCAGAACCTCCAAGGAAGGTCGCCCGCAGCGTGCCAATCATCGACTGTAGTATTGAGGGTAAATTGGATAGACTGCATGGGGAGGTTAATCGGACTCAGCAACCTACCGCCACGCCTAGTCTGCCAAACAGTCCTCCTCCATTGGCTCCCAATCCAAGTCACGATCTAGCCTCTGCGGCCTCTGAGCAGCTACAGTTAAGGACATTAGCTGAGCCTCTCTTGATGCTAACTTCCTGCGCCCAGCAGCCTGCCACCACATCAGTAACCCAACTTGGTACGCCCAGCCGAAGCCATTCCCCTTGTAATCTCTGCACCGACGATGCCCTTGTAGCTATGGCAGCAGCAGATGCTGGACGAAAATTAGGCCCAGCCGCCAGCTCCAGACCCAGCTCAAGTGGCTACTTTACACCTGGTAAGTTGCGGTTACAACTTCCAGGTCTTTCATATGCTATGTTGGCAGCAGGTCCTACTGCTTTGTCAGCAGAAACCGACCTTAGGAGTCCGCTCCAGTGCATTTCTGCGCACTAGCTTCTGTCAACTTGAATAAACCTAGTCTGCCTCGACCCAATGTGGCTAATGTGAAGCCGCAAAGAGGGTAGTTCTGTTCATAATTATAGATACTAGGCCACTGCAGATCCTGGACTTTTCCTCAGGGGCTTTCAGTGTTTTTCATTTTCGCTCCTAGGGTTCTGCGGATTGTTCTTGCTTGTTCGTGAACATTTCTGTTTGGGATTATCCCGCCACAGCTGGGCCAGTTTGCCTTAACCCAGTGTGGTAAATTTTGCCTTGCCATCGTCCACGAATCCTACCGAGCAAGAGAGGAGCCTGGACATCTTCATTGGGTGTTTTGGAGACCATTCTTGTCGTGTTCGGCAGGGGCTGTTTTTAGTCATGGGATGTCGTTTCTGGCTTTTAAGGTTTGCTCTTGAAACTTATGCGGTTAATTCTGGTTGTTTTCCGCCTTTTCGTTTAGGATATATTTCTTCTAGTTTTAGACCTTGCTCTTTGGGTTTGTGCAGATCATTCTTCCAGCTGTTTTTCGTTCAGAATTGCTCTCTTCATTGCTTTTCCCATCCTAAGTTTTACCATATACCCCATCTGTGGAGCCTTAGCCACAGCTTATACTTTTTGGGATGAGCGTTCTGTGCTCCGATGCCTCGCCTTACACGCATTCGTTATGGTCCGCTTGGCAGACCTACAAGAACTAGATTAGTCCATGCATTCAATAAACCTCTTCATCTGCTTGATTAACTCTAAATCCGTGACGCTAGTATTATGATTCAGCGAAAACAGTTGCCTGACTGATGTGAAGCTGGACACCTCGGGTGCAAATTCCTAGATCAGGTGTCCAGCCGCAATTGAGCAGCGCAGGTTTGTACCAATCCTGTCCAGTATGAAAGTGAGTGACAAGCCCTGAACTTCCCGAGCACTTAAAGGTGCCCAGACAATTCCTATCTTCTAGATTCAAACCCCATATTGCCTACATGGCTACCTACCAATTCATGTTTCTTAACACCATCTATCTAGCAACTCTATCCACTATGATCTTATTCTATCACAATTCGTCTGCACTCTATGTCACAACAACAGCGGTGGCTTATGGCGGACAGAACGCGTCTGTCGAGGCAGGAGAGGTAAACACGAAGGGAGGCCCACCGCGAGCGTGCCCAGGGATCTCAATCCAGGGATAGGTTAACTAGAATACCAGCCACTCTTGAGTTAGTTACAGCTGGGTCTCCTGTAGGTAGGAGGGGGAATGCCATGCTGGGACCAGCTTCATCCCGACTCGAGATATCAGAGCCTGTTCCGGACAACCGGGACCAGGGCCTGGAGCCAGCGGATGACAGTATAGACTCTGATGATGGAGAATACGAGAGCCAGAGCCAGGAGAGCCCAGGGAGCCAGGAGGAGAACGAGTCAGAACAGCATGGGGATGATCAAGATCTATTCGGGGATTAGGGGGCGGCAAAGAGGCCGATGGGTCATCAGGTTCGTAACTCGCAAGATTCGATACTGACCATCTCCCCTGGAAATACTCAGAGTTCTAGCAGAATTGGTTACCCAGGTAGGAGAACACCTGCCCCAGGACATGTTAGCCAAAATCGTTTCCCATCGATGGTACTCTCCCATTCGCCTGGAGTCTTGATTTTGCTTGCAACACCGGCCAGAACTACAAGCCACTCAGAGCCAACAATGCTGGAATTGGAGAGTGGTGGTGGGGAGCAGACCCACAGCAGATGGAATATGGCCATAGGGGTTGAGCGTAGCATCGTGGCCAAAGCCTGGTCCCTGATGTGAGACTAGACTTTCTTCGTGACTCCGTTTTCGGACCCCATTACCCTGACCGAAGAAGTCCGCAGGTGCTGGATTGATAGCCAGATGGAATTGGGCTTTCCCAACTTTGCCGATGCTACCCCACACTCAAATGACCAGGCAAGTGACCCTTAAGCGACAACCTACATTTTATCCCCAAACTAAATAGAGCGGCTGGCGGCCACTGCTTTGAAGATCCGGTCAAAGCACAGTTCATGCAGATCTTAGTATCTGCATATGGTGACGAAGCCTATAACAGAACTCTATAAGCCTGATATTGATGATCCTGCGGCCTGCAGATGGAGGGTGGAATACCTGCTGGAGGAGGATGGGTTCACTTGCCCACCAAGGAACTATGGAGTAGCTGTTCAACATTTCCCCTTATGATTTCGAACGATAGTAAGACTAAATCCTGCTGATTCGGCAGATAGTCAATTTCTCTTAGATTCGTAGTGCCACCGATCCTGGATGCAATATACACACAATATGACTCTAGCCTTAGAAGGAAAGGCGTGATGGATGCAGGGTTCCTAGGCAAGATCGATAGCTCCGTTATCTGTCTCACAGCAGCTATATTGTGCAATTCACTGCGATGCTGGCGGACTGGAAACTCCATCAATAATGTAGCTTTCAGACGTGCTAGTTCCCAAGGTAAGACAAATAAGGCTGACTTGCAGGTTTCAGATGTGTCCGGATCCCTTGGCGCCGAGGCGCACAGGTATCCGGATCTCTTGAAAACCGCAAGTACTTTAAAGGGTCATAAGCCACCTAACGAGATGATAGGCGTGCTAGAACGCCAAATACAGACATGGGACACTACGGGAGAGGTCTGGCGCGGACCAATGATCAAGCGGATCTGGACAATATTAAAGCCTAGAATCAAGAAGGAGTGGGGAAAGCGTCTTGGGAGAACAGAGGGTTATTCCAATGATGAGGACGCCTTGATGTTGGGGTTTGTAATCGATCCGGAGTTGGATGGATCAGAAGTGACTGGCGGCCTCGGAGACGCAGGAAGAGGAGACGGTTGGCGCGCACGGCGATGGCATCAATGGGCGAATCTGGGGGTATTAGATGATGTAGCTTTGTTGTGAGAACCGGCAGACGCACCATCACAGGTTGAAGAAACTGGCCTTGAGGAGAGGCATGCACCTATCAGTATTCTGTGATTGTATATGTATATTATAAGAGTTTGATAAGGGAAATAAATGATATATGCCAATAGAGTCCGGAAGTGACAAAATGTTAAAGTGTGTAGGCCAGTAGGAGGTCATCCGGTGGGTGATTGTAGGAACGAAATGCATGTAAGGGCGTAGGGCAGATTCGCACAGGCTAGGTAGCTGGCAATCGTAGATTTAGTAAGCCGGGGAATGTGTCGGGCAGACAGTAAGAGGCCGGAGTGGACAGTAGCATCCAGCGGACGAGATGGATTGTGGAGGGAGGAGAGCAAAAGGTTGAGAGGGGAGAACGTCTGCCGGATCCCAGAGAATATGCAAAGGGTTCTGGGGGTGCGGGGAGAAGAACACTGCTTGTAGGGGGCTTCGGAAAAAAAAGTACGAGGAGAGGGACTGGGAACGTTCTCCCCGCTTCTCCTTTTCGCCCGAACCCCGTCCACAAGCAGTGTTCTTCTTCCCACACCCCCTGAACCCTTAGTGTATTCCCCCGGATCCGGTGGACGAAATCAGGGCAGAACAAGGTATGATGGGAAGAAGGGTGGCGGACAGGGGTGTGTGGGAGAGGTTGGGAGTAGATAAGTCCCGGCCACAAGGCGCCTGCGAAGAGGAGCCTGCGGACAGGGGCATTCAGGGATAGCGGAGGAAGAGGTTATGCGCTGGGGGCAGGGTTGCTAGGGAGAACTACACCAGGCCGCGTTCTATGCCTCAGGACACAAAGGGGCCATGTCAAGACGAAGCAAGCCCGGGCGTTCGCATCAGAAACTGAAGTTTACGTTATAAGCGCCTGGAGTGTCCGGGGCACAGGGCAAACAGAACGCACCAGGACGCAAGGTAATATTTTTGCCGCTGCTTTTCCCTTGACTTTAGTTCAACCTTCAATATTTTCAAGTTGATACTAGTACTTTCTATTTATACTATTCATTTTTTGAAATTGGAAAATATTTCAGGTTACATAGTATCCGACCTTAGATACTCAACCTTATGACATTTAGATAAGTGCTCAAGCTAATTGCTATTCTCAAAGCGTTGATTTTAATCAAAATAAAATATATAGCTCCTTTTCATACCCTAAAATAAAGCGAAATCAATATTAGTATACTCAACAAAAGAAACACTATATAAAACTCAAACATAGAAATATAAGAAAAGATACAACCAATATTATCAAAATCATTTATCTTTGTCACCTCCATTTATATTTAGCTTATTCTTCTTGATTTGATAAAGGGTATATTGGAATTATTTAGTATAAGATTTAATATATACTAACCTTCAATACAGATATTCAAAACATCTATGTATCAACATCGGTATCAATTTCAGTCTCCTCCACTGGGTCAAATACCAAATCTGAGTTGTCATGTTGAAGTATATCGTATATATTGGAAGAAGTTGAAGGCGCAACTTCTTGCTCTTGCTCTGCCTGATATTCAACAACAGCATTTCAGACACTATCAAATTCTCGACCTTGTTTTTGTTCGCCATTGCCAAGATTTTTCAAAGCAGGTGGTGAGACAAGTGATCTTGAGCCTTACAAGCGTCCAATAATTGTTGGCTTTGAAGGGGTTCTTGGAGGAATAAGAGCAAGAGTACTTGTACTTGAAATAGGGTTCTCAATTATCGGCTTCAGTTTAGAGAAATGATGATGGCTGACAATTGAAGCAGATCCTGAGCTTCAACCCTGCTTATTGATTATAGTTAAGCTATTGAACTCTCCCTCAGACTCTAATTCCATCTTTTTAATATCATGACTCCTCCGTCTTGAATTCTTTTTAACAAATATATTTTCTCTTTCTTTGCTTGCTACTTTGACTTTGCCAGATCTTACTTTTTCTTCCTCTCGAACTGATAATTTAATTTCCCTCAGGGAACTAACTGGGGATAAATGTTTGTAAGACTCAGGTTCTAGGGCAGATTTTGGTATCTGTATTAATGAAATAAAGGTAATAGGAAGAACAATTGCAATTGAACAATCAGTGGAAGATTTGAGAGAAGTTGACTTTTTGGATCCATGTGGTATATCAGGAGGTGAACAGATAAGAAATCCAGATATTAGGCAAAATAAATCATGCCAAGTTCCACCAGGGTCAGGTACAGATATTGTTGTTCGATCAGCATTGCCTTTTTCTTCCATTAGCCCAATCAGAATTGGCCAAGTAGAACTTATATCCATCTTTGAGCTCTCACTTCGAGATCTTTCATTCCATCCTGCTTGTTTTTCTGACTGTGTTTGTAAGTGCTCTGAATAACTCTCTACTGATACTGTAAGTACAATATTCCACCATTAAGTAGGTCCACCTCAAATCATATCATTTTCAGGCAAACCAGTCTAAATTGTACATTTAAAGGTGATTCCAGATATAGGAGCAAGAGTGCTAAGTGCAGCTGCAATTCGCCTCAGTTTATATGGACTTTGTATATTTTCTCCTACTCTTGATTTTAGACTAGCTTTCCAGTTTCTTTATACTTCATTCACCTCAAAAGCAAAAGAAGGAACAATATAAGTGTTAGGGGTAGCCGGTAAGGTAACTTATGATACCGGACTAGGCCGTATGCTCGAGTGGTTCTTATAGATGGAGAATCTTGTCTAGGAAGGCTTGTAGTGCAATGTAACTAAGTTACTCGCGTCCTATAAAGATAATGAGGGAGTAATAGTTTTGACTTACAAACTTATTATATTAATAAGATCTCTTCTCAGGTGCTTGATGATTTTTTAAGCGAGGGAGGCACTTCGATATTTATATTCCGCGTCTGAGTGTTCGCGGGCTACATGTCCTAACCATACTAACAAAGTATCGACCGAACAAAGTTCTCTAAACTCGTAAGTGCGAACACCTCTTGACCCTGACAACTGTTCGACTCCATACTCACATTATGAAGACGTTGACTACCATATTATCGTGAGGGTGTGTCAGTCCCGTGAATAATAGATCAGTCTAGAGTACACGCAGCCGACTAATGCCAACGTGATAATATCTCTTCACTGAACCGTATATGAAGTGGCCAACTCGAAAGGTGTCAGAACATTCAATGCGCGAGAGTCTGTCATCGTTTGCGCATCAGGTTTCCCAATTGACTTGTGGTAGCAATCGCTCGAATAGCAGTTTGCGCTCACTTATCTTATGTTCGTACTGACTGGTTCTGAGTGGGCCAGGAGGTCTCCGCTATGTGTCTTCTGGTATCGTCATACGATATTTTTACTTAAGTGTTTATTCTGATTCCGTCCGTCATCTTAGAGGACTCTCGTTCCTACCCTATGGGCATCCTAAAACGGGAACACACACTTAAATCTCGCAGACGCCTTTGCGCTATTTTCGCCGTCATGTTTATGACTTGTCGCATAATTATATTTTAACTAATAATAACTATGATACGGCTATGAATCGAACACATGCCCTTATAGTCGGAGGCACGTGACTATCATCTTAAGCTAGACCGAGATGTATCTTTTGTACTTTGACTGATTGTTACGCAGGGGTCTGTGCGTGACTTTTTATAAGTTTGTATTCTTGGTATGCCTAACAATAAGGTAAATTACTATTCAACTTCGTTGAAACAGTAATCATAGACTTTCGTTCTTTTTTATCGATAGGCAAAGCATAAGGTGTTATCAAAGCAGTGTTTAATTCATCATCACTAACTGATATAATCCTGTTTCCCTTAAACCTTGAAGAAACTGGAGCTGATAATATGTCTTCTAATAATACCATTAGCATCAGGGAAATGTCGGAGCTTGGTCCAAGGTGGTCCTGAACGCTCCTGGTCCACCAAGGGGGGTCGTGGTCCCCGTGGTCCACCTGGTCCACTCCGATCCGCTCTGATCCACACTTTTGGAAATTTTACCGAAAATGTGGATCAGGG
>Ga0307507_10007000_pt1 | contig 16748 bp, 12 predicted proteins | sample 7_EM_MG_FD_207223 | JGI IMG/M metagenome (GOLD analysis project Ga0307507, IMG submission 207223) | Populus trichocarpa ectomycorrhiza microbial communities from riparian zone in the Pacific Northwest, United States - 7_EM | ecosystem: Host-associated > Plants > Roots > Unclassified | place...
CTGCAATGATTGAAGGTGGTTCTTCTCATGTGGCACTGTCCAAGCTTGTTGAGTCATGGAACTAAGCATGAAATTTACTTGGTCTAGTTTAGGACTCTGCCATGTTGATCATCTACGATGCTGTTGGTACTTCAATTTTCTTATTTTACATGTAATTGTCACTTGTTATGGTGTTGTTTTGCATAGCAACATTGCTCCATGAATAAAATAAAAATATCAGTTATGGTATAGTAGAACTCTTTCTAGAACTCATTTGGCAACACGGTGCAAACTGCGTGCATAGCTAAATGAAAGTATCGTTTGGGAATGCGATCTAACCCGTATTTCTAAAATTTTTAATTTTTTTTTGCTTAAAATTAATATTTTTTTAGTATTTTTACATCGTTTTGATGCGCTTATATCAAAAATAATTTTTTAAAAATAAAAAAAATATTATTTTGATGCATTTCTGAGTGAAAAACACTTTGAAAAGCAACCACAACCATACTTCTAAACACACCCGAAACCGCACTGTTTTTGCACGCCATTGCAGGGAAATGGACGTAGAGGAATCATCTAATGGCGAGGTTATGAGGAGGATTGGGCAAAACAGAAATTAAGAATCTCTGAAAACATCTCAAATTAAGTCACTTTTAGTCAACTATATCATATGTTTGGTGGCATGATCAATGAGATAAAGGTTTAAAGCCAGTGCATTAATAATAGCCAACTCAGTTATAGTATTTAAAGGCCTTCTTCCATGAAACAGATCACTTCAATTCATGATCTCCTGCACTGGCATGGTGGGCTACCTCACTTCTAGGCTGTTGCTGAGGAACATAACGAAAGCTTTTGTGCTGAAAAGGGTCGGTTGGGGTTGGCAAGACATTGCATTCCTGTTTGTTGGCCATCATTTTGAATAAAAATTCATTATACAATGGTTGGTGGGTGAGAAAGAGCTATCTCTACCATATATTTTTTTTAGTTTAACGTGGGTGTCCGGGCCAGCTTGCGCGCACCTCGACTAATTCCACGGGCCCTGAAGTTAACGACCATGTAAACCTCCGGTGGTCATCATATGAGCAACTACAGGGCTCGAACCTGAGACAACAGAGGGAGCGAACCTCTTGATCCCAAGTTCTTACCACTGGGCCACCACCTAAATGGTTTCTCTACCATATATTAAATGGCCTATAGGTGGTGGTGGGTATAGAACTGCCGCCTCCTCCGTCGCTCTCCCTCCCTTCTTCAGATCAGAATAAGATGAGCATTACAGAGGTGGACGCCAAAGTTTGCATTGTAATAATTTACCTCGGGACAATATTAGGTTATATGTTTCTATCAAGCCTTTCTTTTTCTTTAAAGCTTGAAATCTTACACTCTCACAAGTGAAATACTAGGTATACGGATTAGAATAAGGATGGATTCTAAAGCCTTACATTTTAAAAAAAATAAAAATGTTTTTGATATACTAGGTTTGGACCTGACTTGCCTTCAATTTCCTTTTTCATATCTAAACTCGGCGTATTAATTAATAAATGAGCTAAAGCCTCTATTGAGCTTCTACTTAGTTTTTGGGACATTTGCTTACCCGAAGAACAATATTTCACATTGCATATCTATGGTTAAATATTCCTCTAATCATTAAAATAACAAAACCGAATGAAATAGTTTTTAAATTCTTTGGTTACAAGTTTTATGTCGTAGCTCAGCAAACTCACAAAAATAATGTGAGGTCCGGGTTTAAGACTTTGAGGCGTCATAAATTATTTTTTTCCTAAAAAGTTGATAAAATTAATAGATTTTTTTTTAATCATTTGGATATAAGTTTCATGTAGTCGTTTTTTTTTTTTTAAGAACAAAAGGGATGAAATACATGGGTAGGCATGCGCGCCTAACTATTTTAGATTAGTTTATCTTTTTTATTTGTCTTATTGCTCCTCTTTCTTTTATTTTTAGGATATTTTTTTTAATTTTATTATTTAATTTGTGGTTTTTATGAAATTTTATTCCTAATTAGTATATGGTTGATAGTAAATTAATTTTCATAATTTTTAATATATAATAAAAAAAAATTAATTCGACCTGATAAAATTCATAATTTAAGGTGCATGTTTAGCTGATTGACTAAATATTAGTTAAAGAGTTAGATAAGAATTTTTCAAGCTTTAATTTTTTTTTAATTCTATTATTTAATGTGAGGTTTTTATTAAATTTTATTTTTTAATATTGAATTGATAATAAATTAAATTTTTTATATTTTTTATTATATAATAATAAAAAAACTTAATTTGAAGCAATGAAATTCAAACCCGGTAGAAATGTGAAATATTAATGAAATAGCTCAAACGAAATCACCGATGATAAAACTAGTTTATTTTATATTTTATTTTATAAAAATTCATTTCAGCATACTTGGTTTTTTACCAAATTTTCTCTTATTTGTTTTCATGCCAAATCGGCAATTACATGTCACTAAAAGCCAAGTTGATTAAAAAATATATGCATTAAATAGACAATAGAAGAACTACTTCAACTCTAAACCATTTCTATATATAGCTTCATATCCAAAAAATAGATTTTCAATTCAATGGCGATGAGAAAAAGTTTTTGCTAAACCTCATAAATATAAATCCTTAAATTTTAAAATCTAACCATCTCTTACATAGTTTTTAGTTACGGTATCAGTGATAAAATAAATAAATAAAAAATTGAGGTAGAGAAATCATGTTTTTTTTTTGTACTTTTTTATTTTAAAAAATATAAAAATTCATTCCAAAACTATTATAAATATAAATGTATTTTATATCTATCTATACACGTTTTAATATCTTCTATATTTTGAGTTTTCTAAAAAATTGTGTTAACAATGTATGAGAACCTGATTAAAAAATATATTATAAAATTCATCTAGTCAGTTGAAAATTTATTTATTTTTTTAATAAAACCAAAATATTTATTCACGACTCACGAGCCAATCCCATTGTTTTCTCGAGCTTTGGGCCAATTTGAAGCCAGACTTCAATGTTCAAATTCTACCTTAGCCCAGAACAAAAGCCACCACCAAAAGCCCTCAATCTCCAGCAGCTTGCAGCCGAAAAGGGAGGCAAAATTCTCAGCTTCCCGCCTCCCAAATGCAAGAAAAAGAAACCCTTTTGTGAGAAACCCAGAGATCTTCATCGTCAAAGAGAAGGGAAAAAAAATGGTGAAATCCAAGAAGACAGAAGCCAGCAATTCTAACAGAGAAAACCCGGATGTGTTAGAGAGAAAAAGATTGAAAAAACTTGCCATAACCAACAACATAGTATCAGACGCACAAGTCAAGGCTCCATATTCATTGAACCCATCAAAAACTGTTGCAAAACACCATGGTAAAGATATTATTAGGAAATCTCAAAGAAAGAACAGGTTTTTGTTTTCATTTCCTGGTCTTCTTGCACCTATTAATGGAGGTGGCAAGATTGGCGAGCTCAAAGACTTGTCCTCTAAAAACCCTGTTCTTTACCTCGATTTTCCTCAGGTTCTTAAAAACACTTCTGGGTTTTGTTTGTTTTTGTGCTTCCATTTGTGGGTCATTGTGATTTTGGTTTTTGTTGGTGGTGGAATGGGGTTTGTGAATGAATAACATATTGTTTGTGTTTTTGTTTTGCAGGGACAGATGAAGCTGTTTGGGACAATTTTGCATCCAAAGAATAGATATTTGACATTGCAATTCTCTAGGAGTGGAAAGAATGTTATGTGTGAGGATTATTTTGATCACATGGTATGTTTCTTTCTGTCTTCTTTTAACTTAGCTAACCTGTTGTTTGTTTGCAAACTTTACTCATTGTCTTGTAAGTGTGATAAGTAATTTGTCCATTTGGTGATGAGCCTAGATTATATTTTCTGAGGCATGGTGGATTGGAACGAAAGAAGAGAACCCGGAAGAATTGAAACTTGATTTTCCCAACGAACTGTTTGAGGTTGTTTCTTTTTATTTATGTCTGTCCTTTTTTTCTTTTTTGTTATATTTTTGAAAGAAAGGGTTATGGAAGATATACTTGGTAATCTATTTTTTCTTATTTGATTGTTGGTTTCAGGGAAAAGGTGTTGAATGTGATTTTAAAGGTGGGGCAGGAGCAGGATCTGTCAATAAGCAAGTACTTCAAAAGAGTGGTGGAACCAAATATGTAAAAGAAGAGTCTCCTGAAACTGAGCTTGATGATGATTTATCAGATGATAACAATGATTTTAAAGATTTGAATGAAACTACACCAATTCGGCAATCTGCAAGAACTTCTGGGAAAAAATTCAAGTAATGGCTTTGCTTTTGCTTAATACATACTTACATACACTGCTTAGATTGTGTAAAGATGATGGTAGTTGCTGGATTTTCTCATTGTTCTAAATACTGAGTTTGTATTATTGAGTACGCTTGCTGTTTCTCTAATTAAGCAATTGTCTGGATTCTTATTGATGGTTACCATTTCACTTTCCTTTTTGTGATCTTGTTAAACAAAGGCTAATCTTGAATACCTCTCTAGAAGGGAAAAATAAAATAAAAATCATCTTGCAGAGTTCGGTATAGCAACGGTCACTGATTGTCCTAAGTAGCAATATCAATTTTCCCTAATGATAAATTGGTGCAGTTTCTGTGACACATTTGTTTGCCATTTCTTAGTTATCTGCTGTTCAAGTTTCTATTTTAGTAAATCTCCAGTTAACCTTGCATTTAGGAATATGGTAGTGTAATTCATCTTCAGCCTATTGCTGAATCAGGTTTACTGAAGTTTCCTCGGGAGATGATTCTGCTGAAAGAAGTCCTGATGCCTTGGGGGTGGAGGAGGAGGAGGAGGAGGAGGAGGAAAAGAAAGTAAGCTGAATGCTTGATATTTTTTTAAGAAATCATAAGGTTGATACTATCATAGTTTCATGTAATTTGATCAGTCAGCATGGCATTCCATATGCTTCTGCTATTGCAAGCTTTCAGTTTTACATTTTTGTCTAATTTCTTTGCTTCCGCTGCTGCCCTAGGAAATATTTTTTTTATTGGTTTTTCATTTACTTATTGAAGCATTCCTTACTGATCATTTGATTCCCTGATCTGTCTTCCATTTCCCAGGTGAAAACTAACATGTCCTCTGGTCTTGACATTGAAAGTGAAAGTTCTAGAGAAGGGAATCATCTTTCTGAGCAAATTCAAGCATCTATAACCAAATCTAAAAAGCTTTCTGAGTCTGCTGCTTCAGTGACGATACCTAAGGAAAACTTGTATAATAGTCATGGTTCACTTGTTCAGTCAACCATATCCACGCTGTTCAAGAAAGTGCAGGAAAAGAAGAAAGTGGTGGAAAAGGTTAGGTTTGACAACTTTGAGGCTAATAGCTAAATATGCCGTCTAGTCAGAACTTGTTGAGAGGCTATAATCTGTAGTATTTTGCTGCAGTCACTGAATAGAACCATATAGGTGCGACATGCTAGAGTTTAGAGTTGTATGAATGCACTTATCTAGGTAAACTTATCCCTTTTTAATAAGGTCTATATAAAGCAACAGCAGTAGTTTTATCATTTCTGGGTGTGCCTTCTTATGGGTAGAGCATACATGTAGCACATGTATGCTATTTATGCATGGTACTATGCATACATGCAAATCTGTGTGTAAGATTTCTTGTTTGAATTTAAGCTTCGTGTTTATCTATTACTAGCAATCGTTAGCATAATATAAGGGGACTAATAGTTCAGAGGGAGTCATGACTGCTAAACCCTCCATCCAGCCTTATCCAATTGTATGCTTATTTCATATCAAAATTCTCTCATTCATGTCCACTTTCCCCACAATTTTCGTCACTGCTAACAATATCTTATTACTAGGATGAATTTGAATAAAACTAAGTCTGTTAAAAAATTTTAACAAGAATTATTCCTTTCCATGACCAGGAGGCACCGAGAAATTCAAGGAAATCCTCATCATCAAAAGGTTTCTACCTTTCCTGTTTTCTTTTCTTAGTATGCAATATTGAAAGTTGAAGATTCAGAAGATATGTACTTTTGGTATTCCACAGTTTCTGATCAGAAGTTGCAGAAAACTGATTTGAAAAGGAAGATTGATCTGGTGAGAGCTAGCTTTGAATTCTGATCTTCTTCACTCTCTTCTCCAATTTCAGTTTTGGATCTTCTTTTCCTTACATAGTTAGAACTGCTTGTCATGGAGCAATTCGGACTCAACTTGTGCAATGTATGCATTTCGTGTTGCAGGTTGAAGTACCTAGGAAAAGAGGAACAGTGACTGAAGGGAAAAAAGCTGGTTACTCTCTTGCTCTGATTGTTTAACAGTTTTACAATTACAGGTGTTGTCTTGATGAGGATTTTATTTTTGTTTTAAAAAACATATTTCAAAAAGGATTTACCGTGTTATTTTTTGAAGTTTCCTAGTCCATTTTGTATGGTGCTTAGATCAGTGCATCTAAAGATGTTACCGTTCATAATACTTGGGAAAGGCACACATTTTTAGCCCTGTGAGTTTTTCGGCATTATGTTTTTTTTAAAAGAAACCAATGAGTTTTCTCGTGCAGACATGTGCATGTATGCACAAATGTCCTCTGCCTATAATGAAGGTTACTCAATTTAAAATATTTTACCCATGTTGACGTCTTGGTGATTCTTCATTCTAAACCTTAGTATGCTTAGCCTAGGTTGATATTCCTAAATAATTAGGCAGCTTCAGCAAATTTATCTAACCATTGATTCTGATGTTATCAAAGGGACGGGATCCAAGGCAAAGAAGAAAGTGAATGAGGTATGAATTGTTTTATATTTAAAAATGATTTCCTCGATTTGTGTAGAATAAAACAAGAGAATGTTTCTGTTTTTTTTTCCTATTCATTCAAGGATGAAAACCTTATGATTAGATTCCTCAACTCTCGGAAATGCCTCTCTTAATTTGACAAATAGCCAGCAGGCATGTATCCATGTGCTGAAAGGAAGTCTCAGTCCTAAAAGTGCTAGAGTATCAATTTCTTTCTTTGTTTTGTTTTGTTTTGTTTTTTTTTTTTGAAATTGGCATCCATGTTTTATTATTTTTCACAATGGAATGAATCTTTATCATTACTTACGTGGAATTGTTTTGGGACTTCACTGTGTGATCGTTTTCCTTTTTGTTCACTTTTTTCTTCTCAATTTTGGCAAACCTCAACCTGTTGGCTAATACTCTAGAAGTCCATGCCTTCATTTAGAAAGCTCACTGTTCATGGATCCTGTTTGAGGATCAATTTTTTCCTTTTCTTTGTATATTGATGTGTTGACTAATGATTACAAAAACCATGCAGGTTGAAGATGATGACATTGAAGAATTCTCAAGCTCATCACAGGTGACATCCCATCAAGTTCATGTACTTTTATATTGTTTTGCAAACTTCAGAGTTCAAATTTATGTGACATGAAAATGTGCAGAAATTTGATGTTTCAATTACTGCAATCTTGTTAATTGAAGCAAAATTGTCAATATTATCCCTTGACACTTGTTGGTGAGTGGGCATTCTCGTATATGTCGGCATTTATAGGGTTTGTTTTCCTAAGTTCGTTGTACTATACATTTTCTCAGGGTACTGAAGGAAGTGATGAAGATTGGGAAGCCTGAGATTGTAACTCAACTTGAGTGGATGGAAATACCACAGGAAACCTTGAACTTGCATATAGGCATTTGAACATCCAAAATTCTCGTCTGTAGGGAAGGCATGATGCAATATGTCTGGATAGTATTTCTTGGTTCTGTTCCAGATGCAAATTTATTCATCCATTTCTGATAATGGCTTTGGAACTGGCAAACATAAGGTTCAAATCAATATTAGAAGAAGAATCAGTCAGTATGCAGCTTTGCTGAGCCCATACGATGAGTCAAATTCAGGAACAAATTTCATGAATGGGGTTTTCTTTGTTGTACGATTCAAAAGCCAGGGACTTCTCATTTGTTGATTTGCCAATTTCCTTAATTATACTATAGTCATTTGCAATGAGGGCAAGGACCCTGTGATTGGGGCTCGGTTGAGTTAAATTTGTTGTGTTCTATCGTTAGTCACTAACTCACTATTGCTAGTTGGCTCTTGAGACAACTGCTGATATTGCCTCTTCCTCGTCAATGTCCTTTTACAGATTTTATTAAGAAACCTCAATAAACTCCACAAATCTACTCAACATTGTTGCTGCCTTGCTGTAATGAATGAATTTTTTTTCTTCCTCGTTTTAGTGCGATTTAGGCAGCCATGTTGGGGATTGAGAATTAAGGATATGAATACATATATATTGAACAGAGGTGTTACTGATAAGGTGGAAAATGTTAATTTACAGATCACTTCAGTATTTTACAACACGGGAGGAAGAGGGAAAGCAGGAATAAAATACTTGCAAGGATATTTAAATGTCCATTGATGCACCAACAAGCATGTCCATGTATGAGGCTCTTATGACTAGGATCCTATGAAGTTATCAATCCTGGTGTTGGTTGCCCTAGAGAAGAACCTCATACAAATTGGTGCTTTAACCCCTGCAAGAGCAAGTATTGAGCTCGGCAAAGTCCATATTCCATCCCCACATATTAAACCAGAAGCTACAGCTGGTGCAAAAGCATCTGCCTTGGCCTTGTTTATCCTTCCCCAAACGTACAAAATCAAGCTTCCAACACACATATCAATGGCAAAATATGGCCCGATGTAGAACGGTATCGCCATTGCCATTGGAAGTGGAATGAACTTTGCAAATTTCTTGCATTTCCTCTCCATTACATCCTTGAATATGTTGATGAGAATAGCTCCACAGAAGAAGATGTAACAAAGCTTAAGGCAATTCTTTGGTAGACTTGAGAAACCCTCTACCCCCAATATAGCCATGTTACGGTACACAACAGCATAGGGAGCTGGATATTGACTGCCAGGAAGGCCGAGGTCATCAAAAGCCTTGTAGAAGAGCCAAAAGACGCATGGAGAGATTACACAACCCATTGCTGTGCCGATGACTTGACTGACAAACATGGATTTAGGTGAAGCCAGGGTTAGATAGCCTGTCTTGAAATCTTGCATCAGGTCTGAGGCTGTTGAGACAATGTTCATCATGACTCCACATGCTGCTAATCCTGCTAAAACTCCACCATGTGCTGCTCCAGCCCATGCCCCAATTGTGAAAATGGCAAGTTTTCCATATGTGGATGCGAGGGACCAATCCGTTAATCCACATCCGTAAGCATTGCAGAATGCTAAAGTTGGTGCACAAGCATAGATGACCAATATGTAGTACCACTTCAGTTGGGGAAAGATGTGTGGAAGAGTAGCTGTAGAGACGGCAGCAATAACAACGTAACCTGCAACAGCAAACCATGTCGGAATTTGATCTTTTAGAAATAGTTGGGTGCGACGCTGGTCATCGTAGGAGACCGTCAAGGTCTTGGGAGGAGGACTGCCATCAACTGGAAGAGCCATTTTGGGGTCTTTGCCTTGGAGTTGAATATATAAGCCAATGAGGGTTCGGCTTAGTACCTTGCAGAAGTTGTACAGACCATCCCCCAGGATCATGGCAATGGATATAAATACCTGAAATCAGAATTTAAGCCATACGGTAATTTCCATGAAGGGTGAAAGCTTTCAAGAAGCAAGAAGATATCAGAAATGTGCATACCTTGTAACCTTGAAGACCATGTAAACTTTTCGGGCTAAGTTCTGCAGAATACCAATCATTCTTCCTAGTTTCTATCAGAGGCCACATTAGACCCCATGAAAGAATTCCTCCAAGCAAGACAGATGCATTAATAATGTATGGACAAATCATTCCTACTCCGACATATGTTGCTGAGAAATCGAAGAAAAACCTGTAGAAAAGACCATGACAATGAATTAGCCAAAGCATTCAAGAAAGTATATGGAAGCACAACGTACCTTGGTAATGAAGACAACTTTTTCATGACCAGTACATGTTTCTTAATTCAAAACGAAGAATAAGAAAAGAAATCAAGAAATGTACTGACATGTTGTCATATGCTTTGAGTCCAAATGTAGGGAAGTTGGCAAATCCACAGTTGTCTTCAGCCTTGAAAAACCACTGGAAGAAACCCCATAAAAAGCTGAAGGAGAAGAACTTTCCGAGAGCTCTTACTTGTTTCCTACGAAAGTATAGAACAGACAAAATCAAGATGATAAAAATGTCCTAATTTTCATGTCATCTTCACAAAAACCAAGCAATACAAGCTCAGTTCTCAGTGCTCTTACTTAGCTAGCTTGGCTCCTTCAGGGGTGTGGAAGCTATTGATAAGATGAGCAGTCGCAGTTCCACTCGGATATGTTAATTTGAAGTCTATGACCATTATCTGAAACCAATTGGGTTACGAGATTTGCAGATCAAGAATGGAAAGACAAACCAACAATTTGTTTCAAACATTTGTGCAATATTCATATTACAGATCAAGAAAGATAAGTCTTCGTTGCGTTAGTACCTTCCGTAAAGGCACCACCGAGAAGAGACCGAGAAAACTAACAACAAAGAGAAAACCAATAATCCATCCCAAAGCTGGATCTTTGATATCTTTCGCGCTAGGTTGATCAGCTGATTCCTGGGCAATGCGTCCACTCATTCCGAACAGGTAACTTCCAAATCCTCCTATTTGTATATTAAAGAATAGAATGATCAGGCTCTAACATGAAAGATAAAAGCATACAAATCAATGTTAGTACATCATAGTAACATCAAAATTGTTACCGCTAAAGGCGATGCCAGAGGAGGCCACAACACATGTCTGGATGACAGTGTTCTCTTGTCTGGTAAATGGTTGCTTCAAGAGGCCACAATTTTCCAGGAACCTTGTCCATGTCTTCACAAAGAAAAACCCCAAGAGGCCAGCAGAGACATTAAGGGAAGGAATAATTCCTGCTGTGAGGTTCAGCTTCATCACTATAAAGCTGAACAATACGCTCAGTATAAAGCTCACCCCAAAGGCCCTCCTTGTCAGCTGATTTCTCCATGATGGCACTTCTTGTTTTGCAAATATCCTCTCCACTGATTCCTCTCCTTCTTCCTCTCCTTCTAGTTTCTTGTGTTTGTTGTTATCATCATCTGCAATTTCCATATCTAAACCATTCTCTACTTTCTCTTCCCTTCCATTTTGATCCATTTTTCTTATCACTATGACTATGCCTTCTGTTTTCCACTACACGAACAACGCAGGATCTTGCCTTTTAAATTACGAGATTGGAAGATAAGTTAAACAAGTAATAATCACAGCAAGGTGAAATTAAGGATTCTATGATAAACTATGAATATAATTGCATGGGGCCGAACGTATGATCCAAATGACAACCTATTAATTTATGATGTTGACCTCCTCTGGTCTTTGCTCCCTGGGGCTTAGATGCCGTTAAGAAGACGGCGATATTTGTCTATTTTTTTACTTCTTCTCATTTTCATAGGACAAACCTAGAGAAAAATAAGACAACGCTTGTACAAGCAATCACTTCAACTTATTTGTTCAGCTACGGAGATTGCTATAGGGTTCATCGCTGAAGCTTTTACCGTCAATTTTTTTTTTTTCTACTTATTTTCCCTGTTAGATAACTAAAGCTATGGTTTTATTCTGAGACTGATAACAACATACCCGTTCCAGACAGGCAGACTGGACCATCTAGTATCATAGCAAAATGAGCAAACCTGACACCAAATATAGCAACTCTTCAGAACCTGACCAGATTGAGTAGAATCCAGGATATTGCATACTGGTGCAAATTAAACTATATTAACATTAACCAGAAACACAACAGCTTTAAAGAATTGAACCCACGATAACAGCTGTATTTGCAACAACATAATAGCATCTACAGAAGGCATCGCCAGCAGAGATACGGCAGAATAGTTTGCAGTTCACTGTGCACCTAAACTCAACAGAATAGAGTAATGATTATTTTACTCTTTCTTAAAAAACTTGTTTGCTTAGCTTTTGGGACAACATTGTAATTGTAGAAGGACCAATTATTTATTGAGGTCAAAGAAGTTTTTTTACTTTTTAATTGCACCGTGTAATGGCTAGAATACCCTTAAAATCAATTTTCTTGGTTACCATTTAAATCAGAAATTTTTAAACTTGGATTTAAATGCTTATTCGTCTTTTCAACGTGGTCTTTTTGTAATTTTGGGTCAATACAGGGGCAACTTTATATTAAAAAAATAATAAATGCACATTGAATTTAATTGGTTACCCTTATAATCAATAAGAAATTTTTAGGCTTATTTGTCTTTCTATTATGGTATTTTTGTAATTATAGAGTCAAAACATGGGCAATTTTAAATTTTAAAAATAATAATTTATGTTTTTCAAAGAATATTTGTTGGTGTGTACACAACACACAAGCGCTTAAAACTGCTCTGTACACGAAAATTCTGTAATCACAGCGACATTTGAAAGCCAACGATGTCTCCATCTGGATTAAGTGGCTTGTGTAGTTGTGTGTACGATAGTTTGACTTTAATAACCTTTTTTTTCTTTCTTTTTTTTTTCTCATTTGACCACAAAAAACACATTATCCAATAAAAAAAATTCATGTTGTCATCTTATTTTTTTTTAATATTTGATTCAAGCCTCATAATATGTTTTTGTTGTATGAATTTCATCTTGATTCCTTTTATAAATTTTAAATTTCTTTTTTATTTCACCCTTGATTGAAATTGTAATATTTTGAAAGAAAAAGAAATGTTTTAATAGCAAAAATACTTTAAACTGCAACCACTACCACAATCTCAAATACACCATTCATTTCATTTCATTTATTTTTATATTAAATAGTATTTTTGAATTGGGATCCAAATTCCTTACTTTTTCTATTCAAATTTATTTTTAATTTAAATAATATTTTCTATTCAAAATTTACATTTTCTATGCAAAAAAAAAGGGAATTAAAAAAATAAATTATTTTTAAATTTATATGAAATTTTTCTTATCATTTTTTATTAACGAGAAATTAGATTAGATGTAATAATTACTGCCGAGATAATAATAATAATAATAAAAAATCCTTGCATCATGTGATATGCTAACCAAATTAATAAACAAGATTTAAGTCCTTGGAGACCACAGACTCCATTTAATTTGGGTTTAAGAAATTGCTCCTCCCACAATCCTTTGTTTTAATTTGTTCAAAGTGATGGATGTGGCTCTTCCGTCTTTGGAAAATAGCCAAGATTATCTTTCGGCCTTGCTTGGCTCTTCCTTATTTATGAAAACCAAAACTTGGCAACGATTCTAATATATATATATATATAAAACACACTTGGGGTGGAATGAAGCAAGCCTACACAAGCATGACTTGTCCTAAATGTATAGGCCATATATATACAATTTGGAATTTAAAAGTATTTTCTCCTCTAATACTAGTAGTAGAAGCTTGAAAAGCTTCATATATATATATATATATATATATATATTTTTTCAATCTCACAAATCTCAAGGCTACTAGAAATTTATATGGTCATTAATTTTAGGATATGTGGAATTAATTGAGATATATACAAGCTGATCCGGACACTCACACTAATAATAAAATAAAAAAATACTAGAGGCAGGCACTTCAAATATTTATTCCATATAGAGCATTATTATGCTTTCCTTCCCGTATCTACGCAATTGAAAATTGCATGTATTCCAAAGTTTTCCTATTAAAATAGTCAATACAGTTTTCAGCATGCCGAAATCATCATATATGATCTGTAAAACTTTTGACAATAGCATGATTGATTTAGAAAGAATACAAATAATAATTAAATACACCCACATGATTGCACACATCATAATTAAATACACCCACAAGATTGCACACATATTTTGTCGTCACCCAATCTGGATCCAATCCTCCAGATTTCCTTGCATGTGTAAACTCAACCAAGCATACAAACTTTTACCTTTTAAACAAACCAGAATTCCACGTAATTTCTGATATCATAATTAATTTTATAATATAAAATATTTTTTTTAAATAGTCATTAACACAATTTAAGTAAATATAGAGCATTAAGTAGAGATAATAAAAAATATATTAAAATACAATTAAAAATAAATTCTGAAAGTACAATAAAAATAATTGTTATCAGAGTTATAAGCCTTAAAAAAATAAATAATAAGAGGGTGAGTTTAACAATTCAGTAAATAAATAATATTCAATATACACTTACAAGGTAATATAATGAGAAATGTACATAAATTTAACTCAATTTTGTCTAACTTTTTAATTGTTTTAATTCTTTGATTTTAAAAATAAAAAATATTTTAATATATTAAAATAAAATATTTTTTAAAATCATTATGTAACACATTACCAAGCTCGGTCTTTTAACTGATGGCAGCGAAGGCATGGTAAATAAAGAAAATCAGATATGCAACAAGACCCCACAAAAGGCAGCAATCTATGCTTCAGTTCTTGCAATCTTGAGCAGGCCAATGACCATAAAACTTTTATTTTGATTGTTAGTTGTGCTGCCAGTATTGCCAAGAAGTATTTTATCTAAATGAGAGTACTTTGAAATTATTTGTAGAGATTAAGATTTTTAATAGCATGAATACAATAATATTATATTATTAAATAATCTTGACGAACGTTTATTGTTTCATATATATATATATATATAGTGTTATTGGACTACACATTGGGACAATTTTTATAGATGTAAAAAATGCTAGACTTCGTAAAATAGAGTTGCAATTACAAATTTAAAGAATTTCGAGGTATTCTATTATTATATTCTATTTATTTTTAATTGACATTATAATCTATATAAATAAAATATATCGGCATAAAGTGAGATAGTGCCCTTGTACTGCAAGATTATGTCATATAATTCTTCACCCAATGATATTGGAGAAGTAACATTCATTTATACTCTACCAACAAAGAAGTCATTTATTTTTTTTTATGACAAATTATAAATTATGAGTATTACTAGTCAATAAGAATATGGTGCATCAAATAACCTAAATGGATTAAATCCTTATGTACGTAACCCAAGATGTATGTTTCGTGGTTTCATTGAAAACTAAGAATGCATTTTATTAAAATGCTTTCAAGCTTCACCATCGAAAGAGTGCACCATCATTCTATCTACCACATCATGTGCTCAGTAGTTTGTCGAGACATGAATAATCTTTGAAGTGTAAGAGTGATCGAGAAGTATCTAAGTTTTCTATGTGCGACAAGAGTCCTTCCCCTACCAATTCTAGGTTTATATCGAGCATGCCCATCATGCACTCAATTAAATCTGTATTTTTAAGGTAGTATAACATGTAGAAATTTGGACACATATCAATTTTTCTGGTATCCTATACCAAGAGGTTTCATCATGGATTTAGCAATATAAAAGTTCTCTTCCAACTTATTTTCTTAAGGTAAAATGCTTCTCGCTCATTCAATAATTCTGTTGTAACTGGCCTTACTCACACCTTGATCTAACTTGATGGTAAACACTTGTGCAACGACCGATAATTTATTGTGATTTATGAACCCACCCATAATAGTTCGTTGAAATCTTTCAAAAGATAAAAAAACATGTCTGCATATGCATTTGATTCTTCATCTACGATTGAACATTCACTTACATCATCCTGGTTCATTTCAATTGCATCCATAACCATACTCTAATAATGATTACTATTATCATCTACAACTTCATGCATGTTGCTAGAATTAGAAAGTGATCCAATCATTCTTTCTACCATGGTCTCATAAAGAACATATAGTTCTATGTGTGCAAACCAACACAAGTATTTTTCTATGAATCTTTTTTTTTTAAAAAAAGATGCATCATAACAACATATGGATATATAAACTTTTTTAATTTTACACATCTTGCATGGAAATCTAATACTGTATCTACTAATATTTTTTGGATTAGATATTGTGTAATTAACAAAACCCTCAATCCCATTACAATAATTTATCATACACAATCCTTTAGGTGAAACTCAATACATCTAAGAATGATCATTTATTACTTATATGAAACCTATATAGAATATTGATGACAACATGTATGAATTAATTATGTGAACTAAATAAATTATCGGTACTCAACTAATTAGATATCATTGGTTTAACTTAAACTTATTCAATCTATTTTAATAGTACTCTCAAATCATTATTAGTTTTACACAAGAATTTAAATTCCTCAACATTTACTGAAATTCTCAACTTGACAATAAAATTGACAAAATATGAAACATATCTATTAAATAAGTTATTATTTATTTCATTAGAAAACATCTAAATCACAAAATTGAATTCAATTTCATCAAATACAAACAAATATAATTTTTTAAAATTTAATACAAACCCTAACATGTACAAATTATACATTTATACAACAAATTTTTACGGGAAAAGCTATAAAACAAGTAAACACAAACAAAATGCATATATTACATCAAAATGCTAAAAAAATTTAACATTTTAAAAATGATTTACACAAAAAAAAAATGGATAGTTTTGCTTACTTAATATGAAAAATCTTAAAAAAAATTTGATATATAATAGGGATTTTGATAGACAGAGTGTTAGGGTGGTCGAATTTGTAATGATGAGAGCTTGATTTGTGATAAAATAAAAAGATAGGTGGTTGCTATTTTTTGCCAGGTTATAACTTAAAAACTATCAATGGATAGTAGCGACGAGTTTATTGTGTCGGTAATATCATCAATAATAATAACACATCATTTTTTTTTCATTTTTCCTCATTCCATTATTTCTAATTATAATTCCCTCTATATATACTTGCAGAAC
>Ga0307507_10007001_pt1 | contig 16748 bp, 19 predicted proteins | sample 7_EM_MG_FD_207223 | JGI IMG/M metagenome (GOLD analysis project Ga0307507, IMG submission 207223) | Populus trichocarpa ectomycorrhiza microbial communities from riparian zone in the Pacific Northwest, United States - 7_EM | ecosystem: Host-associated > Plants > Roots > Unclassified | place...
TGTTCATTAAACTTTGTAAGAGTTCAGCCATTTCTGGTATGGTGCCGGCACCTTAGAATCAACCTCATGACAACCAAATTTTCCCAACTTTTCGATGAACAACAACAACACCACGTGCTATTATTTTACTTATTCCTTCTGTATAATTGTTCTAAATCATCTAAAGAACACATTTACAGAGGGGATTTTGTTCTAGGCAACTGGTTCTTGATGTAATGGCTCTTAAAGGGAAGGCAAAATTTGTATGGCTTAGGGTGTTGGCACTTGTGTGTGGGAAGGGAGTTTTAGCTGAGTAATATTAAATATATTGCCTAAAGTAGTAAGGTCACTTACCATATTAGGACTAGTGCCCTAGGCCGGATGGCACTGAAGATCGATTATATAAGGTGCCGGCACCATATGATGATATTAGTCAGACACCGGTACCCTATTCTTGGATTACAAGTATTACTATATAGAAAAGGCCGAGACCATCACATCACAACTTGTATCATAGCTTGCTTTGAAACGCGACAGTAATTTTTTGAGCTTTTTTTTCGAGGTGGTGTTGTGCTTTTGTGCCTTGCATGTGTTATTGTACTGTACTGTACGTGAGGCGTGGCTATGTATGTATGTATGTATGTATGCACTGTAAGCCGGGGATATGGGGATATGGGGTAAATATAAGAAATGGTGGGGAAGAATAGGCGATTTGGTATTATACGGTATCATACCGTGGGTTTATTTTTATTATTTTTATTATTTATTTTTGTGCTGTATTGGATAACTATATTGGTTGATTGGTAAGTTTTGTTGCTATTTGGGTGGATTTTTGATAGGTACAGTAGGTAGGGTACGGGACTCTTACCGGTGGTGCTTGTTCGGGGGTTATTGTTAATATTTATTGGTATCATATGATAAAAAAACAATTTATTTAGGCCCTGTTTGGCACGCCAAAAATAATACCATGGTATTTTCCAGTTATCCTCAGGATTTTCTTGTCCTACAGTATTTCGCAACATCACTCTTTCTGCTACTGCTTAATGGTCAGGCCTCTGATTGATTTCCCCTTTTGACAGAATATGCAGAGGGGGATCTGCTATCTCTCTATCATTTAATTATTGTCTTTTAACACCTCTTACCTCGGGTATTAGGAAATACGCCGTTTTCAGAAAAACAAAGTATTTTTATCCAGTGACGTGCCAAACAGGGCCTTATTAATTGATTGATTGATCGGGGGGTACAGTACTAGTACTAGTACTTGTATAGTATACTTGAATAGTAGGAGTTTATTATTGTATTATTGTAGCTACAGCCTTAGAGGGCCGGCGCAGGAGCAGGAGGGGGGGGGATCCCGGAGATCTTCCCTTCAGGGTTTCCCTAGTCTTGCCTTACATACTCCACCATACCGGTATTCTACTCTACTACTTGTATTTATCCGCATAGTACATACTAAAAAGCTAAAGGAGGAAAGAAGGAAAGGAAGGAAACTAGCATGTGCGTGCGGGATGAACCTGAACGTGAACGTGAATGTGGAGGTGGAAGGAGGTGTGATAATTTGAAAGTGTTTTAGGGTTTCGGCAACGGTAACGGTGAATTGATGTATCATACTTGTATAGTATGTGCGCCTTTTCACGTGTGTGGGGAGTTTACCGTGGTTTGCCGCACATGAAATTGTCAATCAATCGATCAATCAATTAATCAATCAATTGCGGGGGAGGAGGGGAGGGGAGGGGAGGGGAGAGAGGGAGGGAGGGAGGGAGGAAGGAGAGAGTTACTGTATGGTATGATAGCTGTTGTGCGACGGTTGTCATATGTAGTGATTGTGAGATCTACGGTGCAGTAACCGTTCGTATCGTGCCTGACTTAATTTACAATACCGGCGTGGTATCGCCGCCTCCGTCTAAAAGTAAAAAGTTCGGGGTCGAAATCGATAATCTAACTTAACTTTACCGTAAACCACTATAGTTCCCGTATGATATTGTGCGCGATCCTTTCCTCTACTATAATAATTTGCTGTGAACCTATTATAAAATCATGCACGGTCACTCAATTTCGCTTTTCTTTTCTTCCTCCTTCTTTCTTTTCTTTAGATTCCTTTTCCCCTGCCAAGAAATGATTATCGATCGCTCATCTTGTTTTTTTTTTCCCTTTTCTTTCTTTTTTCTAATAAAAAGGGGGAAAAATCAGAAAATAATGCCTTTTTTTTACAAAGTGTCAGGGATAGAGAGTTTTCGTATGCAAAATAATAATAATCCATCTTATGCGAAAAGTTATCCACCATGACACTTGTAAATACAAGTGCTCGAGTACCCTAATTATTTACTCTTGCGATTCGCTATCCCTGGTACGCCTCTAATCTCTAGTCTCACATGAGAAAGAGTCTCCAGAGGGGTTAGTATTTTCCTGTCACTTGTGTAAGACCAGTCGTCAGGATGAGTCGGATCTCAATCTCATCAACTGGTACATACGCAATTCGGTTAATTTGTCAGGCCGGAACCTGACTGGGATGGGATGGCGAATCGTAAGAGTAACCACGACAGCAACCCGTAACTGTATCATACCATCCTTGGCAAAGACATAATAGTAAGGTGGTGAGTGGTGAATTTATATGATATGGGCGTTTAGGTACGGTACTCGTACAGGACCGGTACCCCCCCACCAAAAAAAAAAACTCTTGAAATCCACTACTGTACTAGATTATCATCATTAGCAAAAATCAACCCTTTAGAAGCTTTAGTCAGACAGGTTAGAATAGAAATACAAATGCCATTATTAGTTAATGAGATTCAACGCATCCAGTAGGCCGATCATACTACGTTAGAAAAGCTATGGTATTCCTTCTCGGAAGACCTTTTGTCTCTGAGGATCCGGAGATTACAAGGCTGGCGGAGGTGGACTGTGGATCTCAAGAGAGTGCGTGTGCTCGAGTACTGTACGGATTTATCGCCATATATATATTTAACGAATCCCATCTTTCGGGTTCCTCCAATTTTGGGAGATGATGCTGAATCATAGGGTGACGATTTTGGCGATTTTCTCGGAAGTCTTGGCGGAATGGACCATCCAAGATCCACCATCCTTCGGCAAGAAAGAGCAGACTGACCTATGGGAAGGTTCCCCGGGTTGGCGCTTGATTAGATTAGATTGGATTTATTACTCCTTTACCCAGTCAGTTCATTCTGCTGGATTCTTTCCCCCCCCCACCGTTTCATGGAAGTAGCGGAAACTCTTTGTGAAGGTTTCACTCTTTCAATGGTACTCGAGTAGTCTGTATTTCCCGGGCAATGTTCAATTTTGTTTCCATCCTCCGAGGATATGGTATCAGAGCGGTCTTGTTGCTAAGCGCAGGTTATTCATTTATTATTAGATTACCGTAGTACAGAGAGACAAAAACTTGTGCCTTGGCATAAATCTGTATGGCCTCGGGGGTCATTAATAACAACCGGAAAACTATTTCTGCTGATCGCATGCAATTTTCAGTAGAAAGAAAAGGGTTATGCTTTCCGGTTTTTAATGAACCCCTCCGAGTACCGGTGTTTAGGTTTCCACGGTTATGCATGTATGTTCCTGGTTCCTCTGCCCGAGGGTGTCCATCTTATCGCTCCTAGCCAATGCTTGCCCAATAAGAGATTTGAGTCCATAGAATTGAAGAGGAGCTGATTCTCTGGGTGGTGCTATGGGATTCGTTTCCCAAAAAACCTTGTTGTTGTTGTTGTTGTTGTTGCGGAGCGTTCGTTGTTGATTTTGGCTCGAGGGGGGCGCCCAGACGGTAGCGTAGTCTAGCCTGGTGCAGTTTAGTGTTGCTGAGCTTCTTCGGTTTATAATTCACCGAGGTTGATTTTCGCCGGTACTGATTAGACTACGGTAGTCTACTAGTACTTGGCGATTCATAAAGTGTTCGGATGAACTGGTGCCAAGATGTCCCCACTTACACCTGAACCTTCGAGCCTTGGCGCCAATTCATCCGAATACTTTATGAATCGCCAAGTACCGGTAGATTAGACTAGGTATGATACACCGATTGCGTGTAGTCTTCTACTCCCCCCCACTCTTCTTTTGTTGGCAGAAAGTGGTTAACTAGAATATTTTCAAGTTTAGAACCAGCATGAACTCGATATTTGCACGCAAGCCACTCTGTGGCCAGGAGAGGGGGGTTACACAATCCCCCCCTATCGCTTCTGGTACCCTGCTGTGTCGTGCTCAAGTGCGGTACTCGTACTCGAGTACATATGATGCAGTACCCGTGCTCAAGCGAGTGACTGGAGTGGAGTGGACCTTGGATACGTGTATGCACCTGCCTGCCTTGGTGCTTGCTTGACACGCGGGTTTGTTGATATTGACACTGTGCTTGCAGAGTAGCTCGGTTGCTGTTGCTGCGCAAGCACTGTGATAGGGGAACTTGCTCGTGTGTGCTTTCTTTACTTGGCTATTTGGCTTGAGGGTACATACTGGTTAGTTCAGGGGGATCCTTTCATTGTGTTTATGCGAAGGATGGAGTTCTTGTCTATGTGCTCCTCGGTGGTGATGGGAAATAAGCTACAAGTACTACACTCGAAGGCTCGTACATGCCGATATCAATATCATGCTGTGCCTGTGGTGCCTGAGAAGATGGCTGGTGAGACGGGATTCGTGCTGGGGATTTGCTGTGGCACCGTTGGCTTCGATTATTACGAGTAATGTGGAGGGCGATCAATCAGACGGTTGGGTCCGAGCTGATAAGGCAAAAAGGGGGGTTGTAATACGAGCGCTGCACTCTACTAGCACAGCGCTCGAGTGGCCGACAGCTAGGGTTACGGTACTAGTACTTGCACAATACTACGGCAGTCTCTTGACGTTGTGAACGTTGAGCAATACTAGTATGGTTGTGATATCGTGTGGACATTTGCAAGGTGCTACACAGCACCCTACTGGTAGGTTGGGTTAAGTGAAAGTGAGCTTGAGCCTTCAGGGTGTGTGTGTGGTCAGTGCTCCCTTTTCTTGCGAGAAAAGTTGACATGAGGATCATAAAATGCATTGGCTAGTTTAACCAATTGGGCTCGTGGGGGGATTTTCCGACCCTTAAAAGAAACTTTTGGTGGTGTGCCGGTACTCGAGTGAACGTTTTTGTGGCACAAGTGAAGGAAGGAAGGAAGGAAGGAAGGAAAGAAGAGAGAAAGGAAAAAGGGGATGCTTTGTAGAAATAATAAGATGAAGGTCAGAGAAGTAAAACGAACATTGTGATACAAAACCCTTATTTTATTATTTTATTTCTTTGCTTCTCTCTCCTTCTCCTTCTTGCTTTCTCTCCTCCTCTCCCTCCCCTTTCGCTTCCTCTCTACTAGTATGCATGAGCACTGTCCTGTAGCATACCTTTTCATTCTCATCCCCAGGTTCTTCGATCTGCAGTGTCAAGGTAATTCTACCGGTGGCAGGCGGTACTGTATACCTAGCAGTAGCAATCAAGCAAGCAATCAATCGGTAAGCAAGCGAAGTATCGTAAAGCGACACAAGTTCCAGAGCTCTTTTGCCGCCACACCACCGTGCTACTCGTACAGTACCAGCCGGCCTCTTTCTGCTCAGCAGGGTCCCGGGCGGTAGCAAGCGAGAAAAGTGAGGCTTCAACTACAAGTATACTTTCTTACCTTTGAGGAAATTCATCTTCAAGGAAACCTCCACCTTTTTTTCTTCTTTCTTTCCTCCCTCTCACCAACCCTTTACCTTTCCGTGCCGTAACCTACTTACGTACCCTTTCTCACCTCTCCTCTACTCCTTCCCCCTCTACTCCTTCCCTTCTCCATCCCTCCTCCTCTCCTACTAAACCCACAGCCGTCTCGATCCACCGGCGTGGAATTCCATTTTACTGCTACGGTACACCATCACATCACATCATATCCTACCAGTCAGTCTTTTCTAATCCTTTCATCAATCCAGGTGCGGCGGCGGCTGAGTTGTAAACACTAGTTCTGCACATCACCGCTCTCAACGTGAAACCCTCCCTCTCCTGGACCCATCCACCGTCCTGAACCATTTCCCGCCCCTCTCTTCTCCAACCCTTACTACTACCCCCCCATCCAGCGGAAAGCCGGGGCGACGTCAACTTGGAACTGATTAATCGCCGTACCTTTCCCTCTTCTTTTGTAATTTACAGTACCGTCTGTCACATCTTCAGTGTCCGTTCCGTAACTCGTCACCCACATCTCGCTCGTCGTTCCTTTTTCTTCAATCCACACCAAACACTCACCACGCACGCACGCACGCACACAAAACTCCTACACCCCCCCCCCTCCCCGCTCCTTTAACTCTCACTCCCCGCTCATTCGCGCCAAAACAAAACAAAAGAAAAAAGTACAATCATCTGAAAGAGATTATTCCCTTCTATTTGACATAGGTCTTGTTGAAATTTGCCCTTTCGTAGGGAGTTTGTCTCATTGTGGCTACGGCTTTGGACACGCATACACATTGAGCTGCAGCAGGGCGGCTTCTTCAGGAGAGGAGGAGGAACTGTGATTTGGGCCGGATATGGATTCCCCAGGACTTCCACCTGGTTCTCCAATGTTTGATGACGATGACGAAGGAACATACCCATGCAAAGGGTGTGGAAAGGTGTGTAGGAATACCGATCCTGTCGTTTTTTTGTTTTTGTTTGCCAATTTTCTAATTTTATTGGTATGAGATCACAGATACTGGAAGAAGGGAAAGCTTTCGAACTGTGTGAGTAGAACCGGGAAACAATTCCACCTCCCCTTCCCCTCTCTCGTTTTTGATCCTTTCTTTATTTTCTAAACATTGTTCCCTTCATCATGACCTTGACTGATAGTTTGGTAGCGGGAAACCGATGGCATATCGAGTGCTTTCGGTGCAACAAGTGCCAGACGCTACTGGATTCGGATGCAAACTTGCTATTGCTGGGTGATGGCTCTCTAATTTGCAATAATTGCACTTATAGCTGCACAGCTTGTCATAACAAAATCGAAGACCTAGCCATCCTGACAGGAGATCAGGCCTTCTGTGCAGGATGCTTCAGATGCCGGAACTGCAAGCGTAAAATTGAGAATTTGAAATACGCTCGGACTTCGCAAGGTATCTTTTGCATGAGCTGCCATGAGACGCTCATGGCCCGCCGGAGGAAACGAGGAAAGGTGCAGAAAACCCCCACAATGGGGAGTAGCGCCCCTTCGCCGATGCTTTCTTTAGATAAATCGCTCCCCTCTTTACCTGTTGAGGAGGACGAACCTCCCTCAGATAGTCACTCGGCAACTCCAACGGAGCTCTCGCCTAGGCCTCGTCCTCCAGTAAATAGGACAACATCCTCAAAATCTGGCCATACCCCGGACCAATTGTCTCCTCTTGGGTTTTCGGCTTCAGGTGAGCTTCGAGCAATGTGCGCTGTTGGTGATAGATTGCTAATTGAGCCATAGGGAATGAATTGCGATCAGCGCCCAGGTCTCACAGATATTCGATGAACTCGCAGGTATCGGAGCTTTCAGCGGATGGTGCTGGCTATGATCCGTATTCCTCATTTATTCCGGTCGTCCTCGATTCTTCGTCGGCACCTCCGGCTACTCTGCCAAGTACGGCCTACCGACCCAATAGAACTTCCTCCTATGACCCCTACTATCAGGAGAGATCTATGAGGGAATCTCCAGGCAATGCGAGGCCATCCTATGAACGCAAAATCCCGGAGCTGACACCCTACCACGAAACCGAAAAGAGCAGGCGACTACCACCGCACATCGTATCTCAGGAGAAGGGTCGTCAAATTCCTGGAAGTGGAGATGGTATGGATATGGGGAGGAGATCGGGAGACTCTGATAGGAATGGTGGAGATAAGAAGGAAAAGTTATACTTCAACAAGGATCTAACTTCAACTTACAGCTCTCCCTATATATCAAGGGAGCCATCCAAGCAAGGACCCGATTCTGATACTGCTAGTGCCAAGTCCAAGAGCACTGTTCTTGCCAAGGACTCGCCTGGAAATGCGCAGGATAGGGAAAACTTTAAACTTGGAGAGGTGCCGCGAGAGAGGAAGAAGTCGTTAGGCACACCAAGGATCATGGATGGAGAGGAGCTGGATCCCCAGGACGTATCAATATCATTCTTGCCCATGGATTTGGGGACTGCGCCTTCAGTGGCTGCCCCAGAGATACCGCCTCGTGGAGATTCATATAACCCCCCTGTTTCGCGTGGGGATTCGCCAGCTCCTGTGGCTAGGAAACCCGCCGATTCGGAATCGCCTGTTCATTCGGCTTCTTCCTCTGGACATTCACAGCGCTCCCATGGAACATCCGGATCTAATGCTTCTGCCATTACTGCCGCTGAATCACCCGGGGTTGGGCCAGGAGCCAAGGATACCACTGATTCTAGACCGCAAGGGATCAAGATCAATACTACCACAACTGTTAGTAATATTACTTATCAGCAGGATCCTACCTTCTCGAGCCAAACGACACTTGACCAGAAGCTAGGAGCCCCACAACATCCGTCGGCTACACATGCTTCGGGCTCTTCTGGTCTTAGTCCACAGGGGGAATCGGCAGGTTCGGATGGGTCGGTATTGCCACCACCTTTCAAGTCGCCTGTTAGCGATTTGAGTATGGAAGAAGATATCGCGAGGGTTTTTGGTGGTGGAGATCCATCGGCATCTATACTTCGACGAGTGTCGAATGCTGTTAGGCATGGGAGAAGTTTTAGTGATTTGGCTACCAGAACGGGATCGCCTCCTAGGTGGCCAAGATCGCCGAGCGGGGGGGATCCGGGATACCTTCCGTTCGAGGGTGATATTACTAGTCCGACCTTGTCGTTAGGTGGGAAGGACGATACCCTTGCCCTAAAGCACGAACTTCGACGTTCAACACAGAGAATCGCCGAGCTTGAGGCCCGTCTTAACGTACGTGACTAAGAAGTTCCCTCTTTCTTGCTTTTTATGTTTCACTGACATGTCAGCAGAACACTGCCTCAGCAAAAGCATTGGATTCAAATATCGCTGAGAAAAGAAACACAGTGGCTTTGTTGGAAACAGAGCGTGAGGCGTTTTTGCGTGAGCTTATGGTAATCAAGGAGCGTGTGGACGCTGCTAAAGACGGGTATGTGCCTCATGGATTATATGCGAAATCTCGGCTGACTTTTATTAATAGACAACCCCTTAATATGGAAGAGCTGAAGTCTGATCTCATCCACGGATTGACTCGCGAGTTGGAGGATCTAAAGATGACTTTGAAATCCGAGATTCAAGGCCTCGTAGCACAAAGGGACCAGTTAACCGAAGAAGTCGAAAATTTTGCCCGTCTCAGAGACCAGGCTATACAGGATACTGAGCAGCTTAATCTGAAGAATGCGCAGCTTGCTGACTTGAATAACGAACTCACCCGACGTATCCAAGGCCAGTTTAAGGCAAACAAAGCACCTGTTAATGGGTTGGGTATCTACACCGGTAATGCCGCCGACTTGCTTGATATCAAAGACCAAAACGAAAAACGACCTTCTACTGCAACTGCAACCTCCGTATCATCTTCCAACATGATAGGCCAAACCAATGATACCACGCACATCCATCATCACCATGAAGCCACTGAAGTCTTTACTGCTCAGAAGGTTACTTCTTTGAAAAATGGACCGCAAATCAAGAAGACTTTCTGGAAGAAAGGAGGTGCTGTTATGAAGGGAGCTGGAAAGGGTGTCAACAAGCTGTTTGCAGGTTCTGATCAGAGAGAGGGTTGGCCTAGTGATCATCCCAATGGCGTCGATTCGCCCAGTAGCTTGAAGCCAGGAGGGCCCGACGCGCCCGGGGGTAAAATATTTGGCACACAGAAGAAATGGATGAAGAATAAGGGAGGTCAAAACGGCCTTGGCGCAGCTGGATCCAGTGCCACGATTAGTGATGGTGTACTTCCACTCTTTGGAACAGACCTCGAGCAACGTTCCGAGTACGAAGGCAATCGCATCCCCAATGTTGTCCAGAAGTGTATCCAGGAGGTTGAAGTCCGTGGAATGGACTTTGAGGGTATCTACCGTAAATCTGGCGGCGCCTCGCAAATGCGCCATATCCAGGAGGCCTTCGAGCGTGGAGATGATGCGCCGTTTGACAGCAATGTCGATATCTGTGGAGTTACAAGTGTCCTGAAACAGTACTTTAGGAACTTGCCTAATCCTCTGCTTACTTATGACATTTATGAGCGCTTTGTGGATACTACTAGTATGTATTCTTTTGCTCCACGAGCTTGACACATGCTAACATTCCAATAGCCGTCTTTGAGGAGGAAACCCGTATCAAAATCGTCAAGGACTTGGTCGACGAATTACCAGCTATCCATCGTGACTGCCTTCAGTTTGTCATTTTCCATTTAGCCAGGTTGGTTTTTTCCCCTCCCTCCTTCCATATTCCGATATTTCGTGAAATATAGTTGCTGATACCTTAACAGAGTCGCCGCCCGAAGGGATGAAAACCTAATGAACGCCCGTAATCTGGCAGTGGTCTTCGCCCCAACTCTCCTACGCTTCACCAGTGACGAACGGGAGATCGCAGACATGCACGCGAAGAACAACGCCATACAATTCCTCATCGACCACAACGAATCCATTTTTTAATGGGCGAAGTTAAACCGAAAATCAAAAGGATGGGTACCCCTCTTCTCTTTAGTTTTTATCCCCCCCATTTTAACCCAACCTTGAAACTTTTGCCTGTATTTTTTTTCTATCATACTATCATACCCTTTATTCCATTCGTAAGGTCTTGTTTGTGATTTCCGGCTTGTATTGTGTGCGCGTGAGCGAACAGGGGCGTTATCCTTTTTTTTCTTTCCTCTTCTCTTTTTTTTGTGGGAACGTGACGAGGTTTTAATACCGTGGGCTTCTTTTTTATCACTTGCTTGCCCACTATTACTTTACTTATTCTACTCTGCTCTACTCCAATAGTATCGTAGGTGAGTAATGTGCTAGCCTTTTTTATAGTATAGCAGTTTCGGGCAGCAGAGGCCGTTCTTTACGTTCTAAGTATAATGCAAGTAAGTGTTATTTGTCTTGAAGGAAAGTAGAGGGAAGAGGGGGAAATGGGTATTATTTTTCTTTACTCTCTTTATCGTATTCCATTTTTCCCCCCTTTCGTTTATTGAGGTTTTTTTTTTTTTTTTTTTTTTTGCAAGGTTCATAGATGGTCTTATGGGACTTCTGTCTTTTTTTCTTTCTTTTTCCTTGTCTGCTGATGGTTGATGGATGGATGGATTGATGGACGGAGGGAGGGGAGGGGGATAGCTTAGCTAGCTGCTTAGTTAGTCACCACGTAACGAGCCCATAGATTGGGCCGTGCTTTGTATAAAATACCACTACCACCATTACGAGTACTGCCCCGCCTCGCCTTCTGGGGGAAAAGTCTAAGAAAATCCCATTAACTTTACAGGTAAACAAACAAACTTTTATGTGCATGCACCCCCCATCCTCCAAAGGTCTTAACTAAAAGGTATCGTCGAGGGGACCCACATCCCTAATTACCGGCGGACTGCTACTCCCGGTAGCCCCACTCTCATCTGCCGCACCAGCAGTTTGCAAGATATCGTGCACAATCCTCCGACTAGCCTCCCTCGCCGGCGTAGCCAGCAATTTGGAAGGTGGGAGCGAGAATTGGATGGTGACGGGGGGACTCATGCCAGGTGGTAGGTCTAGATCGTCGGAGTCGTCATCATCATCGTAGCCGTATGCAAAGCGGTCTTCGTCGTCTTCCTGCTGGCCGAGCTCGTGGTGGTGGGTTGTTGTTACTTTTGCGGTGCCGTAGCGTCTTGATGTTGGTGTTTTGGGACCGCCGGCAAGGGCGGTAGTGTTGTTGCTAGTGTTGGAGGTGGTGCTCGGTTTGGGTTTCTTGCCGCCGCCGAAGCCACTGAAGCCCGGGATTGGGGAAGAGAATATGTCAGCGGGGTAAAAGTGTGGTTTTGGTGGTGAGGACATTGGGGATTCAGATCCCGGCGGAGGTAATATCTGGGCTTTTGGCGTCGTTGCTGCTGCAGCGGTTCCGGTTGTCCGGTACCGGGAGGGGGCGGGTTTTCCGAGCGGCGTGGCTTGCAAACGCCAATTCTTGTCGAGCACTCGGTGGAGGAGTTGGTCTTCGTTCACTCCGCCCGGCGTCTTTTTTCCGATGGCCCCGGCGCCGGTGGCGGGGTAGAATGATGAGGATTTGGGTGTTTCGAAGGAGTCTTTTGTTGGACGGGCGCGCCGAGATGTCAGAGGGGTTGTGGGGAGGGTGGGTTCGTCGAAGGTCATATCTACATCGTCGTCTCCGAAGGAGTCTTCGTAACCGGTTGCGCCAACGGCAGGACCGGCGGCGGCGGCATTGGTGGCGGTGGTGGGGGACCTGTGCATAGTGTAGTCCTTCCCGGCCAATTCCTTGCGCAACGCATCGAATGGCGACTCGATGTCCTCCCATTGCGTCTCTGTGCGCTGGGGTTGCTTCCCCTTGGGTGTACTTGCTCCACCTAATCCTCCCACTGTCAAGTTTAACGAGTCCAATAGCGAATCATCCAGTAGGTAATCGTTGTCGTCGTCGTCCTCGTTCTCTTCGGGGCTAGGTCGATGTCGGGGGTCGTCTTCCTGCGTTATCCGTGTAGACTGTTCGCCGTAATTCCCTGGCGAAGAGGTAGTTATGTACGTTTCTGCATTGGTAGTCACGCCGGTTTCTTCATATGCCTCCTCTTCCTCTTGGTAATTTGATAGCGCGACGTTGGCACTGGCTTCGAAGAATTGCTTCCAGAACTGTATTTAATTAGCCTTCACTTCAATTTGATAAAATAAAAAAATAAAAAAAAATAGAGAAAATTACCTTCGACCCATCCCAAACAGCCTCAGACTCCTTCGCGTATCGCTCAACAATAGGTATGATACTAGTCGTGACAATCCGATGAGCTTTACTAAAGTTATGATCGATTTCTACCACCACCACACCCATTAATTAATCTCCCATTCCACTTTTTAAAGAGAACAAAAAGAGGGAAAAAAGAAAACCTTGTAACGTAAGCGTAATACTCTGCTCTAACTTTTCCAATTCTGCCGTTAAGCTTAGCGGCGGTCTCGACATTTTCTTTGCCTTGCTATAGTTTGCTTGCTTTGTTCTTTGTTAAGCTGTCGTATCACGATAAGAGAGGGGCAGCCAGGCACGGTAGGTGTTGCGGTGGGATTGAGCTAAAAAGATTCGAAAGACCTGGACGATGACTAATCATGATTTGAGCTATGCTAAGCTAGCGAGTTTCGCTGTGAATGGAACTGAACGAAACGCATTCCCGGACTTGGCTTAACCTTACTGCCACCTGCATACCTACCTACCCGCCTACCTACCTACCCATCTATGATACCGCCTTCTCCATAGACAAGCGACTATCATAAATCAGCTACAAGCCATCAATCAATCACAGCAATACGATAGCAAGATTACAATGGCCGACAGACTATCCCAGCTTCAAGACGCTATCGACCAGGTATGTACTCCCTTCCCCAATCACCCCTCCACCTCCGCTTCCTGTGCGCGCGACTCTGACCCCCATTTCCCCCCTCCAGTACTAAGCTAACAAACGAATAAACCCAACCCCAGATGGCAACCCAATTCTTCAGCGCCCTCCGCTATATCGGTACCCATCACGACGCAGTACCCGTCGGAAACGAAGCCAAAGTTACCGACGATACTGGCATTACTCCCCCTCCCCCCACCCCCCCACCCTTCCTCCTTTATCATAGCTAACATTCTAACAGCCGTCATTGACGACAAAACCACTTTTGATGGTACCTCACCCGGCTTCCACGGAAATGCAAAGCTAATATAATGATAATTATTGCTACAGCTGCAAAGGTCGAACTCGCTCGTGATTTGATATTCAAATCCAAGCAGATTGAATTCCTAATCACCTCATTACCGGGCATCGGCGTTTCCGAGGACGAGCAGCAGGAGCGGTTGAAGAATTTGGAGACCGAGTTGAAGGAGGCGGAGGAGGAGAGGTGTAGGGCTGTACGGGATAGGGAGGAGGCGGCGGAGAAGTTGGATGCGGTTATTCGGAGGTTGAGGAGGTTTTGAGTTAGTTGGAGAGGAGGAGGGGGAGGGGGAGGGGGAGGAGGAGGAGGATGGAAGAGGACTCTCTTTTTGCCTTGAGTATTGTAGGGGAATGCATCAGGATTTGCAACGTGCTTGGGAGGAAGGGATTGTTGGCGGATTTTTCTCTAAATTATGAGGATACTCTTAATGGTTGTTTCTTCTACTTGAGCGCGAAGGGCTTTATGTTCTGCAATGGGTTAGAACCGTCTGGATAATCTTTTGCTAGCCCCAGGCTATTTGGCATCTTTAGCTTTTGATAACGGGCTAAGAATGGTATTCTATGGCTATCAAATGATCAGCGTACGCCTGGGTATTAGGCGACATCATGCTGGGTCACTCGGCCCTCTCCTCCTTCGTCCTTCCTTCTTGACCATTTCTCCTTCACCCTTCCCCGTATCCGTATAATACCCTGTCATCTCCAGCCTCAAGAGCAACATTGAGAGCAGATTACCCTCCTCTTTATAACCTGTTCCAAAGATCGCGTCGACAGCCCTTCTGCCTTCTGAATCCTTCTTACCATCGCCATAGCCCCTCTTCTCACTTAGCCCCCTACACACACTAATGAATATACCAATCCTTCTCTTAAACCCTGTATATAGCGCTGGGATTTTCTCATCATCACTGGCCCTGGCCCCAATGGATTTGGCGTGTGAGTACTTTGCAAATGTGAGAATCGAGGTGAATATATCCTCCATGAGCTTCATCACAGGAGCCTGGCGCTTTCTGGAGAGTGTCGCAAACATGATCCTGTCAAGTATACCCTCGTGGTACACTCGTAGCCTCTCGATCCCCTCTGCGCCAAGATCTGGATCAGGCGAATCTAGCTTCCTTTCGATGTCTTGGAGTTTATCTTCAAACTTTCGCCAGGTGGATCCGACCCCTGCCTCGAACATGTAACTGCAAACTGTGTCTACAAAGTGATGTGCTTCAATTCGGAATTTTTGGGCGATGGGATCTACTGTGCGCCAGTGACTGCCACGGGAGGTTACATCGCGGAAGAGCTTATTGACCACGAAAAGCATGCGTAGGACTCGGAGCAACAGTTTGAAGAGTCGATCATACTGATATAGCGCTGTCGTAGTAATGATGGCGTCAAGTGGAGAGGGTGGTTTGTATTGTAGCTTCAAGAAATCTAGAGCCTCCAGGCCGTTCGGGTTCATGCATCTCTCCAACTCCTCCATCGTCATGTCCCGAACTCCAAAGCTCAAGCCTCCTGGTAGATCACCGTCTTTGCCGGCATGATGTATCCCACCTTTGGTTTGTGTGTTGTTGAAACTTTCGTTGAGAACTCCCATTAATGCTAAACGCAGCTCGGAGGACGCGGGAGGCCAGCTATCTCTACTTCCTAGCTTCAATCCCATAGTCCCTCCAGTTCTGTGAGCCCCTCCACGTTTTTCTGTTCCATCCAACTCATCGTCAAAGAGTGCATGGCTAAGCCTGCTTGAGTAAACGCCATCACCAAACAACTCAAATTTTCGAAGAAGAGAGAGATGCTCTCTGACTTTGTGTTCCTTAAAAAGCATGTTAAGGCAGGCGGTATTTATGATCTTTGCTTGGACGGAAAATATATGGGAGAAGGAGAGAACGGGGGTAATGGATATGGGAGGTGCAAACGTAGTTAGGTGATCGTGTTCTGGGTCAGAATTCAGCTCTAAACGTGATATTTTGAGGACAAGAGTGCGCAGTAGATCCTCTTTGTGTAGGTGTTCGATGGGGGGAAGAGAGCTGTTCATTGCCGAGACGGACCTGTCGATCATAGCACCTATCTCCTCTTTGGATTTTCCGAATGTTTCAAACGTCTCGATGCCTCCCGGTGCTGACTGGTAGTATCTAGCTACGGGCGCAGCTACCACTGACCCCTGTCCAGAATACTTATTAATAGCCGATCGAAGCTCTCGTTCATAGTTCATTGCTTGACTCTGTAAGCTGTGTCACGTCGTTAGAAAGGTGTGGTTCCAAGCTATGATAGGTATCGCTTTACTTATTCAAGTCTTCCCAGGAAAATTTCCACTCCAGTTTTGGAGCCCTTACGCCCTCTACACTCCCAGGCCGCGACAGTGGGTGGTTTGGGTGGAATTTCTGCAAAAACCGTAGACTTTTTCCACTCTCAAAAACAGACTCTCCATTCTCTGCGCTCATGAAAGATGGGACCTTCGCTTTTTCGAAAATCTGTAGTCGTTAGATCACCGTAAAGCATTCGCTGGAGTGGATATCTAGTTCTTACAAAGTTTCGGTTTGTTCGCTCCCTCCCTTTATCGTCCACGTATGTCTCTTCTTCAATTCTCACGAAAACTCCTCTCTCTCCAAGCCCTTCAAATCCAGTGCCCTCGCCTCCTACTGGTCGACCAAGGCCTATCCACTCCTCAATAAACTCCAACCAGGGTCGAGTGACCCTTGCCAAAGTTTCCATCAATAGGGGCTTCAGCCATCCGCTTCGATGCTGCTCTTGCTGCACCACTTCAAATAGCGTAGTAAGCAGCTGGGAATCATCTGATATACCAGCCGTTTGTGAGATCATTTGATGGAATGTATCGATGATGAGTGCGGGTTCACGCATGAGTGAGTGGAGGTGAAGAATACTACGGATAGTTGTAGGGTTGACGGAGAGTCTTTGCTGAATTGATTCAACTACCGCCGTTGCACTATCCGCTAATGCTATGATGGAAGGCTTGGCTGCTCTTTTGCACGTCGTTAACTTATCATAGAGTCTAGGGAAATAGGGGGG
>Ga0307507_10007002_pt1 | contig 16743 bp, 6 predicted proteins | sample 7_EM_MG_FD_207223 | JGI IMG/M metagenome (GOLD analysis project Ga0307507, IMG submission 207223) | Populus trichocarpa ectomycorrhiza microbial communities from riparian zone in the Pacific Northwest, United States - 7_EM | ecosystem: Host-associated > Plants > Roots > Unclassified | place...
GGCTGCGTGTCAAAAAAACACGACATAGGCTAGTCGGTCGAGTTGCCAAATGCCCTCAACTGCGCGCCAATTGCGTCAACCACCAACCATTGAGGCCATTGGTAGGGTACCATATTTTGCCGATGCACTACTGCTATAACAAGCCTACGGACGCGCTAGTATCACGAACTTAACTGCTAAAGAAATATTAAGAGTATTGTATAATATACTAATGCGGTCTGTATTATATCCTTAAGAATATTAACTAATTTTAGAGCCCTCTCTAGTGTTATATAATCTCCTTAAAGAAATAGAGTTGCTTTATAGAAAGACTAAAGGAAATTATAAATTGTATAAAGATGTATCCATTCGCTTATTAAGAGGATATTATCTTTTAAGTTATCCTTATAGTGCTCTATATAGAGTTAAAGCCTAGATTTTACCTTATCCTTTAGAGCTATATATAATATAAGAAACTAGCTATTCTATCTTATATAATTATTAAAAGGGACTATTTTACTAGTATATTTAATAAACTATATTATATAGTTAACTAAGCTGTAAATATAAATAATATAGTTATAAAGCTTTCCCATTGGCCCTATAATATTTTAAATATTTTAACCCCTTTTATGCTTTTCATCTAATACTAGCTCTAATTCTTTATTCTTTTTTTTTCTTTCTTTTAACTAGCGGTAGTACTTATTATACAACTTCTTCTTCTTCTTCCTTTTCTTCTTTATCCTATTCCTTATCCTTTTTATTATATAAGTCTATAAGCTTCATTATCCTTTTTTAAACTAAATAGAAAGGCTTAAACGATAAGATTAATAATATGCCCCTAATAGCAAATTCTTTAATGCGTTGCAATCTAGTTAATTTTATACTTAAGGCTAAGCTATTAGCCAATTATATAATAGAGAACATTATTTAATCCAGTATTATCGCTAATAAGAGCTCTAGTTTTTATTATAATGCTATACTTAATAAGAACTAGACAAAGCGCCTCCTATTAATCTATATTATTCTAACTAAATACTATATAAAGGGTAATTAAGGGGTTCTAATATTTATCCTAAATATTAATAAAGCTAGCATAGATTCCAAGAAAAAGGGAATAACTTAGAGAGGTCTAGATATCCATGGTAAGGTAAATATTTATTTTTATAGATTAAAGTACTTTTTATATAATATCTTAACTCTTAGTAAAGTATTTAAGAATCTAGGCTGTAATTGTTAAGTAGTATATAGGGATAATTAAGGGTGCTTCTTAATTTAATGCTTTTATAAAAATATAAAACTCTAGCCATTCTATATATAAGAAGGGAAGCCGTTATACAATAATTAGATCTAGAAGTGCTTGCTTTACAGTATTTTAATATACTATACGCTTTAGAACCTTACCCTTAAGACCTTAAACTTCTCCTTTTACTAAAAGCTTTTAATATAGTTCTAAAAGAGATCTCTTTCCCTAATCTTTTACTATTATATGCTCCTAATTCTCTACTAAATTCCATTTAATATTATGTCTTTTAAGATGGCCTTATAATCTAATAGTTAAGGAATGGTGTCCTTTTAAGTCTTAAGGAGGACAGTATTTATAAAAGTAGCGTTTCTTTATATAAGCCTTTTCTTCTTTTATTGCCATATAAGTATATTTATAAATTAAGGAGACTTGGAGTATCTTCGTAATATAGCATTCGGATAGTAATTTCTATAGTTAGACAGAACTTTTGGAGCTCTTGCTGCACCTAGCCCAAAAAGACCAAACCAACCAAAAGAACCCTGAAAAACACCCTGATAATCCCCTGAGATGCATACATCACAGGGGAGGCATAGGTGGAACGACAGTGGTACGCAGTCGCGCGCGACCGCCAGACCTATACCCAACAATGGCCCCCCACAATAACAACAAGGACGGGCGAATACCATACCAGAAAGCGGAAATACCCCAATTAAGAAGGCATCTGATAAAATATAAAGCCTATTAGACACGTCTAGTATCTAGAACTATAGGGGAGTATCTATTAGCTATTATAAACTAATGCAGCTAGTAGAATAGCTCTAGTCTAGTAAACCTTAGGCGCCCCTCTAGCAAACCCTTAATTAAATCCTCTAACGGCTAAATAAAATCGAAGATAAATAAAACCCCCCCCTATAGGCGAACCGCACCTAGGCTGCCATAGCTGCGCTTCTATAGTATAGGGAACCTACCCCCCTAAAAATAATAACCGGGTATACAATCACAATATAACCAAATATAGAAAAGGTAGAGGAACTTAGGGGATAATTAGAAACAGAAGTTCTTACGGAGATTTATAAGGAGGTCCATAACGCCGTCACAGTCCAACACCTTAGGAGTGGAGACATTAGAGTCACCCTAAAGGACTAATAGGCAAAGGAACGGGCCATAAGGGCAGGGGATAGGCTAGGAGAGCGTATTGGCATAAAAGTGCTTTGTGAAGATTACCTAGTTGAAGTCCTATCAGTTCCTATAAGCCTTAGGGTAGAAAGGGGACGCCAAGCGGACAATATAGCAACTATATAGGAGATAGTAAAACAAATAGAACGCCTTATACTAGGATTTGTAATTACCTAGATCTAATAGCTTTAATAGGAAAATACAAACCAAGCATATAATAAGAACAATAAGAGGATATAAAGGGCGCTAGAGACTTGCTAGGGAGATAATAAACAAACGCATAGCTCCCTTATTGTTAGCGTATATATACTAGGAATGCAAAAACTCCTTATCTAAAAAGGAATAATTATAAATGGCCTTATATATAATACAAGGCTCTACAACCATAGACTACACCTAGAATAATGTTATTGCTATGTATAATGGGGACACACCCAATCCACATACGCAGTATAGGTATGCTGCGGCCACTATACAGGCCCCTATAATATAAGATAATGTATAAATTAAGACCAAATAAAATGCGCGAACTGTCACCGAAGCATATATAAGGCGTGGGAGAGAGAAGACTGCATTAAATACAGGAGACGGAAGGAAAGGGCTTAATAGCTATGGGAACAACTGCACGCTAGGTTATATAAATGGAAATAACAGGCGATAAGCTAGGGGGACGTAGGTATCTTCCTAGCATTTCCTACCTTTAATACTAGGGGGCTAAGCCAGCTATCCCAAGCCTTAACGGGCCAAAAGCGATGCTGCGTGACATTACCAGACCGAATAGGGATATAAGGGATATATAGAATATAAGGGAGAGAACGCCTAGTAGGAAGACCCCTATAGACAGTTACGGCAAGTTTAAGGCCGGGACAATTAAGAATTAGATTTAACGCGGCAAATATAATATATACAGCTGGCTTATAAGGGGCATATAGCTAACCGGCGAGAACAGGGGAAGAACCGGAGGCAATAACAGACTTAGATTTAGAAAGGCTAGTAGGAACACAAGATATAGGAATAGAAAGCTCTATATAAAATAAGTAGTGGCCAGGGAGTAAATATAGGAGATAGAAGTTCTAAACATTTTAGAGAAAGTGGAAATGGAAGAAGCGAGGAGTAAAGAAGAGGCAAAGGACCCCCACTAGGGGTCCGCCACTTAACCATTATATAGTATAACTACGGCAATACGAACCACCGTCTAGTAAGGCCCCTACTAGATAGTCTAGACCTAGAGAAATACTATATTCTTACTATATAAGAGCCGTATTATAATACCTATATATAATTGATATACTGCCCCTAAGGATTTTAGCTTCTGTATAAACCAAAAGCAGCTATACGCGTATGCTTTATAATTAGTAAAAATATCAGCCTTACCTTATAGTTATAGTAGGCAGTTAACCTAGATATTGCAGTTATAACCATCTAGATATATAGGGGACTAGTATAAATTATTAATGTCTATAACCCTAGGGTCGAAGGGGTAGCATAGACAGAGAATATTATATCTATAATAAGCTTGCTAGAAACTGAATACGCGGAGTCTATCCTACTAGGAGATATAAACCTCCACTACCTATAATAGGGGGGCATCCATGTTGCTGCTGATTAATAGGTAAAGTGCCTACTAAGAGCTATAGATAACGGGGGCCTTAAGCTAGCTACCCCCCCAGGTGCAATTATATAGTAATAGGGCACCGCCAAAAGTATAATTAACCTTATAATTATGGACGAAAACCTATACCAGAGACTTAAAAGGTGCTCCCCTAAAGAAGAATAGGTACTTACTTTAGACTATATCCCTATCCAGATATAACTAGATCTGGACATTAAGGCGCAACTAAATAGCAAAAGATACGCAATAAGGAAGCTTAATGTAGATAGCTTCCTTAATACAATTAAACAACAACTCTAAGACCTAGAAGAAATCTACCTAATACTAAACAAGCGAGGCTTATTGGCTACCCCTAAGGAAATTAATTAAAGACTAGAAAGGATCTAGGCAGCAATTAAAAGTAGGCTGGAAGAGCACTGCCTGGTTTTAAAACCAGGCCCCTACGCGCGACATGTATGGTCCGCATAGTGCGCGGCCCTTATAGCCGGCCAACAACGAGCAAGGAGGAAATATATAAGTAGCCACAATTCTAAGAATAAGAGATAATATAAAGACACAAGAAACCAGCTAAAGAATACCCTAAGAAAAGAAGTAAGGAATAACTGGAGATAGTTTATAAACAAACACACTACTAATTTGAGTCTCCCCTATAATAAGGGCCTTTGGACCATAGCGAAATAGGTAAAGAAAAAGGTGGGACGCCTAGTAGAAGATCTATACCTACTACCCCTATAAAGAGTAGGCGAACTATAGGCTATAAGTAACAATAATAAAAAGGCAAAGATCCTTATAGAAAGATTTTTCCCTTAACTAGCTCTAGCAGACCTTAGCGACATTACTGGTGAAATACTAGTAACTCGCCTAAGGATCGACAGCGATATAATAACTAAAGAAATGGCTAGAACTATTAGCCGCCTTTTAAACAACATAGTACTAGGACTAGATAGGATCCTAAACAAAGCCCTAAAGACCTATGGACTACTTATAGCACCTTAGCTTGCAGATGTAGCTAGAGTATACTTTATAATAGGCTACTACCCGCGACTTGGAAGATCTATGATAATGGTTGTCTTATAAAAAGAAGGTAAAGTAGACTACTTAATCCCAGGAAGCTACCGCCCTATTGCTTTAGAAAATACCCTAAGCAAGATCTTAGAAAAGGTTATAGCGGACCATATAGCAGATATAGTAGAGGAATACGCCCTACTACTATAAAGCTAAATAGGGGCAAGAAAGAATCGCTTAACGCTATTAGCACTTACACTACTCGCTACTACCATTAAAACTGTATGGGCTATGCGAAAGGACTTTATAGTATTAATACTTAGCCTAGATATTAGCGGCGCCTATAATAATATACCCTATAAGCGTCTCCTATATATCCTTAGGGCAAAGGGCTTCCTAAAATGGATTATTTAGTTTATTTAAGGATTTATAGGCCAGAAAGAAACATTACTAGTCTTTAGCAGATACTAGAGCCCCCCTATTACAGTTATAATAGGAATACTATAAGGATCACCTTTATCGCCTATACTTTTCCTCTTCTTTATAAGCAACCTGCTTGATACCTTTAAGGAAGGGGCGACCTAGGGGATAGGCTTTATTAATGACATAAACCTAATTATATATAGGCCAACAGCCGTAGAGAACTGTAGGACACTAGAGAAAGCCTATAATACCTATATAGAATAGGCAAGACGATATAGAGTCTAATTCTTACTAGAGAAATACTAGCTAATCTATTTTATAAGAAAACGTAACTAATCTGTAGATCTTTAGCATATAATCTATATCTAAGGCTTTAGGGGTTAACTGGTTTAAGGCCTAAGGGTATTAGGAGTATAGGTAGATAGCAAGCTCTAGTGGAGTATATATGCGGCGCAAGCGGCCCATAAGGGCTAAGTATAGTATATTGCCATATCTAGGATCGTTAATTCTATATGGGGTCCATGCTTCTAGAGGTCACGCCTACTATATATAGCAGTTATCTGGCCAACCATGACGTATAGATCTAGCATTTGGGCTACTAGAGAAACTAAGAAAGGCCCCCTTAAATTACTCTTTAAACCACTCTAAAAGGTCCAAACAGCCTGCCTTAGGAGTATAATAGGCAGGTATAAGCGAACGGCCATAGTACTACTTAAGAAGGAAGCTAATATTCCCCCCCTATAACTATATATTAAAGCTGATGCAATATAAAGGGTGTAAAAGGAACGCAACTCTAACGTTATAAAGTATATCAAGACACGCCTAAATAAACTATAGAGGGACCCTAGGGTGCCCTATAGGAGAAGGAACCAACAACCCCAAAGTAGGGAAGATATATTAGGAAAACAGGTGGAGAAAGTAGAAGAAGAATAGTACGGCGCTAGGGCCTAGGCCTATATAGAGGAGGAAGGGAGACGCGTAAGAGACTAGCAAAGATAATAGTAAGGGAGAGAAAGGAGCCAAAATAAAGCATAAAAGAGTACTGGAAAACTATCTACCGTAATATAATACTAGTTGGACCGACGCTGGAGAGATAAATAGGAGTTAAAGGTATAGAGGCAGACTTAGGCAAGGGGAACCTAAGCCATAGCATAGGTAATATTATAGGGGGTAAATACTTAAGGGCTCTAAGAGGGCCTAACAAAGGCAGAAAATATAATAGCAATACTCTTAAGAACAGGAATAATAGGACTAAAAGATTAGCTTTACTGGGTAGGTGTCCTAGTAGGTAGCCTAAGGTATAAATATGGCTAGCTAAGACAAACACTAAAATATATAATACTATTATGCCCCTTACGCACTAGCCAAGAAGCAATGCTCTTAGCAGCTAGCACAGAAAACTATAATACACTACTCTTAATATAGAAAGGCCTTAAGGCGGCTACCTAGTGGCTTATTAGCTAAAATGTGCTAGACCAGTTCTGGGTTGCAAAGGAAATAGCAATAGAAAGCAAAGGGGTAAGTAATAGGCGCCCCCTAATAACTCTACAGGAGTAGAGTATAGTGTATAATACTAGCGCGTCCGTAGGTTTGTTACGGCAGCAGTAGTTCCTAAGGAGGTTAAAAAGTAAGGTAGTAGAGCACCACTGGTGACTCGTAGGCGACTTATAAGCGAGCCCTAAAAGGTGGGGAGACGGATTATGGGGTCTTCTTAAATAGAGTTTTCTCCCTACATATATATAAGGAGTAGTCCGCGTGGGCCTAACAGGGATCTGAATCGGACGTTAAGCAATGAATAATAATAATAAATTAAGGAGACTTATTTTAAAATTTGTGTTATATAAGTAGTTAGGATTAAACCAGTATTAGCTTTAGTCTTAACGCCGCTTAAAAGGGTAGAAAGTATATTAACTTTAAAGGAATTATTATTGTTAAAGTTTTTAGGGTAAATTTTACTAGCACTAGCCATATTTATAGCGTTATATAATAGGGGGTAAAGGTATAGTTTGTAGTTAAAATTTTGCGGATATCCAGATACTATCCGGATATTATCCGATATCCGGGCTATCCTTGGATAGGATTATTATCTGCCTGGCCGGATAGGATAATTTATCCTCCGCAGGTCTGTGTAGCTTATTGATTGGTGCGCACGGTGCACATTCTATGACGTATCTATCTGTGCAAGGGATATGCGCCGAAAAGAACATATTTCCTTTTACTATAAAGCCCACGAGCCTCAATACGAGCTCTAACGGAAGTGCCGATGGCGAGGACAGCATCTGCATCACCCAACCGCCTGATTAGGAGCACCCCTGATGGAGAAAATCAATTTCTTGTTGGCAGCATATAGTTCGGGCAAGCGATCCAATTAAATTCAGCGAGCATAAGGAGACTCTACTCGATGGCAAAGTATTAGTTGGAAGTTTGAATTTAAGTCAGAGAGCTGTCCAAGCGGCACCGGATTGGAAAGACTGGTTCCGTGAGAGGCTATTGCAACTTCAAGTACTATGGACGAAGAAAAGAATATTTTTATTGCATTGCCAAGCCGAGGGATAGACAAAGGGTATTTTCATTGCACTGCTAAGGCGAGCCGTCACAATTGCTATATGTCTCCAGCTGTTTGATCGTCCTCTCAATCGAACAATGTGCCTTTTGGCCAGCTGGCGTTGTGGAGGAAAGCTAGAGCTCCACGCCGTCACACGGGCGATAAGAAAACTTATTTTTATGGAAGTGCCAAGACGGGCGATAGAAAAACATATTTTTATTGTAGTGCTAAGCTAAGTAATAGAGAAACATATTTTTATTAAGTGATAGGAATAGAGAAAGGGTTGGTGCGTTGGGTCGTGGCCGGAATTTGGGGGACAGCAGTATTTAACTTCCTACGACCCAATCACCCTTAGAGATATTTTTATTGCGCTGCCAAGATAAGCAAAGAAAATCGGTATTTCTATTGAGAAATATTTTTATTGAGGTGATAGGAAAATCGGTATTTATATTGCTGCTCGCTTACGCTACTTATTTCAGTGTTAGCTTTTACGCGGAGAAAGCCGACGTTACGTCGACTCCACCGCTCTGGCCGAAACTTTTTTCCTCTGAAAATCCAGCACCAATATCATTCTTCGAGTTAAACCCCGCAATGGCAGCCCCCGAAATTGAATCGAAAAAGCGCAAGAGAAAGCACCGAAGCAGCAAAGCCGATGGTGTTACTCCTACCAAAACTGCCGGCGTATCAGCGGATCTTGCGCCCTCCAATACCGAAATTTCAGAACCAGCGAAGACGAAGCCCCGCAAAAAGGCTAAGAAGGAACTTACGTCTGAGCGTGAGGAAGTAGTTGGTGAATCGCAAGATGAGGAGGAGAATGAAGGGGAGCTAAATCAGGAACTGAAAAGGGTGGCTGCTGAAAAAAGTGTAGCGACCGTTGATGGTTCAGAAGCATCTGATCAAGAGGAAAACGAGAAGGAGCAAGAGCACACTCAAAATAATGGAGACGAATTGGAAGTGCCTTCAGACTTGCCCTCTTCTACCGCGTTGTCCCTTCCGAACACCACACCCGATCCCCAGAAGTTCTCCGAGCTCAATCTCAACGATAAGACGATCCAGGCAATTAAGGATATGGGTTTCAAAACCATGACTGAGATACAGCGTCGCGGAATACCTCCGCTAATGGCAGGAAAGGATGTGCTTGGTGCGGCCAAGACAGGGTCGGGGAAGACTTTGGCTTTCCTGATTCCCGCCGTGGAGATGTTAAGCGCACTTAGGTTTAAGCCGCGAAACGGTATGGCTGCTTGATTTTTTTAATACTCTTTGGCGGTAGGGAAGTGCTAATTGGAACAGGAACTGGTGTTATCGTAGTATCGCCAACTCGAGAGCTAGCCCTCCAGATCTTTGGCGTTGCAAGAGAACTACTGGCCCACCACTCGCAGACATATGGTATCGTCATCGGAGGCGCTAATCGAAGAGCCGAAGCTGAAAAGCTTGTAAAGGGTGTTAACCTTCTTATTGCAACGCCTGGTCGCCTCCTCGATCATCTCCTGAACACACAAGGATTCATTTACAAGAATTTGAGGGCACTGGTCATTGACGAGGCGGACCGAATATTGGAAGTTGGATTCGAGGATGAAATGAGGCAAATTATCAAGATTCTGCCAAAGGAAGATAGACAGACAATGCTGTTCTCGGCTACACAAACAACCAAAGTTGAGGACTTGGCTCGGATATCACTCCGCCCTGGACCGCTGTATATCAATGTCGACTACCGAAAGGAGCACAGCACAGTCGAGGGGCTTGAGCAAGGCTACGTCATCTGCGATTCCGACATGCGTTTTCGATTACTCTTCTCATTCCTCAAGAAGCACCAGAAAAAGAAGATAATCGTATTCTTCAGCAGCTGTAATTCGGTCAAGTTTTACGCGGAATTGCTAAATTATATTGATCTACCAGTACTAGATCTGCATGGTAAGTTGAAACAGCAAACGCGAACCAACAGATTCTTTGAATTCTGTAATGCTTCTTCTGGAACGCTTATTTGCACCGACGTTGCTGCCCGTGGCCTTGATATTCCTGAGGTCAATTGGATTATTCAATTTGATCCGCCTGATGATCCACGAGATTACATCCATCGCGTTGGTCGGACAGCCCGTGGAGCAAACGGCAAAGGCAGGAGTCTGATGTTCTTACTTCCCTCTGAAGTAGGATTCCTGAAGCTTTTGAAGGAGGCGAGAGTACCGCTTGTGGAATTTGAGCTTCCAGCCAACAAGATCCTGAACATTCAGTCACAGTTGGAGACTCTGATCGGGAAGAACTACTATCTTAACAAGGTAGGTTTTGTACATGCAATCACGAATAACTTCGCTCGATTTTCTGCTAACATCTAGAAATTATAGTCTGCTAAAGACGGATATCGATCTTACTTGCAAGCGTACGCTTCCCATAGTCTGCGATCGGTCTTCGATGTGCACAAGTTGGATTTGGTGAAAGTCGCAAAGTCATTTGGTTTCCAAACACCACCAAGAGTTGACATCACTTTAGGCGCAAGTTTAAGCAGGGATAAGAAGACTGAGGGAAGGAGAGCGTATGGAAGTCAGCCAAAGCAAGGGAAAAGGCCATTTCAGCGGAAAAAAATCGAAGGCTGATGCTGGAACGGAGTTTCAATCTAATTATCCGAGAACTAGAGCTGCAGGGTAGGTAGATGCATGTCCATATTCCGTTCGGTGAGCTGTGGCGCATTACGGCGCCCGCTGTTAAATATGTCGGCACATTTGCGGAGAAAGTTGTGTGAACTCTTGCTGTCAATAAGCTCGGTGTGATTTAATTCTCGGGTGAAAATTTCTCAGCCGTTATTCGACGAGAACTAATTGGGTAGCACTTGCATATTGATACTCCGCACATGGCAAAAGAAGGCTGAAAAAAGTAGCTCACTGGATAGAGCCTCGCTGCTGAGTTGTCAAGCGCAAAATATTCAGACCAATCAGGGCCGCGGCGCTCCTACAGCTTCAGCTTAGCCCAAGGACTCTAGGGTCGTCCCGGAAACCTTACCAAAGGACTTTGGGGCATTCCTGCTGACACACCCTGGTAAACATGACGACGACGAGGCGAGCAGTGTGAGACAACCGGGCGCGAGAAGAGCAGCATGGAAGCAGCATGGAGAGCAGCATGGAGAGCAGCAGGTCGTCGTTTGCGCGGTGAATGCTTCCAGAGCCAGCGCCTGAATGCAAACAGCTTGCGCCTGAAATGCGGCTTGAGCAGAGGAATACAGTGATATAAAAATAAATAATAAGTGCCCCGTTATGCGGGTCGAGGTCGCCCAGCCACCGCGATTGTCAACACCCAATCGACGGCAGACCTGCGCATCGTGATGGATTCGTGTTGGCTGTCGTGGCCAGCCTGTGCCGTTGGTGGTAACGTTGATAAGTGAAGGGAAGAAGTTCAGTCCGCCGTTCCGAAAGGCTCGCTTTGGATGCAGCATGCAGGAGCTGCAGGAAGCCCTATCCCCGTATCTTGGTGCCTCGAACTGATAGCGGCGGTAGATAAAATGTAGGCCTGGGCAATGGAGTTGAGTGGCGGGTACCTCGACAGGCCTGTCTGGCGTGACGCTGGTCGGCAAATGCACCGCCTTTTCATGCGCCTTTTCATGCGCCTTTTCGTGATGATCGCACTGCTGAAGCCCCCTCATTGACTGGCCAGAGCGTTTGTTGTTGTTCGTGTCTCCCAGCACCCAGCACCGGGCCAATTGCGTCCTACCCTTGCGACGCCCACCATCGCTGGCCCCAATATTGAGCCGCTAGATTCGTTTGCGCTGCTCAACTGCCCTGTTTCTTTTGCGCATCCCCAAACCTCCACCACCGAGCAACCACCCCGGCTCTGCCTCCCTCGACCACCTTTCTTCCTTTTCATCGAACCCCCTTCTGGCAACCTTTGCACGGCCACTGCAGCGAGACCATCCCAGGCCCGACCGCCCACCGGCGCTCCTCTGAGCCTTCACGGCCTCGAGTTACTGCGTTATCCTCGCTCGGCTCAGGCTCTCAGCACCCAGCGGACAGCGCATCAAACTTTGCCCACCAAAGCCAATTCCTCAACGACTCTCATAACGGCGGATACCCAGCAACATCTCCCCCCTCAGTAATCTGATAATGTGTTGAACGCAACTCGACTACGAGGCATAATCATCGGGTCAGAGGTGGTAACTAATTGGCTGGCTCCAAGTCGTTCCTGCATTTGCATAGCCGTTGTGCAAAGACGAGACACGCCGCGCAATTCAGTAATTGTCCGACCATTCAGTCTCACACTCTTTAATCCCTATCGCCTTCTTTGGTGAAGGCAGGCCGCAACTCTTCGACCACCTTCAAACGCCAAGCGAAAAAAAAAAACTGCCTTCAATGTATCCATCCACACAGGAGACCACTTGAACTTAATTCGGACTATACACAATGGGCCTGGACACCCGCAAACCACCCTTGCCAGCCCCCACGGAACCTTCAGTCCTAAGCTCCATTGACAACGACACTACCCTCGGGGACGATCTTGCCACGGACGTCTCCCGCCGCACTGACAAGACCTCATATTCTGTGCCAGAAGACGGCAGCCCTGTCACGATAACCACTGCTAAGAGGGACTCCCTGCTTCGTGGATCACACCCGTCGCAGACATCGCTACTGATCGAATACTTTGAGGGAGGAAAATCGGACGGCAAAGTACGCTCTCGACCAAGCGTCCGAGTACGAGTCACGCCATCTTCGCATAGAAAGAACAATACTGCAAACGATCATATTCAGATTACGCAAACAAATAAGAATACCAGGAAGCCTTCATATACTAGGCGCATTTCGCTGAGCAGCAAGCGCGAAGAAACTGTATCTCAGCCTACGGAGCTTTCGTACTCTGAAGATTCCAACGTTTCCGGACGCCCACCAGTCGAGGTTGAGGTGTTGCAGGACTATAGCGACTTATCGAGGTCGGATTTCTCTCAAGGTCGGTTCATCTCTGCTGCCTCGGATATCTCTTCTATGCCCCCTGATAGCATGCTTGAAGGAGAACCAATTCTACAAACCCTACAACGACGCCGCAGCCGAAGCCTCGAAAGGGAAGAAACCACCAGCACGAAGGATACACTCAAGGCGCCATCTCGGAGGCGCAGTCGAAGCTTAAGCAAAGAGCGAATTACACAGAGAGTCATGGAGAAACTAGCAAGCAACCCAATCGAGACTGGGGACAAAAGTACGCCTACCAAGAGGCGGGATAGAAGAGTTAGCCGAGAAGAGCTGTCAGAGGCTGTGAAGTCCCCGCGACGAAAGTCAAGTAGGGGACATCGTGAAGAGGAGCTTTTCAGTGGTACGGAATCTGGTGTGGTGTCCTCAAACGCCCATCGGCGATCCGGTGACGCCCATTCGGTCAAATCGGGAATTTCGGCAACCTCAATTAACAATCCGAAATTGCTACAGACTGTCGAAGACGCCATCAAACGGCTCATCCTTCCCGAGCTAGAAGCGTTGAAGGAGGAGCAACGGACACAACAGAATAGAAGCAAGTTTGAGCGTATTTCACGAGATAGCGCATTCGAATCTGTGCCATCAGCAAGCTCTCGTGACACTTCCAGACGACGAGTTTCAAAGTCCTCGAGCGCCCCAAATGTGTCTGTGCCAAAGCCTAAAGTTGTTCTTAATCGTGATGGTAATGACCCTGGCATTGTGCTCTCCAGCAACTCTAGTAGAAAGGATCGGCAGTCAAGCAGAGGCTCAGAACGCAGCTATGACCGGCCCGGATCTAGAGAATCAACCGTGCGTGAGGGGGAACGAGTGCGACACAAAAAGAGCAAGGACCGACATCACTCCAGAGATGTGGCTGGTGCAGGGCTCGCAGGAGCAGTTCTCACAGCTGCCGCACTTAAGCATCACAACTCTCAAGAATATAGCGGCGAAAAAAGGGAAAGGAGAAGGCACAGTAGGGGCAGTCGAAGCCGATCTGCAAGCGTTGCAGAGAGCATCGAAGAGAAGTATCAGGAAGAGAGTGTTCCGCCTATGCCGCTGATGAAGAGTGAGCTTCAAGGATCCGAATTAACTCGAGAGTCTATACTGTCAGCTGAAACAGAGCGTCCGCTTTCAAGGTCATCGAGAGGCACTGAGACTGCCGTTCGGGAAGTATCTCGTGGATCTCCTCGTCAAGTCACATCACCGACTCCCAGAACACCAACCAGGACGCCTGTTGCCTTACAACGAGGTCTGTATACCTTCCACAGCAACCGCTCACAGGGTGACATCAGTTTGCCGAGGGAGAAGAGTGACCAAAGCATTTCATCTAAGAGGGTAGCCGCCATTACGGCTAGCCTAGGCGGCGCCGCTAGCACTGCTGCATTGGCAAAAGAGCGTGCAATCGAGGGTAGAGAGGAGCATGTCTCTCAGTATGAATATGCGGAGCAAACTTCAACAAGAGAGCTCAGTCCCGTTCAAAGCATTGCCAGCTTCAGAGAAGAAGACAATGTCGTCCAAAGAAACGTCCGATCTGCCCACAGCGCAGCCTCACTCTCTTCATCCAGACTCAGAAATCAACGCAAAGAATCTAGCCTTTCAATTGAATCATTCGAGTCGCCGACAAGTACGAAGGTGGCTCGGGCTAGAGAGCGGCCTCAAGGCATCAACCTCGAGAAGGGCAGAGAGACCCTGGGAGAAGATATTATGCACGATTCTCCTCGAGCAGATACTCCCGGAGACGCTGAAGAATTCTTTGCTGAAAACCACGAACAAAATGAGATGTATCGGAGAGACCTGGAGAATGATAGCCAACGTGGCTCACCAACCGTCAATTACAAACATCTGACTGGCTATACCGATGACAGTGCAGAAGGCCAGTATCTAGATAAGGTCTCACTGGGACAAGATATTCGTGGCATTGGAGCCAATCCGGAATATGTCCACACTCCTCTCGCTGTAGAGTCAGCTGTTGCATCACTTCACGAACAATCCGCGCTCAGTGTCCGTTCATCGCAGTCCAGCCCTCTGAAGAGGGGCGCTTCACCGGTCAGTTCTCTTCACCAAGATTCATTGGTCGAACGACAACATTTGTCCTCAGAGGGAGATACTCTCACTGGGTACCAGGATACTCCGAGTAAAGAGCGATGGGGATCCTTAAATGATCAAGCGCAGACTCTCTCAGACAGATCTCAGCAAGAGCGTACAGCTGTTAATTCACCACGCCAAAGCATATCTCGTTCCATTGACGAGCCTGTCAAGCTAGGAGCAAGCGCTTTCCCTATAGCAGATGATCTTATGCCCGAAATGGGCTACGGCCTTGATAGTGAGTCTGAAGTTACGACGAACCCCTCTATAATTCAGGGTCCTCTAGGGGGCCAAGAATACCATGATCGAAACTGGCACGCTGAGCCAACCCCACCCATGTCCGCTGCCGACATGCTTACCGGACAGGAGGACAGGCTACAAACCTCTAGCCATGGAGAAAAAGCAGCTGCTATCGGTGTGGGAGCAGGTGCGGCGGCCATCGCGGCGGCTGCTGCGGCCCGCATTCAGCAAGAGAAAGAAGAGGCAGCAGAGCAGCACGATCGGGATTACCAGCCTTCCATGGAAGATGACTATGACCTGGGGCTTGACCAGAGCTATAGCAACCAACCGAATGTATATGCTCCCAAAGAACTCAGCCCTGCTAGCCCAGCCTTATGGAAAGACGAAGGATATCAGTCCGCCAATCAGCCTGGAGGTATCACCCCAGAGTATCAAAGTCGCTCCAAGCTCTTCGATGATGATGGAGTGGGTGATTACGATGATGATCTGGGCCTGGACGATCCGTTCATGAGCAAAGGCAAGCACGCTCGGCATTTCAGCGGCAACTCTCATGGCATGGCTTCCCCGCTATATGACAGTGCAACTGGTAAGGGTATCGATCGCATCCAGTCCAAGGATGTTATTGCACTGATGGACCATCTCACCGTTCGTGATGCCCAGCGCAATGCTCGCGACACCGAGATTCTGGTGACACTTGTGCGGAGTGCTGCGGAGATGCGAACTTCCTTCGAGGAAATGAAAAAGTTTGTTGCCGAGCAGGACCGCTTGATCATGGCTTCTACCGACAAGAGGGTCGATATGGTCGAGCAAAGACTCTTACAAGGACCACGACCTCAACCTCTCGGATCTCCTCGCCAACCCAGGCAAAGATCTACTGAGGACATGGGTGACGTTCAGTCTCGGAAGAAGAATGTCTTCAGGCGGGCCTTGAAGGGCTTGAGTATGAGGAGTTCCAATGATCTAGCGAAGATAGAGGAGATGCTCATGCAACTGTTGGGCGAAGTTGAGGGGCTGAAAGAATCACAGTCAATGCAACGACAACAAACTCGGTCGAACAGTCTGAACTCTTATGAGAATCTGAGGGCTGGTTACGAACCTGAAGGCCATGCTGGAACATCGTCACCAAACCATTCCGGTTACCTTTCCAATCCTTCCTCGCGAAAAGTGGATGGAATGCATTCTGGCTACGACGGCCGTCGGAGATCAGAACACCGCATCAGCACCGTCTTGGAAGGCGATGAGGAGCTTGAGGAACATGAAGCGCACGTCCTGGAGAACCAGTTTGAGAACAACGAACGACTTCTCACTCCCACACAAGAGGTGCGACGCAACAATTCTCTGCCACAGGAGACGCCACCGTCAGCTTCCCAGCCTTTCCAGGGAACACAAAGCCAAGAAAATACCCCCAAGCGGAAGCATAAATCCAACAGCTCCTCCATCTTTGGCTTCCCTAAAAATCTCTCCCGTTGGTCTAAGACCACTGCATCCACTGTCCCTGATAGTGCGGGTCGAA
>Ga0307507_10007003_pt1 | contig 16736 bp, 16 predicted proteins | sample 7_EM_MG_FD_207223 | JGI IMG/M metagenome (GOLD analysis project Ga0307507, IMG submission 207223) | Populus trichocarpa ectomycorrhiza microbial communities from riparian zone in the Pacific Northwest, United States - 7_EM | ecosystem: Host-associated > Plants > Roots > Unclassified | place...
AAAGGGAAGAAAAGAAGAACTTAAATGGAACATAAGGATTAAGGTGCACAGATTGTTCAGTTTGACTTTTACAGCAAACCTATCTCCAGAAACAAGTCTTCAAGAATCAAGTATGCCAAGAAAAAAAACTAACCTGTTACGGAGAGGTGAGACACGAGAACACAGAAGATGGAGAGTGGAAAGTCTGGACTCTGAAGACTTGAGGAATAACAAAGGCAAAAAGGAAAAAAAATGGGTGTTTTGAGAAAGAGAGGGTGAAAGTTATGGAACCAATTAGGGGAACTTAAGATTTGAGAAAGGGGAAAGGGGAGACTAGGGATCGGAGTCTGGAGAGTGAATGAGTGATGGCCTGACGGGGAGGAGAGTGAATTAATTTGTTTACTTCTGTTAAACTCGTAAACTCAGTCCGAGTTCACCTAGTTTACCGAGTTTGCTGGTTTTCGAGTTTTTAACCCGATTTTGCACGTTATATACATGTTGACTCGTAAAATCGTACGATTTTACGAGTCAACTCGCGATTTTAACAACCTTGGCCCCAACAATAAAAAAGCTTGTATTGCATGGTAAGAACAACACAAACTATCCAGTCCATCTTTAAAAATTATTTTTTCCTATGTTATCTAATCGTTATGATGTGCTGATCTCAAAAATAATTTTTTAAAAATGAAAAAAACATCATTTTGATGCAATTTTAAGCAAAAAGCACTTTGAACCGCAATCACTATCACAATCCAAACATGTCCTTAATCTAGCCCATGGAAAGCACAAATTTCTCATTGAAGTTTTTTAGTTTCATCACATATGTTTTAAGTTCTCATTTTCCTTGTTGTCCCAGCAAAGGTGCTAGGAGTTTATTTTGTATTTCTAAGTGTGTATTTGCAAATGCAAAATGCAATTGATAATGCCTTATATATATATATATATTGTTTTTCATCTAAAAAACTAAGTGCTTTTTGATGGTTTCAAATCATAATAATAATATATTTTCAAAGTGTTTTTCATTCAAAAAAATTATTAAATTAATGTTTTTTTTAAAAGAAAATCTAAAAACCACTTGAACTACAATACCAAATAGTCAATGGTTTGATTTTTTTAATAAAAAATTTGATGTTTTTTAAGTGTTCATGATAGTTTTATTGTGCTAATATTAAAAATAAAAAAAATTTAAAAAATAATATTTTAATATATTTTTTTTAAAAAAATACTTCTAAAAAGCATAAAAAATAAAAATTACTACAGTCTCAAACATCACTAATAATTACATGATGAATCAATAATATTATAACCCAATAACTTGAATAGATGATTGTTTACATCAGGTTTGCTAGCATTGATTGTGCGATTTTTTTCTTAAAAATAGCAAATTTTTGGTGGTGAATATCATACACAGTGTTTCATGTTAGTCATTTGCAGAAAAAGAACAGAACCATAATTTTAGAACTCAGATTAGTCTAGAAAGTTGATTTGAGACCCGACAAATTTAGAGCTGGAACAAGGATGAATTTAAGAAAAATTAAGGAAAGGTAAAAGCCCGAGTGACCTTATCAAAAATTTAGGTGATTTGGTAAAAAACTTAGACTGATCCAATGACTCGATAAAATCTAGTTGAAACTTATTAATTATTTTTTTAATAAAATTAATATTATTTTAATTTATAAAAAAATATTAAGGTCAACTAAAAATAACCTGATGAACTAAAAACATGTTTGGGAACGCGGTGCAAACCGTGTTCCCAAAAAATTAAAATTTTTTTTTGCTAAAATTTAATATAGTTTGTATGTTTTGGATCGTTTTGATGTGCTGATGTTAAAAATAATTTTTAAAAAATAAAAATATCATTGGCATGTATTTCGGTACAAAAAATTATTTGAAAAGCAACCGCTACCACACTGCCGAGCACCCTCTAAGAGCTTGTTTGGCAGTGTGGTTGCGGGTGCTTTTCAAATAACTTTTTGTGCCAAAATGCATGCCAATGATGTTTTTTTATTTTTTAAAAATTATTTTTAATATCTGCACATCAAAACGATCGAAAACATACAAACCATATTAAATTTTAGTAAAACACAGGTTAAAATACGTTACCAAACGTGCTCAATCAATCACGGGCGGTTTAAAATTTTTGCACAAAACATCTGCTCCACCCAACAGCCGATTCACAGGGATCTTCACCACAGGATGGCTGTCTTTTGTTAAAATACGCTATTGGAAGGTAAGAAAACTCCCCAAGGGCATTTCCGTCACTCAACTCAACCCTCAAATTGAAAGCAGCGTGCACCACCCCAAAAACTCGTCTCACACTTACCGTCCGATTAATCGTCTGGTGGGCCCATGCCAAGGGCTCCCCCTCTCTCTTAAATGCACAAAATTAAGAGAGATTTATCTTTAACATTTTTTTATAAATATAAACACCTTTTTTTCCCAAAATAAATAAAACCCCCCAAAACCCAAATCAATGTTTTATTTTTCTCCTCTCTGTCTCTCTGTGAAAATTGAAAAACACAAGAAACAAATCTTTTATTTTCTCTCTCTAAAAAACCGACGCATTGTGTGCGCGTCTCTCTCTCTCTCACGGACACCAATCGACGATTAATCCCAAAATCGACTCGTCGTCTTCCTTTCAAACGTGACCGTTCTTAACCTTACCCTCGGCGCGTCTAAGCAAAAACCGCCGCCAATACTCAAAAACCCATACCCGTTAACATTTAAACCGAAACATCCAAAACGACACCGTTGCTCTTTTCTTTTTTCAAATTCATTACCCGCCGGCGATTCGGTTCCGGCAATTTTTAAGGTGCGCCGTACATCTCTCTCCTTTTTTTTCTTAAAATTATCGTGACCTGATTAGCTAGATAAATCAGTCGTGTTATTCATTTATTGAAGGTTAGCTTCTTGTTAAATAGCCGGCTTCGATTTTCGGCACGATTTTCGCATTCCGATGTTTACTTTCGTCAATTAAACACTCTCGATTCCGAATTTAGGGTTTCCTGATCATTTAAGGTTTATAAATTGGAGTTTTAAGTGTGCAGTTATTTGATTTGTGGCTTCACTCATGGATCTATAGTTTGCTTTATTTTTATCTTCTGTTTTGTTTGTTAGTGGGCTTAGTGATTATTATGATTGGTTTCGTTTCGGTTTCTGATTATTGTTGATTGAATTGAGCCTGTTTTAATGTTTCTTTCATCTCTACTATCATTTGAACTCTTTTAGGCACTTGTTTCTGCTCCTGTTTAGTCTTTGACGGTTGGTTTCGATTCCGGCGAGGTGGGTTTTGTTCGATTTAAGTTTTTTAGGTTTTGAATACCATCATCTGGCAGTTTCAATTGTGATCAGAGTGTTCTCTAGTCTTAGTTATTAAATGTATTACTGAACGAATGAGGTTTATTGTTAGAGATTCCATTATTCTGTTATCTGCTACCTTAACTATAATCTTCACTTAATAAAGATATTTCTTCTTTTTTCAAATTCGGGTTTTATTTCTTACTTAATAGTAATACAGTGAAGAATATGGGGTTAAAGTTGAACTCTTCTCTTTGAAGACAAAAAATATCTTCTTCTTATAGTGTGGTTTTTACCAAGAACTTTGTGAAGCTTAATTTTAGTTTTTCTTCTTTGTTGTTTATTTTAATTAGTTGGTGGTTTCTAGGCGTTGTGGGGAATTGTAGGAGACAACAGAAGAAGTTAACTCCTGCATTGCATTCATAGCAAGCATTTCTGATAGGGAAAGGCGGTAAATAATTCCATGTGAGATGATGGCATTTTTCAGGAACTATACAAACGAAGCAGTTTCACAGAGTGTCCTAGAAGGAAAGAGGCAAGGTCGGGGTGTAGGTAGAATGTTGGGCAATGAGGATGTAGATATGACTTCTAGTGAAAGAGAATTGGATATGAACACAGATGTGCAATATGAAAGTGAACCGGATGATGTGGTTAGGTTGCAAAGTAATGTAGCTGCCGACCATGATGCTGGTGTGAATAATTCAGAGCTGCAGCCTTCTGGAAGGAAAAATGTGGCTGGAAAATGGGGTTCCAGTTTTTGGAAGGACTGCCAACCCATGGGTAATCCTGGGGCATCCGATTCTGGACAGGATTCCAAATCAGAGGGTAGAAATGCAGTAGGGTCAGACGATAATGTATCAAATGGAAGGGATGATAGATTAGATTCAGAAGATGAAGAGGGGCAAAAAGAAGCGGGTAAGGGGGGGAAAGGCCATTCTGATGTCCCTGCAGATGAGATGTTGTCTGATGAATACTATGAGCAGGATGGGGAGGATCAAAGTGACTCGGTGCATTATAGGGGGTTTAGCCAGTCTGTTGATTTGAGTTCTAGGCTGCAAAAAAAGCCGGTTCCTATCAAGAATAATGTCTCCAGGAGGTCAAGAGGTTTGCACAATAGTGAAGGTTATGATGACAATAATAATGATGGCGATGCTGATTATGAGGAAGAAGAAGTTGGTAATTTCTTTGTTATTGTTGCACTTTCTGATTTGTTTTAATACCATTTCCACTAGAATAAGTGGTGAGAAGCATGAATATCTTGTAGTAATTGGCAATTTCTTTTGCTGTTTGATGTTGGATCTATTTTCTTTTTGCTTGCAGAAGATGATCCTGATGACGCGGACTTTGACCCTGATTATGGCATCGCTAGTGGGCACGCAGGGGACAAGGTTATTACCTTTGCACTTACATATCTGTTATTTGAAGCATGGTTCACTGCCTTTGTATTTTGCACAGCATGTGGATTTATCACAAAGCTTTTTGGCCGATTGTCATGATTTTATAGTGCAATCTACTGCTTTAAGTCCAATGTATCATTCCTTGACTTGTTTTGTCTTTACATTCTTCCATTAGTTTATTGCCTAATTTATATAATATGGCACACTTACATTTTTGTGCATGCTGCTAGACATGACAAGAAAACGCTGTAGATTCAGATTATATTGTTTGCATACCAATATTTTATACCAATGCTTTTTATCATGATAAAGTGCTTTTTACTGAAATCAGGATAAAGACTGGGAGGGTAAAGATTCAGATGAAGATAATAACAGTGATGATTTGGTCATCTCAGATGGTGATGACGATGACGATTCTTATTACACAAAGAAACCTAAGAGTAGGCAACATGGTAAAAGTGGGCGGAATACAAAATCTGCCAAAGAGAACAAGTCATTGCATGCTTCTGGACGACAAAAGAGAGGGAAACCATCGTTTGAAGAAGATGAGTATTCAGCAGAGGATTCTGACAGTGATAGTGATGCTGTTTCAAAGAACATGACCAAGAGAGGTGCACATTTTCGTAAATCTAATGCCCGGTCGGCTATGTCAACAAACATTGGTGGAAGAAACAATGAGGTTCGAACTTCTAGCAGGTCGGTTCGTAAGGTGTCATATGTTGAAAGTGATGAAAGCGAAGAAATTGATGAAGGGAAAAAGAAGAAGGCCCAAAAGGTGCAGTCTACCGTACTATATTTTACCACAAACCTAACTTTCTTTATTGTTTTATCTGCATGAAAAAATGTTATGATCTAGCTGGTTTGGTTAGAAATTATCATCTTACAGATCAGGGCATGTTTGTATGATGTTCTTTTTTAAATTTGCCTTTTATCTTTCTTTTCTTCAAGTTTTTAAAACTGAAGGTGCATGAGTTTTTGCAATGAAAGTGAAAGTAAATTGGTCTTGTGCCCAAAATAATCAGGGTCGTTGGTCTCAACTCCATTTTTTTTTTGCATGCGCATGTTTGTTTGTTTAACTATGTCAGGCCTCTCTTTTTCCCCAGCCTAGCTGGTAAGCCGGGTTTTGCAACGTGTATGATTTATGCTCTCTAGGGGAAATTTACACTGGGATATTCTTGTAGAATCCATGCATTTCTATGTTTAGCCAAATTTTTGATATTTTAATTTTTTTGTCCAAAATCCTATCAATGAGGTCAGATCAGTCCTTGTGGTGTATGGTTGGAGGATTCTAGGTAGGTCTCAATTTTTTTTTTTTTTTTGTGGTAGAGGTGAATGATGACTGGAAATCATTTGAACTAGAATTCCTAATCTTCTTGTTCTTATTTTATATGTAATTGTACTTAAAGATTATTATATCCTAACATTGTTCTTGTTTCTGCAATTGTGGTTGTACTTTGGATTGGATTATACTAGACTTCACAGGCTTCAGTAGTTTAATGGATCCTCTCATTACTATGTCTGCTCTTAAAGATTATTTTATCTTAACTTTGTTCTTGTTTTTGCAATTGTGGTAGTGCTTTGGATTTTATTATACTAGTCTTCACAGGCTTCAGTGCTTTAATGGATCCTCTCATTACTATGTCTGCTCTTATTACATTTCCTTATTTTTGTCTTCCCCAAAATAGGAAGAAGTTGAAGAAGAAGATGGTGACTCCATTGAAAGGGTACTGTGGCATCAGCCAAGGGGCATGGCTGAAGATGCAGTGAGGAACAATAGATCAACAGCACCTATTCTCTTAAGCCACCTGTTTGATTCTGCTCTTGATTGGAAAGAAATGGAGTTCTTGATAAAGTGGAAAGGCCAGTCACATTTGCACTGCCAATGGAAATCATTCTCTGAATTACAAAATGTATGATTGCTGTATTTCTGTTGCTTATGCATGCAATTTAAGCTCTATTTTTTAGATGCATTTTTGATTGCTATAATTCTGTTCCTTATGCATGCAATTTAAGCTCTAATTTTAGATGCATTTTTTGGTTTTGATTTACTCTGCTTTGATTTTTTTTATCTGCTATTTACGTTGCCTGATTTTCTGCCTGTTTTTTGTGTCACCAGCTGAGTGGTTTTAAGAAGGTACTGAACTACACTAAAAAAGTGATGGAAGATGTGAGGTACAGGAGAAAATTTACACGCGAGGAGGTATAACTTTTCTTTTCATAATAGTATGTGAGAAGAAGAGGGAGAAATGCTGGGATGTGCATGGTTAGATATGATAAAAAAACTCTTGATATGAGTTTACTTTGTTACCTGCTGTGGATGTGAGATATTTGTATAGAAATACACAAACATTGTTTCTACAACAATGAAATAGCTTCATATGTTGTACTAGTATATTATTTACAAGGACCCAGAATGAATAGGTGATATAATTGGAATTTAGTTGTCTTGCAAGTCAGATGTTTATTTTTCCAAGATGGTAGTCCAACTTGGCATGTTGATACTTAGATACTTGTAATTATAGAAATGCACAAATGCTTGTCTTTTCAACATTATATTCCCCGATCCAAATTATCTTTCTGGTTTTACATAGTTTACTTAAATACAAATTAAAGTTGCCTGACAAATTGGTTATTTGGGATAACGTTTGGTTTTCATCTATCAGATCGAGGTGAATGATGTGAGCAAGGAAATGGATTTGGATCTAATCAAGCAAAATAGTCAGGTTTATCTTTTTAGCATTACTTTACTGTGGTCTTTTTTCCTTTTCTTTTTTATAATCTTACACTGTTTTTAAAATCTCTTTCACTCCAATTCTTGTTTATATGTTTTTGTAGGTGGAGAGAATTATTGCTGATCGAATCAATAAAGATAGCTCTGGAAATGTTGTGCCGGAGTATTTAGTCAAGTGGCAAGGACTCTCTTATGCTGAAGCTACTTGGTATTCTAAACTATACTAGTCTTATTATTTTGAGTGGTACTTCTGAAAATCTTATATACCTTTTTTATGCATAATTACATCATAGATGTGGTCTTTTTTGCCTGGGTTATGGGGTTCAACACCATGCTTATGAAATTAGCTTCTTGACTATCCACTGATGAAGTAGTGATGTATGAGTAGGTGTTTGTGATAGTTGCTCTGACATTTAATAGTTAATGATGTGTGGTACAGGGAAAAGGATGTAGACATTTCTTTTGCACAAGATGCTATTGATGAGTACAAGGTTTGGTGCAAACAAATTGTGTTTTTGGTCTTGATTTTTACAAGAAATTTTTGCCCTGGCAATTTACATGCAGAGATTTTTTGTATTCATCATTTCTTTTGCAGGCACGTGAGGCTGCAATTGCTGTACAGGGGAAAATGGTGGATCTACAGCGTAAGAAAGGAAAAGGTCTGTTACTTGGTTTTGCTGCAATTTTTTTGGGCCTTTGTTTCGGTTGAAAAGCTGGATAATTATGACATGGAATATGTGTGGTATTATAATCTAAAATGTTAAAGTTTTCTGTTCAGAAAACTGAGGGTTGTTTTCACTTTGCTGCTTCATGTCACTGTCCTACTAGCAATTTGTACTCAGTTTTTTTTTTCATGGTTGCATCATCTATTTTCTAATTTTTTTTTTTGCCTTTTCTAATAGTCAAATATCCTTTTGTTTTCTTTCAATTTCTGATTCCTATTTTTGCTAGGATAGCTCCTTATTCGATTAAAAAACTTGCACATCTTTTCTATTTTTTTCTTTATTGTATCACGAGTGAAACCAGCTGTACTCGTCATTACTCATGTTCCCTGCATGTTATTTTAGTGTGGCACATTGCAAATATAGAAGTTAAATGAGTGAGCATTTTGTTTTCCCTTTTTCTTAGCAAGTTTAAGGAAGCTTGAAGAACAGCCTGAATGGCTGAGAGGAGGAAAGCTTCGTGATTACCAGCTCGAGGGTTTGAATTTTCTAGTTAACAGGTGTGGTTATCATTTGCTTGAAGGGAAAATTGTTGATTAACTTGAAACATAATGTTATTATTAAATTTCCTAATTAGTCTCTTGCGTTCGCAGTTGGAGAAACGATACAAATGTTATTTTAGCTGATGAAATGGGTCTTGGAAAAACAGTCCAGTCAGTTTCCATGCTCGGTTTTTTGCAGGTAAAGCTTTTTGCTTTTCTTTTTTCAGTCAACCTTGTAGTTTTATATCATGTTCATTTGTCATGTTACGGAAATTTCATATTTTTTCCATTTGCAGAATGGGCAGCAGATCTCTGGGCCTTTTCTTGTTGTTGTACCTTTATCCACTTTGTCTAACTGGGCTAAAGAATTTAGAAAGTGGCTTCCCAATATGAATGTTATAGTATATGTTGGTACACGTGCTAGTCGAGAGGTTAGTCATATTTTCTTGTCTTTGAGGTAAATGTATTTAGTTTAATTGGATGTTAATGTTGGCATTCAATCTTTAATTTCTTTCTGCAATATAAATTATATTTTTGGATCTTAAAATCATAAGATTTGTTCAAGTTATTGTTATATCACTATCACTATTATTTGTTATTTATCATGTGACATTCTATCAATTATAAGCCACTTGGAAGGTGCAAAGATTGTACAAACTGCTGGTTTTATCTTATCAGTGCTGGTAAATGAGAACCATAATAGTTCGACCATAGAGTTCCAGAAGTCATAAAAAAAATTAATCTAAAAGTTACTTTAATTTCTTGGTTTCTTGTCAGTGTCATGCCCAGGCACTTTTAGTGTCACTTATCTAGGAATCACTCAAGGATATTGGGATGCTATATCATTTTGATCCAGATCATCTTCCTTTTTGTTTTTTAGAAATATTTCATATTCTCGAGCTCTGTTCTGTGTAATTTCTTTGTTCTAATGGTGTGTTCTTCTTTTATCCAAAAATAAAAAAGAAATTGTTGCTTATCAAGTGGTCCATGTTATTAAAGCTCAAGTTTCCAAAATCTCTCGATCCGGGGAAGGTGTGGGATAGCTGAAAGCTCAAAAGCCCTGATTTAGTTGTCATTGTGACAACTGTATATGCGTGCCCCTAGCCTTTTTTTTCTCCCTTGAGAAGCGCTGATGGTTGACCATACTCAGTCAACTGCGGGGTGGGGGGAAGTTTTGATGTCTTTGTTAATAGAAGTGTAATCCATGCTGGAAGCCATGGTCTCATGATCTGGTTCATCACCATGATGCAAACATTGTCTTCCATGACCTAAGAAAATCTTGCACCAGTAGCATTCTCCGGCACCAGTGCATGATGCCTCAATAGTTGATTAGTTTGGGTCTGTGCAACTCTTGTACTGTCATGTGACAGGGCTTTTGGATTTCTCTCCTTTGTTTCCTTCTGAGACTTGGGGTTTGTTATCCACTGGTATGGTCAAAACTCCAACCTGGAGTCTTAATGGCCTCATTCTTTTAACAAACGGGATGGTAGGGATAAAGACCCAGATAGAAAAGGATTTTGGTTTCTACTCCACCAATAATTGTTATGCTCTTTTATCTGATCCCAAGATGTTTTGTGGCTTGGTTCCAGGTTTGTCAGCAGCATGAATTTTACAATGATAAGAAAGTTGGGCGGCCTATAAAATTCGGCACTCTGCTGACCACATATGAAGTTGTTTTGAAGGATAAGGCAGTGCTTTCTAAGATCAAGTGGAATTATTTAATGGTCGATGAAGCTCATAGGTTAAAGAACAGTGAAGCGCAGTTGTACACAACTCTTTTGGTAGTGGCATTTCCCAAATAATTTTGTTCTGCATTTGTATGCATGCTGTGATTGATTCTTTTGGTTGTTATTAGGATAAGTCATTTTTTTCCTCTACAGGAATTTAGCACCAAGAACAAGTTGCTAATTACTGGCACTCCATTACAGAACAGTGTGGAAGAGCTATGGTATTTATTTATTTTCTCAATTCCACTACTATAATTTCTGATAGTCAAACTTAAATTATTGTGTGCCAAATTCATGCCCAGATGTGATAACTATGAAGGCCTGTGAAGTTTAGGAAACTGTTTATAGCATAGATTTTTTTCATATAATCTTTATTTTACCACCTTTTGAGATAAGAGCTGCTCATGCATTCACATGTTCTATTCACTTTTTTTTTGTATTTTCTTTCATTTAACTCTCATTTTGGCACATTATTAAACATGCCCGAACCAAGCACCTTTTGTCTGGGGAGAACTGATGATACTAATCATGATATTTTAATGTTGGTCAGATCTATTTTTGTGCATATTTTGCATTTGGAAATCTTTAGGAGGTGATTGATCTGTTGGTTCTGCTGATAGCTTGCAAACCAGCATTACATGAGAGCCGTCTTCATTGCTTTGTTTTGTTCAATGAAAGTTCATTGTTGATTATTATTTTTTGTGACCTTTTCCTCTGAAGTGTTTCCTCCCTCAGTTGCTGCATATCTCTCTTGTTTGCTTGCACCAATTGATTTTTTGTTTTTTCTCATAATATGCTAGGGCTTTGCTTCATTTCCTTGATCCTGACAAGTTTAGGAGCAAGGATGATTTTATTCAAAATTATAAGAATCTTAGCTCTTTTAATGAAATTGAGGTACAGTACGCTGTCATTTTTGCTCATCACCGTTGGCATACACACACATATTGTTCTTCGCATAAATGATTTTTCTTTTGTTTTTCTATTTAGCTCGCTAATCTTCACATGGAATTGAGGCCTCACATTCTCAGAAGAGTCATCAAGGATGTGGAGAAATCCTTGCCTCCAAAAATAGAGCGCATTCTGAGGGTTGAAATGTCTCCTCTACAGAAACAGTGAGTGATGTTTTCAATTTGTGATAAAAGGACATTCTTCTGGATTGTTGGTTCACAACTTTTGTAATTTGTTGGGTTTGCATATGTTCAGATACTATAAATGGATTTTGGAACGTAACTTCCAGGACCTGAACAAAGGAGTTCGTGGGAATCAGGTTAGTATCTATGATGAAGTTATGGATATTATCCCTTAACTCTAGGCTTGGAAAGTAATTTTTACAGCTATTTGTGACATCACTAGAATTACAAGTCAAAACATTCTTGATGATGCTCTATCTGTTGGGATTGAAAAGATGGCAGAGGCACTGCTTTCATGGATCAGAACTGACTGAAGTTATATGTCCCTTTGTATTGTGTTGAAAACTGACAGTATCAGTTTTATGTTTTCTTATGTTTTCAGGTCTCACTTCTGAATATTGTGGTAGAGTTGAAGAAATGCTGCAATCATCCCTTCCTATTTGAAAGTGCAGATCATGGTTATGGCGGGGACATCAGTACCAATGATAGCAGTAAACTGGAGAGGATTATCTTAAGCAGTGGAAAGCTAGTTATACTTGACAAACTACTTGTCAGATTGCACAAGACAAAACATCGTGTCCTGATTTTTTCCCAGGTTTTTTTCAAAAGCATTTTTGTTGTTATGCCCCTTGGACAGACATTTTCTGACTGTATGTTATTTAGGTATGCTACTAACTATAAATGATATTATGATCTCTTTCATTTTGGGTCAGCCTCTCAGTTAAATGTGGATAAGCTGATTAATTATCCGGAGGGTAAACATTGGTCGCTTCAACATTTTCTTATTTTATTGGTATACAATTTACAATTTTAAAATTTAATGAAACTTATTTTCTTGACAAACAGCATGTTCAATATCAGGCATTTTCTTGATATTCGTGATTTATTGTCTTTAGTTAAATTTGGATAAATTGGTATAGCAGGGAACAAATATTGCATATGGACGTCAGCCTTTGTTTAGTAGATAAATTGTTTGGGCATTTGCCAGGTACCAGGGCTGTCTACTTGGGAACTGCTTATAGTCACCTTCCTTGACACATCTTCTTTTCCACTCTTAAAATTCCATTCTATCTCACAAATCAAGACAAGTACCAAGTTCTAGCCTGAAATGACATGTAGCTGAAGTTTTTACAGTGGGCTGTGATGATAATTTTATGTGTGTTACGATGATTCTTGTGTCAAATTGAGTTTAATCATGTAAATATCCATTATAGAAACATTGTCTTGGATGCATTATTTGAACTAATTTATTTCAACTTAATTGGCACATAGACATGAAGTGACTAATGAATTGTGGTATTAACCAACTGCTGCAGATGGTCAGAATGTTGGATATACTGTCTCAGTACATGTCACTCAGAGGGTTCCAGTTTCAAAGGCTTGATGGTAGCACGAAGGCTGAGTTGCGTCAGCAGGCAATGGACCATTTCAATGCACCTGGCAGTGATGATTTCTGCTTCCTTCTTTCAACTCGGGCTGGTGGGTTAGGCATCAATCTTGCAACTGCTGACACAGTTATAATATTTGATTCAGACTGGAATCCTCAAAATGACCTGCAGGTTTGAGCACAACGAAAACCTTTTTCCTTCATGTCTTCCTGTTGAATTCTTTAGAGGAAACATACGTTGCTTAACTTAATCGTTTGATGATGTATCAGGCAATGAGTAGAGCTCATAGGATTGGGCAGCAAGAAGTTGTTAACATCTATAGATTTGTGACAAGCAAAAGCGTTGAGGAAGATATCCTAGAGAGAGCTAAGAAAAAGATGGTAGTTTTGTGAAGCTGATGTCTATTAGTGCTTTTCATTTCTTTCATCCCAACAGTCGTTATTTGCAGAGACACACAAAAACAATAGTCATTTAAAATTTTGACATTCTGTGATGCTGTCTAAAAATATTTAACTCGGTTAGTTTACTTGTCTTTTGTGCTGCATGTGTTCTTTACAGGTTCTTGACCATTTGGTGATCCAAAAACTGAACGCAGAGGGTAGATTGGAAAAGAAAGAAGCAAAAAAAGGGAGTTATTTCGACAAAGTAAGAACACAATCAAACCATAGTTGTGTCCATGTTTTTTTGGTACTAGCCTATATTTCTAAGCATAAATATGGGTATTGAATTGTAGGTTGAGTTCTTCTTTTTATGATTTTTGTGACATTCTAAAATTCTGCTATTTGCTGCTGCATTATCGTCCCTTAGAACTATTGCACATAAATTTTTTTCCGCCTTTTTTGATTGCAGAATGAGCTCTCAGCAATTTTAAGATTTGGGGCCGAGGAACTTTTTAAAGAGGACAATGATGAAGAAAGTAAGAAAAGACTCTTGAGTATGGATATTGATGAAATTCTTGAACGAGCGGAGAAAGTTGAAGAGAAGGAAGCTGGAGGAGAGGACGGGAATGAATTGTTGGGTGCTTTTAAGGTAAGTAAATAACTTGTTCACTGTTAGAATGCTGCTGCCTGCCTATTTATGTACTTTCTCTATTTTGATTATATCCAGGCTGCTGCCACATTTACTTTGGGGTAGTTTTAAGAGTGTAAAAAGTGGGTAAAATGATAGTTTAAAAATTGTATCATGCACCCCAACATCAAATTGATTTTGAATTAAATTGAACTAAACTAAGTATTGTGCATCACGGGTCCAATACCTGGATGTATGGGAGAGAAATATTGGTTATAAGTTCGATGAAGAGAGAGAATGCTGAAGAGGACAAATTTCCTCGCTTGAATTGTTGGGTGCTTTTAAGGTAAGAAAAATTTTTGTTGCCCATTCATCCTTTTTGTGAGTGTGGTAACTTCTGCTTTTAGGTGTTTTTTAAAAGTGCATTTGCTTTGAAAAATATCAAATTGATGTTTTTTTAGTGTTTTTTGATGATATGTGCTGATATAAAAAAAAAAATCTGAAAAAAAATCATTTTGATGCTTTTTTAAGTGAAAAACACTTTAAAAAAAACACCCCGCACCACAATACCAAACATGCACCAAAGCAAGCACAACCTCAATTGTGTATGGAGAGATTTTTTTTGGTGGATGTGGGGGTGCTGGTTTGCATTGTCATATTTATTGATGCCCTTACAATTAAGTTTGCTGATTGATTTAATTTTTGGATTTTATTCAGGTTGCAAATTTTTGTAGTGCTGAAGATGATGGGAGTTTCTGGAGTCGTTGGATAAAACCAGATGCTGTAACTGAGGCTGAAGTATGCATCTCTTTTGCTGAATTTGATTTAAGATTTTATAGATTTGACCACTTAACATTTTTTTTTTTAATATGACTATTGAATTTCAGCTCAATTCTTTTGCAATTATCACAGCTTTTATTTGAGTAATATATTTTTTCAGGAAGCTTTAGCTCCTCGGGCTGCAAGAAATATTAAGAGTTACAAGGAGGATAATCAACCTGAGAGAAGTAATGAGAGAAGTAACAAACGGAAAAAGAAAGGTTTGGAAGCATCAGAACCACAGGAGAGAGTGCAGAAGCGTCGCAAAGCAGATTATTCTACCCCCCTAGCTTCAATGATTGAAGGAGCATCTGCTCAAGTAAGAGAATGGTCTCATGGGAATCTGCCTAAGAGAGATGCTTTACGTTTTTCTCGTGCGGTATGGCTCTAATTTATCTTTTGAATTTCTGAGATAGTTAAAAGTGGAAACAAATCCTTGTTTTAGACAGTCTAGAGCCTCGTATACCTACATTTTCTGTTATTGGATTTGTCAAGTAATAACCAATGTTTTCAGATTCCTTAACTTAACTAGTTTTTCAATTTAATTTATACTATAATCAGCAAATTCATCCTCTGTAGAAAGTTTCAGCCTTCTTACTTTCTTAATGTTGGGATTAGTTTTTAACCCTCATTTCTTTCTTATGTTGTGAATTTGTTGGTAGAATATTGATTTTCTTTTCTCCCCCCCCCCCCTACTTTCTGTTATTTTTTCGAACTCACTAGACAAATTTAGCCAGTCAGAATCAGTTTTCTTATTTTTCTGACCTGCCATTGTCATCCTAATGGAAAACTTGCTGAAATGCGAGAACTGGGCAAGCTTGGAGTGCTTCTGCCATCTTGGAAGTTTATGAGACAGCTCTTTTTTCTTGCCTTTTTTTTTCATTTTAATTAACAGTTGTAGCTGCTGGCCTTTCCTTCTTAAAGCTTGGATTCTCTCTCTTTTCTTATTGTTTTGAATTAGGTGATGAAGTTTGGGAACTTGAACCAAATAGACTTGATAGTTGAGGAGGTTGGTGGAACAGTGGCAGCAGCCCCCCCTGAAGAACAGATAGAGCTTTTTGATGCTTTGGTTGAAGGTTGTAGAGAAGCAGTTGAAGTTGGAAATCTGGACCCAAAGGTTGGTTTTCTGACAATGCACACTGTTTGTTGGGGCTGCATCTTGTCTGTGTGTGGTTGAATACCATAATAAGTGTCTCTGATACAACAATTTCAAATGGGATTCACTTTAGGGTCCTTTGTTGGATTTTTTTGGTGCCGCTGTGAAGGCAAATGATCTATTGAGCCGTGTGCAAGTACTTCAGCTGCTAGCAAAGCGAATTAGCCGTTATGAAAATCCCATTGCACAATTTCGAGTTTTGACGGACCTGAAGCCTTCAAACTGGTCTAAGGGATGTGGCTGGAATCAGAGTACGGGTTTCCTGTTTTTTGTATTATTATCTTAGAGGATAATGATAGATTTGTTTCCTTTAGCTGATTGATTATGGTATTTCCTTAGTTGATGATGCGAGGTTGCTTCTGGGAATACACTTTCATGGATTTGGCAATTGGGAGAAGATACGGTTAGATGAAAGGCTTGGCCTTTCGAAGAAGATTGCTCCAGCAGAACTCCAGCATCATGAGACCTTTCTACCACGTGCTCCAAATTTGAAGGAACGTGCTAATGCACTCCTGGAGATGGTAAGCTATGATTCAGAAAGCAGGAAAACCCAAAATTGTAATTCAGGGCTTTCTTTATGCCCTCATCCAGTTTCTTGCAGTCAGCCTTGCAAAGCTATGTTTCCATTATGCTTTTATGCTATGTTCTATTGTGAAACTTGAGGTTACCATTCAAACAATTGCCACAGCAGACACGAGTATATTCATCTAGCTAGCTTCATAGTTCCACGGACAATTGTGCAAGCTCAAGTCTTGAAATTCGCAGCCAACCTAACAATACTTGTATACTATGTTTATTGTTAAACTTCTGGTTACCATTTAAAAATTGCCAGAGCATACATGAGTAAATTAATTGAGCAAGCTACCCAGTTTGACAGACAAAAGTGTGCAGGCTCAAGAC
>Ga0307507_10007004_pt1 | contig 16732 bp, 5 predicted proteins | sample 7_EM_MG_FD_207223 | JGI IMG/M metagenome (GOLD analysis project Ga0307507, IMG submission 207223) | Populus trichocarpa ectomycorrhiza microbial communities from riparian zone in the Pacific Northwest, United States - 7_EM | ecosystem: Host-associated > Plants > Roots > Unclassified | place...
ATTTAAATTATTAAAATTTATTATTAAGTGGTTGTTAAGATATTAAAGTGTGATTTTTCCATTTTTTGGTGTGTTTTTGAAGTGATCAGCTCACCCGTTTGACCAGCTCACCCGTGAAATACGTTAGAAGACTTTTATAAACTCTATCTAGAACTACTACAGCCCTATCTTATAGAAGCTTGAGTTTAAAGGGGGGTACTGTTATAGGACACCTCTATAACACCTTATACATATCCACCTATTTCCACCTATTTCCACTAACGTAGTAAAAAGAGACTAACTGTAAGATAACAATCTAATAGCAATCTACTGGCAATCTATAGCAATCTAATGGCAATTTGCCATATTCTGCTATATTCTGCCAAGTCCACTAAATCCTACCAAGTTCTGCTAGGACTGCTACTTAAATCCTATTCTACTCTATGTATATATTAACTAAGTAACCAAACTAATAATATATACCCTTTCTTCCTATTTTCTTACCTTTTCTCCTTATATAATGTTTTAACTTTATTACGTAGTTTATATACATAGCTTAATAATATCTACTTTGCTATATATTATCACTACTTATACTTACTCCGTAATAACTAGTTTAAGTATAAGGGCGCAAAGAGGCTTTAGGGAAGATTTAAAGAAATAATATAAATTCTATCTAATCTAAGGGTATATAGCTCTTGCTAAATATAAGACGTTGTGTAAGAAAGAGAAAGGAACATAGGAAACTTATAACTAAATATTTAGGGTCTTAGTAGTAGACGTATGGGCATAAGCCCACGTGGATTTTAATAGGTTTTAACCAAATTCTATTATATTAGTGGAATTTGGTGGAATTTAATTAAGTTAGCGGAACTTGGCGGAACTTAATTAACTTTAGCAGAATTTGGCAGAATTTAATTAACTTAGTAGAATTTAGTAGAATTTAATTAAAGCGTTGGAATTTATCTGTTAGGTGTTTCACTAAGACATTTCTACTATAACTGGGCTAGTCCTATTATAGTACCCCCCCTTTAGCCAAAGGTCTAAAACAATTTAATTTAGTTAAGAATTTATAACTTATCGCCTTATAAGCGTCGTGATATAGTTTAAGTTCTTTTCAATTTTAAGTTTCCTACTATTGTGTTTCGTGTCTTTATATTAGGTAGTAGTTATTTACCTTTATATTATATCCATCTAGCTAAAGCAGGCCGCAAAGGATGGTCTTTATAGAATTCTTTTATTAAGGAAGGCGCGTTAGCCTTAATCTAATTATAGGTTTCCTAGGTTTATGTTTTATATCCTTTCCACTTAATAAGAAGTTTAAATTATTTAGATCGTGTTTTCCATTATATATTATTAATTAAATTAATAAAATAAGAACTGTTACTGTTATTAACAATTATAAAAGATAGCGACAGCACTTTATAAGTTATAGAATTATCTTTAGAAGGTTATAATAAGCTTATATAAAATATTAGGTGTATTTTTATTTTAGTTAGTAGTTTAAGCTTATAGGTATATAGGCTTAGTTTTTTCTTAATTTAGTATAGGCCTATAAACTTCCAATTAAGTTTCTTTAAAGGCTGTTAAGTCTTTAGGTTTTATATATTTAGGTAGGCTATATTACTTTCCTTAAAGTCCTATGCGGGAGCTTGTTCTTTATTTATATGCTATTTCTATAATATTTAAGCATATATTAATTTACTTTGTAATAGATCCGTTAACTGCTTTATTTAATTAGCAAAGTTATATACGTTAATTAACTGGATCCGTTTAATTATGGGTCCTATTATATTAATTTTAGGTTATAATTCAAATCTAAGTTAAGTGTCGGAACGTTAATCACGTGACGTGGTCATGAAACCACGAAGCAAGACTAGCTAATCTGACCTTGGAGCAACCCCTTACTTCTAGAAACAAAAACTACCAACTTCAACACCGCATACGTACCACTACAAGTGATATTCGTGCATGTTAATAATGCGAGTATACTGACACTGATTAGTAGATGTACAGATTAGGAAATACGCAATAAGCTAAAGCTTAAGAACTGTACTGGAAACAGTACACAGATTGCCTAGCCTCCCTCTAGCAACTACTCCTACCCCACTTGGTGCTCCTACCCTACTTGGTTCTTCTTTTACCTAGTAACAGTATAACTTTTAGCAGCCTACCTAACAGCTACAGTAACCGCAGCAGCTATATATATATACACTACCTAAACTGGCTATGCTTAGTGTGGAGCAAGGATCTAGGTAAGGACCTAGATATAGTAAAGAGGTTACCATAATTGTAAGAATCTATATAGACGACCAGAAGGCTTGCTAGGGAGTTCCTGCCTGTAGAACTGCCGTCTTAAACCCTAAAGAAGACTTATCTCCATTAATTAATAAGTTACAGTCTTTAATTGTTATATGGGAGAAGGAACACCCCAGTTAAAGAGTATATACTACTTTCTTTATAGACTGTAACTACTACAACCTAAATAAGGCAGAGGTTGCCTACGCAAATACCCTAAACCTACGGCCATGGCGGATATAGTAGACATTTTAGTATACCTACAAGAGGACGTTCCCTTGCCTTAATTGGGCTATAGGGGTAGGTTAAATAAATAAATGAATTGTAAGGTATTGCCTGGGTATATGGTAGGGAGTAGGCAATACCCTTATATAGGAGAGAGAGAGAGACGAACTAATAGGGGAGGAAGGAGACTCTAAGCCTAAGGAGCTTATAAGGGGTGGCTAAGGCCTAGCCAAAGGCTAGCCCTAGCAGCCCTAAGAGCTCCTAGGATGTAACCAAGATGGTATTATAGGACTACCCTATAACGCCTTACATACGCCTACCTATTTGCACCGCCAAGACACCAGTATCTAATATCCGCAATATTTGACATCCGTAAGATCCGCAAGATTCGCAAGATTCGCAATATCCGCAATTCTCTACCAAGTCCGCCGAATTCAGCCAGAAGCCTTATTTAATTTATCCTTTACTGCCCAGGCTAATATCGCCCATTAGAGCTTAATTAAATGTAAAAGAGTTACTAGAAGCGTTCTGGCTTCTAAACTCTATAGAATAGCTTATAGCTTTAATATTACTGTTGCTATTAAGTCTATGGTAGACAAAGTCCTACAGATTAACCTCCCGCTTATACTTTGCACTAATTCTAAGTTGCTATATAACTGTCTTATACAACTTAGAACTATATAAGAGAAGTAATTAATAATTAATATAATGTGCCTATAATAAGCCTATAAACGTTAGCAGATTATAGAGGTTAAATGGATTAATAGTAAAGCTAACCCTATAGACGCGATAACCAAGGGGAAGCCTTATATTGCCCTATAGCGACTTATTAACACAAACCAAGTTAATATATAGGCTGTAGGTTAGGTGGAGCATAAGGAGTAATAGAAGGTGGTATACGGGTTATAACAGTACTAGGGCACGCCACCCGCCATGTTCTGCGGACCCTAAATTTAACTAGCCAATTAGGATTTTCTATCCCCAGGATGGAAAATTGCTATTGGCTCGCTTACCACTAGCGCCTTAGCGGCCCTTGTGACATGTTAACCTGCTACCCCTAACAATTCTTCTTCTCCTTATTGCGTATTAATTGGATCTCTAGCTATTGCGTATACGCTATAAATAGTCTAGAAGTAGACTTGGCTTTGGAGTGTAGATTAGCCTTCTTTTTAGAGTTGCTCCAGTGTCGGAACGTTAATTACGTGACGTGGTTACGAAACCACGAAGCGAGACTAGCTAATTTGACCTTGGAGTAACCCCTTACTTCTAGAAACAAAAACTACCAACTTTAACACCACATACGTACCACTACAAGTGATATTCGTGCACGTTGATAATGCGAGTATACTGACATTAAGGGTTTTATCTATAAGTCGCGTAAAACGGTGTTATGTCTGTTAATACGTTTATTGTATTATTCACAGTAAACTTAGCTAAAGGTAGCTATTTTTCCTAGTCGTCTTGCAGGTAGGAGCAGTATATTTATAAGTATTATTCTATAATTGCGTTTGCAATTTTAGTTTAACTATCCGTCTCTAGATAAAATGTAGTTAAGAGTTATATTTATATACTTAATTGTTTATATAGAGCTTACTAGAAGTCTAAAATAAACTGGCTTTTATAGTTGGATATTATTATATTAGGAAGTCCGTGTAGCTTAAAGATATGCTTAATAAAATATTCGGCTACTAATATTGTATTAATTAAGTCTATAGGAATTATATGTCACATTTATAATAGGCTCGTACAAATGCTTCTAAACCGAAGCTTGTAGATTGCTACCATACAAGAATACTAAGCTAAGGAGAAGAAGGAGAAGAAGACTATTAGAGACTGATAAGATACAAGGGGTCGCCAAGGCGCTAGTAGCAAGCGAGTAGTGCTTGTAGATTGCCCAGAAATGCGGCGAATTGCCCTGGAAACGGCAATGTAGCAGGTAACACGCTCTAGCACCGTCACATCACCCCCCCCTCCTAAAAAAGCCTGCCCTTAGGCTTTGTCTAAGTTCTTTATTGTTGTTTAGATTATTATAGTTATCTAACCCTTTTTCCCAGCATTTAATCCAGCTGTCTAATTTACGTGGTGGTCTAGGGAGGTCTAGGTGGGCTAGGTGGAAATCTCGTAGCTTATAGGAAGAGTACTTAAAATTGGATGCAGGGTACTATTCTAGATCTTTGTCATGACCTACCTAGCTCGCATAGTATTTTAAGGTGCTATAGTCCTTTTTAACTGCCAAGATCTCTTTAACTTCCTATTCTTCATCCTCTGCAATCTAAATTAGTAGTGGGAGGTTATTGTACTATCTAGGCAATGGGTTGTCTGCGGCCTTCCACAGTCAGTCTAAAGAGAAAACAGGGTAGATCTTTATTAACTGTCGGGAATAAGGCAAGCTGCCGTCACACTAGGCATATTACTGTCACATACTAACGTGGCCCTAACGTGGTGAGGAACCTTAAGTTCCTTACCCCTTTCCTCATTCCTATTAAAAAGAAGAACAACTATTATACTATCTACGAACCATAGCTATATGATATCCCCTTATATAACCAACACTAATTAGTGGTTAACTTTACTATTATACTATAAAACAGCTAGGTATTACTAAGAAGAGACAAGCCACTATACCAGTGCTACTCGTGCTAGAGAAAGCTGTTTTTTAAGGTTAGAACTAGTCCTAAACCTTAAATAGAACTCTTCCACAAATCTAAGGATTTAAAGGCCAGAACTGGTCCTAAGCCTTTCCAAGATTATAGATTCTTGCATCCATTACATAAAACAACACGCTTTATAAGTCTTTGTAATTTAAGGCTAGAACTGGTCCTAAGCCCCATAACCACAAATATATATTATAAACGCGTACTAAACAACAATCCCTATACCAATAACACTTCCCTCCCTCCAAAAATATGGCTACGCCTACTTTAAATAACTGGAAAGACTCCTTACCACTAGGGGTAGCTAAGCATACAAAACTTATTAATAAAGATTGGGACGAATTCGCCTTTAATATAATAACTTATACCATAAAATAAGTTAACGGCTTTCTCCTACACTATATTATATTCTACCGAAATAGATGCTACGCCGATTCACAACTATGGGAGTATTTTAGGGAGGATTTTATGGGATGGACTGCTAATACCTAGGCACTTGGCAACATTAATATTGTTTAGGATTTTTAAGACTTCCTCCATAGGAATAGGGTATATGTTACTGAGAACAGTAACCCAATTGCTAGTAATATTTAGGCCGTTATTACTAGTACAGAAGAACCAATATAGACGGAAGCTAAGATTATATATTAACTACGGAAACCTAAAAACAACCTATATTCTTTAAAAGGCAACTTTAATTTATATTAAAACCCCTAAAACGCTAACCCCCTACCTAAAGCTACTCTCCTACCTAGAGGTGCCCTTCTACTTAGAGTTACTCCGCCTCTACCTCCTCCACTCCAGCTAACCGGTAAGCCTTTACTACGAGAAGTTACGAATCTGATAAAGGTATATTTGGATAAAGAAAAGAAGTTTAGAGAAGAACTATATAATATACTTAGAGCAAAACTATAGGTCTTCTATAACTGTTATAATAAGGTTAGAATTCAACGCTACTAATACCATTATACTTTCTCTATTATATTAAGGGGATAGGTAGTAACATTCTATTACAACCATATTGCGGGTAAAAACTATAGCTTTAATATAATGCTTCAGCTTACTAGAGCCCACTTTAAGACTAATAAAAATTACTAACTTTATATATCCGAATGGCAAGAGACTATATTTTAGAGAGTTATTGCTTCTAACCTAATAAAGACTTGTTTAGAGTGCCTTTAACTACTCTTTAATAAACTTTAGAAAATCCAACGTGGCCTTACTAAAACCTACTAAAATAAGAACAGCCTAAGGGACCAGATTATCTTAGCATGCTATAGCGTTCCTAAGTGTAACTTAGCGCTATACAAACCTATAGATACGTTTAAAGGAGTATATACTAAGCTACGCTCTACTATAGGTACTGTAATACAAACACAAGAATCTTAATAGCTTTATACTAAAAACCTTACCTAAACAAGTATTCCTAACCAATATAATCACAACTGGACTAATCGAACATATAGTGGCCGTAGTAGGGAATATAGAAGAGGGTATAATTAACGTCAACCATAAGGCAACCGTGGAGGTCCTTATAGAGGTTTATTTTAAAGTAATTGCCAGAAGAAGTACTATATTTATAAGAAGCTAAAGTGCTGGTTAACTAGACACTCCCTTAATAAGCGAAAAGAGGTATATAACAAGTTCCGTTAGAGTGCAAGAAACGTTAAAAATTATAAGGTCACTACAGCCTACTTCTAAAGCTTTATGGTTTAATACAAAGGCGTAAAAGACCTTAAGGGTAAGGTTAATAAGGTCAAACAGCTCCTTATAGATATAGAAATTAAGGACTACTCTCCTAACCAATACTTTACTAAGTATGGTGAGGTAAATAGCATACAAACTATTGCTATTCTTAATAACTAATCTATGCTCCATTTTATTACGAAGTTAGATATCTTTAATAAGCTAAAGGAGAGCTCCACGTTTTCCTTTAATAATAGATACTCGGCGAACGTCTTCTATAGTATTATACCAGATACTAGAGCCGCAGGAGTATCTATAGTAGGAGAACCTTAAGTTTAAGCCCTTTAGCAGCTTAATAGCTCTATTTAAATTAACCAATTAATGGCAGGCCAACATATGATTTACTTTAGTAAAGGTACTATAATCTCTCTTGGCACAATTAGGGTCTAAACCCCCTTAGAATATATTACTTTCCATATTATTTTTATAAATACTCCGTTTCTATTTTGCATTAAAGATATAGATAAGTTAGGCGTTAGGCTTAACAACCTTAAGAATATACTTATTTAGGGAGACAATTGGGTACCTATTATACGCAAGTAGGGTCACCCCTAGTTGCTCCTTTATTAACTAGAAAAGAGTGTTACTTAAAGCCACTTAACTAAGTTGGAATTACGCCAACTATACCGTCATTTTAGCCACCTATCCATTTATTAATTGCTTAGGGTTCTTTAGCAAGCAGGCTATAAAGTCAAGGTTAAGGCAATTAAGCATCTTATAAAGTACTACTATTACTGCTAAATAAACCAGAAGTCCCCTAGCCAATTTAAGTTCACTCTTAAAGATAACTATAACTTCAACTTCTATATTATTATCAATGTTATATATCTTAGCGGCAAGCTAGTACTCTAAGTTATTAACTTCTCAACCTCCTTCTAAGCCGCATAATTCTTAAAGGATATATTAGCTAGGAACGCATAGGATACCCTTTAGTTATACTAGATTAATATCTACCTAGGACCCCCTAATTAAATCGTCTATAATATAGGAAAGAACTTCTTATCTATAGAGTTTTAATAATAGATAAAGGCAATGGCAATTAAGGTTAAGGAAGTCCCTATTAAGGCATATAATAGTATTAGAAAAGTGGAGCAATATCACGCGCTATTATACCGCGTATATAAGATTATCTCTTTAGAACTAGAGGACGCTAGCAAAAAACTTACCTTATAAATAGCTGTTAAAGCTATTAACAATTCTGCTAGCCCGGATAAACTTATACCTATATTACTAGTCTTTGGCGCCTACCCTTAAATAACTAATAATTCTCCACTATCTCCCTCCATTATACAACAAGCTAAGGCTATTCGCAAGGCAATAAAGGAGGTATAATATCTCTACGCTACACGCCAAGTCAACAACGTACTAGGAATAAGAAATGGCCTAAACACCTTAATTATACTTAATCTGCCACTCCAGTTTAAGGTACGCGTATAGCGTAAAAAGGGAGGATAGTTAGGCCTATATTAACTCATTACAATTAATGGCCAGACTTGCACTATTTAGATACCTTATAGACCTACTTAATTCTATTTAACTGTTATTAAGCCTTACTATAAAGATAACAGTTCTAAGCCTTTATAGGATACCCTAAAAGATGCCCTAGAGGAGAACCACAATTAATATACTCTAGAAGGCGACTATAATCCCAATATAATATTAGTAGATGCGCCATAACTATAACGCGGTAGAGGTCGCCTAAAGGGATCACAAAATCACTAACATTTTGTTAATTTTAAAGAGTAATTTATTACCACTATTAAAAATAGAGTTAAGTTATTAATAGCCTTTATAACAGCTAAGGAGAAGGATAACTTTAAACTCGCAAAATAGCTCTAAAAAAAAGGTTGTATTACAACTCCAGGAGCTCCTTTTTAAGTATTTAATAAGCAGGAGATCAAGGGTCTTATTATAAGAGGAGTTTTTAAATTTAAGAAGTATAACCCTACTAAGTTTAATAGAGTTCGCATCTTTAAGTTAAGAATAGTTAACAAAATTAAGGGCAAAGCTACTAACGCCCTATTTAAGAAATTAAGGCTTGTCATTTAAGGCTATAACAATAACGGCAAGGAGGTAATTCTTATATAGTCTCCTATAATTTAACAAGCTAGTTAGCAAGTTATTATTACACTAGCTCCCTCCTTAATAAAGAATAGAATAGCGGTTTATTTATAAGATATTACTTAAGCCTATACCTAATTAGAGACGCACCTTTAGCGCTTAATATTAGCATACCTTCTAAAGCAAATTCGCCACCAGTATCCTAAAGATACAATTATGGTTGTGCTCAAGCTATTATATAGGATTATAGAGGCAGGAACTCACTAGTAGGCTACCTACAGTAAGCACTATAAAGAAAAGCTTTTAATAACTACTTCTATATTCAATCCCTGCTTCCTTATTATAACTATAAAAACTCCATTTAGAATTATTGGCATATAAACTAATAATATAATTATCTTAGGAGACGACCAGTTTTTAGCTCTTAAAGAAGATAAGCTAGTAAAGGTAAATCTTATAGTAAAGCTAAAGAAAAAGCTTAGTTTAATAATACTATTACTCTTTAATAGATGCATTCTCTCCCTAAATAAGGATTCTATTACTCTACACTAGAAGGGTTAAGGCAAGAAGATTAATATTATTAACACTAATTCTCTAAAGCAAGGATACGTGGAATAACGCGCTTACAGAGCTTATATTACTTCTATCTATTAACCTAAGGCTTTATTTAATCTCTCTATTACCGCCTAACACCAGGAACTAACTAAGGATAATATTCTTGCCCTAAATAAACGCCTTTCCTAGCAAATAAACTATCTTAACTAGGGCCTATACTATATACCTATTAATCTTCCCACCACTAAGCTCTTTATATTTGTTAATAAATTGTTTATAAATAACAAAGATTTTAGCTCCTAGCTAAAATATAAAATTATTATTATAAATAAGTTTACTAGAGAGAATAACTTTATAATCTATAGTAACCTTATCTATTAGAGCTTAACTAAGAGTAAGCACATTACCCAAAGTGTTTTGGCGTTAGAGATATATAGAATAGTTAGCGGAGTTAATATAGTAATTATAATTAGAACTACCCTAAAGATAATTATAGATTAACTTAAACTCCCTATTATCCCTATAATTATATACACCAATTTATACTCCCTCTATAAGTGCTTAGTTAAGCTTAGTACTATAAAAAAGAAGCGCCTTATAATTAATATTATAGCACTTTATTAATCCTATAAACGGCAAAAACTTTTTAAGATTTAATAGATTAATAGTTAAAATAACCTAGTAGATATAATAACAAAGGCAAACCTAAATAAGGCTCTAGAAACGTTTATTAATACAAATACTCTATATATATAAGTTAAAGGTTAGGTTAAAAGGGAGTAGAAGTATAATATTCTATAGACCCTAACTTAAACCAGCTAATTAGGATTTTCCATCCCTAAAATAGAAAATTGCTATTAGCTTACTTACTACTAGCGCCTTAGCGGCCTACCTATCTTTATATTATCTGCCAACTACCGTATTGTCGCATATTGTTATATATTGTTTAGTATTGTCGCATATTATTTAGTATTGTTGTATATTATTTAGTATTGTCATATATTGTTTAGTATTATTGCATATTGTTTAGTATTATCGTATATTATTTAGTATTATTGCATATTATTTAGTATTATTATATACTGTCTAGTATTATTACATCCTATCTGTTTATATATATATAGATAGCAACCACAAAAAGAAGAGTTGCCAGTGTTAGGAATAAGGCAAGCTGCTATTACGCTAGGCATGTTGCCGTTATATACTAACATGGCCCTAATATAGTAAGGAACCTTAAGTTCCTTACCCCTTTCCTTATTCCTATTAAAAAGAAGAACAACTATTATACTATCTACAAACCGTAGCTACGTAATATCCCCTTATATAACTAACATTAACTCTAGTAGCTTAACCTTAAAAGAGTGCCCTACCTTCTTAGGGATCTTATAGGGGCCAGCCATTTAGTAGTCTAGCTTATGGCTCGGCCTCTAGGTCTTCCAGTTCTTTATTAACACCCATACTTTATCTCCTATATAGAAGTCTACCTCGCAATAATGTTGGTTTATATCAGACTCTTTTTTCTCTTATGATTTTTTTATAATTGCTTAGGCAGTCTCCTAGGCTCTATATATTCTCTTAGCGAATATCTAGGCCTCTTTATAGCTGAGGCGTTCGCGGGCTGTTATAGGTCCTATAGGTTTATCCTAATTAAAGGATTTTTATGGCTTATATCTATAGAGTAACTTAAATGGCGACATTCCTATACTGTTATAAGGGAGCGTAAGCTATGCGTAGTCTATTATAGGTAGTAGTTCTAACCAGTTGTCCTAGTAGTAATTAACAAAGGGGCGAAGTTGCTGATTAAGGTATTAGTTTATAATCTTAGTTTGGCCATTAGTCTAAGGGTAGAATGCGGTAGAGAGCTTAATTTTAATCCTAAGGATCTAGTAGAATTTATTCTAGAAGTTTAATATAAACTAGGGTCTATAATTAGAGACAATTAACTTAAAAGCGCTATGGATTTGGTAAATGTTGTTAACATATATACGGGCCATATCTTTTGCAGTTATAGTCTTAAAGTAGGGGAGGGAAATAGCTTGCTTGCTTAGTTGGTTAACTACTATAAAGGCTATATTGTAGCTATATTTGTTCTTTAGGAATAATTTAAAGTCCATTATAATATGCTGCTAAGGGCGTTTAGAAACTAGCAGTAGTTATAACCACCTAGGGGTTCAATCCCTAGGGGTATCTACCCATTTGCAAGCATGACAATTTCTAATAAATTGTTCTATATTGGATAGAAGTCCTCGCTAGTAGTAGCGAGGCGCTAGTAGTTAGTAGGTCTTATCTTAACTAGGGTGCGCCATAAAGACTTAACAGTGGGCTTCACGGATTAGTTCCATTTATAGGTTATTAACGTCTGGAACTATAAGCCGTTCTTAGTATAGGAGCAATCCGTCTTCTATTTCTAAATTGGGGTTGTCTTCTATAGCTTAGTCTTAGAGGGCTTTTAGGGATTTGGCTGTGCGGTTTGCGATTAGGATACAGTTAATTAGTCCTATTGGTTTATTTAGAATTTCTCCTTCTATAGGCGCCAGCTCATTCCGTTTAGAGCTTAGTTCCTTAAAGATATATAGGTTAAGCTGTTTGGGACGGAGGAGGGCATATATCCGGTGCTAAGCCTTTAGCTTATCCTATAGTTCCACGTCCTATTCCTTTTAGGTAAGGGCATTAGCTTTAGAATTTTGCCTACTAGGGCAGTATATAATTGTAAAGAAGAATTAAAAGAGTATTTTAGCCTACCTAGCCTATTAACCAGTAAGCTGCTTTGTTATTATAAAATACTTAAGGGCTTTATAATTAGTATAGACTTTAATCTAAGAGTCTGTGCTTCTAAGCTCTGCGCGCCACTGGGATAATAATTATATAATAGCTAGCATTTCTTTATTGTGTACCTCATAGTTACACTTAGCTAGGGCTATTATCTTTAAGAAAAACGTAATAGGGTACTATTTGCTATCTGGGTGTAACTATAAGAGAACCCCTACTACTACTCCGTTAGAGGCGTCTGTTTCTAGCATTGATTTAAGATCTGGGTTATAGTAATAGAGAACTAGGGAGGAGGTAAGTTGGTCCTTTAACTTCTTAAAGGCTTCTGTATAATTATTGTCAAAAATAAAAGGCGTGTTGTTCTTAGTTAGTTGTATAAAAGGCTTAGCCATAACCCTATAGTTATGGATAAACTAATAGTAGAAGTTATAGAAGCCGAGAAAGGACTAAATGCCTTTTACTATATAAGAGGGTTTTTAATTATATATTGCCTTAACCTTCTTAGGGTTAACTTTAATTCCTTCTATGCTAATAATAAACCCAAGGTACTTTGTTTGCTTTACTCTAAATTTACATTTCTTAATATTGACTTATAGGCCTGTATTCCACAGCCTCTCTAGGACCTTTTTAATATAAACTTAGTGCTTAAGTTTATTGTCTAAGTATATAAGAATATTAGAGATACCAAAACTTTTAGAGCTCTTGCTGCACCTAGCCCAAAAAGACCAAACCAACTAAAAGAACCCTGAAAAACACCCTAATAATCCCCTAAGATGCATGCATTACAGGGGAGGCACAGGTGGAACGATGGTGGTACGCAGTCGTGCGCGACCGCCAGACCTATACCCAATAATAGCCCCCCATAACAACAACAAGGACGGGCGAATACCATACCAGAAAGCGGAAATACCCTAATTAAGAAGGCATCTGACAAAATATAAAGCCTATTGGACGCGTCTAGTATCTAGAACTGTGGGGGAGCATCTATTAGCCATTACGAACTAATGCAGCTAGTAGAATGGCTCCAGTCTAGCGAACCTTAGGCGCCCCTTTAGTAAACCCTTAATTAAATTCTCCAACGGCTAAATAAAATTAAAGATAAATAAAACCCCCCCCTATAGGCGAACCGTACCTGGGCCGCCATAGCTGCGCTTCTATAGCATAGGGAACCTACCCCCCTAAAGACAACAACTGGGTATATAATCACAATACAACTAAATATAGAAAAGGTAGAGGAACTTAGGGGACAATTAGAAATAGAAGTTCTTATAAAGATTTATAAGGAGGTCCACAACGCCGTTGCAGTCTAATACCTTAAGAGTGGAGACATTAGAGTTACCCTAAAGGACTAACAGGCAAAGGAACGGGCTGTAAGGGCAGGGGACAGGCTAGGAGAGTGTATTAATATAAAAGTGCTTCGTGAAGATTACCTAGTTAAAGTCCTGTCGGTTCCTATAAGCCTTAGGGTAGAAAGGGGACGCTAGGCGGATAATACAGCAACTATATAGGAAATAGTAAAATAAATGGAACGCCTTATACTAGGACTTGTAATTACCTAGATCTAATAGCTTTAATAAAAAAAATATAAACTAAGTATATAATAAGAATAATAAGAGGATATAAGGGGCGCTAGAGACTTACTAGGGAAATAATAGACAAATGCATAGCTCCCTTATTGTTAGCGTATATATATTAGGAATGCAAAAACTCCTTATCTAAAAAGGAATAATTATAAATGGCCTTATATATAATACAAGGCTCTATAACTATAGACTACGCCTAGAACAATATTATTGCTGCGTATAATAGGGACATACCCAATCCACATACGCAGCACAGGTGTGCTGCGGCTACTGTATAGGCCCCTATAATATAAGACAATGTACAAATTAAGACCAAATAAAATGTGCAAACTGTCACCAAAGCACACATAAGGCGTGGGAGAGAGAAGACTGCATTAAATACAGGAGATGGAAGGAAAGGGCTTAATAGCTATAGGAATAACTGCACGCTAGGTTATATAAATAGAAACAATAGGTAATAAGCTAGGGGGACATAGGTATCTTCCTAGCGTTTTCTACCTTTAATACTGGGGGGCTAAGCCAGCTATCCTAAGCCTTAATGGGCTAAAAGTGACGCTGCGCGACATTACCAGACCAAATAGGGACATAAGGGACATATAGGATATAAGGGAGAGGACGCCCAGTAGGAAAACCCCTATGGACGGCTATGGCAAGTTTAAGGCCGGGATAATTAAGAATTAGATTTAACGCGGCAAATATAACACACGCAGCTGGCTTATAAGGGGCATATAGCCAACCGGTAAGAACGGGGGAAGAACCGGAGGTAATAACAGACTTAGATTTAGAAAGGCTAGTAGGAATATAAGATATAGAAATAGAAAGCTCTATATAAAATAAGTAGTGGCCAGGGAGCAAATATAGGAGATAGAAGTTCTGAACATTTTAGAGAAAGTAGAAACGGAAGAAGTGAGGAGTAAAGGAGAGGCAAAGGACCCCCACTAGGGGTCCGCCACTTGACTATTATATAGTATAACTACAGCAATACGAACCACCGTCTAGTAAGGCCCCTACTAGACAGTCTAGACCTAGAGAAACACTATATTCTTGCTATATAAGAGCCGTATTACAATACCTATATATAATTAATATACTGCCCCTAAGGATTTTAGCTCCTGTATGAACCAAAAGCAGCTATATGCGTATACTTTATAATTAGTAAAAATATCAGCCTTGCCTTGTGGTTATGGCAGGTAGTTAACCCAGATATTGCAGTTATAACCATCCAGACATATAGGGGACTAGTATAAATTATTAATATCTATAACCCTAGGGTTAAAGGAGTAGTATAGACAGAGAATATTATATCTATAATAAGCTTGCTAGAAACTAAACACATAGAGTCTATCCTACTAGGAGATATAAACCTCTACTACCTATAGTAGGGGGGCATCTATATTGCTGCTAATTAATAGGTAGAGTGCCTACTAAGAGCTATAGACAACGGGGGCCTTAAGCTAGCTACCCCCCTAGGTGTAATTATATGGCAATAGGGTACCGCCAAAAGTACAATTAACCTTACGATTATGGACGAAAACCTATACTAGAGACTCGAAAGGTGCTCCCCTAAAGAAGAATGGGCATTTACTTTAGACTATATCCCTATCTAGATACAACTAGATCTGGACATTAAGGCGCAACTAAATGGTAAAAGATATATAATAAGGAAGCTTAATATAGATAGCTTCCTTAATATAATTAAATAACAACTTTAAGACCTAGAAGAAATCCACCTAATACCAAATAAGTGAGGCTTATTGGCTACCCCTAAGGAAATTAATTAAAGACTAGAAAGGATCTAGGTAGTAATTAAAAGTGGGCTAAAAGAGCACTGCCCGGTTTTAAAACTGGGCCCCTATGCGCGATATATATAGTCCGCATAGTGCGCGGCCCTTGTAGCCGGCCAATGACGAGCAAGGAGGAAATATATAAGCAGCCACAATTCTAAGGATGAGAGATAATATAAAGACACAAGAAACTAGCTAAAGAATACCCTAAGAAAAAAAGTAAGGAATAACTGGAAACGGTTTATAAATAAATATACTACTAACCTAAGTCTCCCCTATAATAAGGGCCTTTGGACTATAGCGAAATGGGTAAAAAAAAAGGTGGGATGCTTAGTAGAAGATCTATACCTACTACCCCTATAAAGAGTAGGCGAACTATAGGCCACAAGCAATAATAATAAGAAGGTAAAGATCCTTATAGAAAGATTTTTCCCTTAACTGGCTCTAGTAGACCTTAGTAATATTACTAGTGAAACACCGGTGACTTACCTAAGGGTTAATAGCGACATAACAACTGAAGAAATGGCCAGAACTATTAGCTGCCTCTTAAACAATATAGTACTAGGACTAGATAGGATCCTAAACAAAGCCCTAAAGACCTATGGACCACTTATAGCACCTTAGCTTGCAGACGTAGCCAGAGCATGCTTTGCAATAGGTTACTACCTATAACTTGGAAGATCTATAACGACGGTTGTCTTATAAAAAGAAGGTAAAGTAGACTACTTAATCCCAGGAAGCTACCGCCCTATTGCCTTAGAAAACACCCTAAGCAAGATTTTAGAAAAGGTTATAGCGGACCATATAGTAGATATGGCAGAGGAATACGCCTTACTACTATAAAGCTAAATAGGGGTAAGAAAGAATCGCTTAATGCTATTAGCACTTATACTACTCGCTGCTACCATTAAAACTGTATGGGCTATGCGAAAGGACTTTGTAGTATTAATGCTTAGCCTAGATATTAGTGGCGCCTATAATAATATACCCTATAAGCGTCTCCTATATATCCTTAGGGCAAAGGGCTTCCTAGAATGGATTATTTAATTTATTTAAGGATTTATAGGCCAGAAAGAAA
>Ga0307507_10007005_pt1 | contig 16730 bp, 17 predicted proteins | sample 7_EM_MG_FD_207223 | JGI IMG/M metagenome (GOLD analysis project Ga0307507, IMG submission 207223) | Populus trichocarpa ectomycorrhiza microbial communities from riparian zone in the Pacific Northwest, United States - 7_EM | ecosystem: Host-associated > Plants > Roots > Unclassified | place...
AAAAGTTCGCTATTTCCGTTTCTGTTTCTGGTTAGTGAACGTTTTTCGTTCCTAGTCCGGCATGCTGCGGTGTACGGTATACGATAGTGGTGGTACTTATGGTGGTGGTGCGGGAAGTGGTAGACTTGGGGAGGGAGGGAGGGAGGAAGGAAGGAATCTTCTTTCAGAACGTTCAGTACCTGCGTTTCCGGGTATATGCTCCCTTCTGTTAAACCCTCCATTTAGGTTTTTGGGCATGCAATAACAATATACGGTATGGATACACTGACATGTTCCACCCAAATTTCCAAAAGGTCATCACAGGAACTGACAAGAAGTGTGTTCCTCGGTCAGGCCGTCAGTCACTCGCCTCACTGCCATGCTTTGCTTGTCAAAAAATCACCCCCCCACCCCTCCTTCTTCCTGTATGGTTTGTATCTCCCAAGAAAAACCCACTTTTTGCCCCCCCCCTCCCCTCCTCCTCCTCCATACCCCTCATCGCCATCAATTCTTTCCCCCCCATCTACTCAACACCCCGTAATTCCCCTCTACCCGACCTAACCTCCACGATGACGATGATACACGACGCTAAGCTACCCTCGCCTCCTCACTCCGAGTTGGCGCCCGGCACCCAGTGCGCGCAATGAACCACATCTGATTATTATATCAACAAATCCCGAACTCATCAATCAGCCAGTCAGTCAGTCAGTGAGTGAGCATCATAGGCAAGTAAGTGAGTCGGGTCAACCATTCTATCCGTCCGTCGGAAGGATCCAAGACAACACACGACACGAGGGCGAACTCCCTCCCTCCCTCTCTTCCTTGATTCGGCCATTTCCTTTTCCTTTTCTTTCTGACCGTAATCGTCATGATGGCATGGGCCAGGTCTTACCATCATACCACTGACCTACAGACCATCTATGATACCTCACACACACACACACACACACCAATAGCACCTAGTCCAAACTAACCTACATGCCTGCCTACCCACCTACCGCCTGTCTGCCTGTCCGCCTGCCTGCCTGCCTGTCTCCATCTCATAGCACACGAATCAAGAAGAAAAAGAAAAAGAAAGGCAGGCGAGCAAAGGGTGTACGAAGGAAGGAAGGAAGGAAGGAGTATACTGTATGCGCCGTGCAGTGAGTGGCGCTGGTAGTCTTTACGGTGCGGTACGACGTGGTGCAGATAGTAATAGTGAAATTTTCACCTTCCTTTGTTACTACTACTATTAAAACTACCACCACCACCACCACCACTACTACTACTAATACGTATGATCCGGTGATGAGAGAGTGTGTACGTATAGTAGCGTACAGTACCCCAGCTGAATTAAGCTTCTTTGGTCTTTTTTTTCTTTTCTCCCCATGCCTAGCTACCTGCCTACCTACTTTATGCTTACCTACTTCCTTGCTTCCTTGCTTGCTTGGGTTGATTGCCACCCAGCTAAATTAGCTGGGAGTAGCGGGTGAGTGAGTGGAAGAGTGAGTGATAGTGGACCGGGGTGGGTAATATTCTAGGCAAGCGGGCAGGAAGGGAGGAAGGAGAAACAGGAGTAATAGCACAACTACCAAAAAAGAAAGAGAGAGAAAAAAAATTAAGATGTGGTCTGAACTGAACTAAACCAAGGCAGACCATTGTTTCATCTCGGGAGTGTATATCTGTTCAGCACTCGATCAACGCCGAGCACAATTCCCCAAGGTCCGTTTTCCCCGGCTCCGATTCAGCGTGCCTGGAACGGCGAGGATGACCCCGGTCAGGTAGGAGTGGAAAGAAGGAGGGAAGAAGAGCAAGAATCTAGGCTAGATCGAACTAGGGTAGAGGTAGAGTAGATTGAACGAAAGGTTGATTGGATGAAGAGGAGGAAGGAAGGAAGGGGTGTGGGTGTGTGTGGGTGTGTGTGGGGAAGATAAAAGGATCACGAGTGAGTTTCCCGTCAGAAGAGAGAGAAAAAAAGAACTCAGTAGTGTAGGAGTAGTAGCAGTAGCAGTAGCAGTAGTAGTCGGAGGATGAGGTCCGGAATGAAAATAATACGGTACGGACACCTTCGGATTCCCGCTCATATTCGGAGATGGTGCCAGTGGTAATGGTGTGGGTTGGAAAATACCTCATCATAGGATCCTACTCGTGCAGATTCGGATGCCGGACTGGACTGTCTGGTATGTTTCTACAAAAGATGTGTTAAGGGCTGAAGTCTAGAGATAGCTCAACGTTATAAATACCTTCTCTATCGTCTCCCATGCTATCTCAATATCAGATAGTTTCCCCTCATGGTTCGAAGATATCAAGAGGTCATACAAAGATTCCCGCAGTCTGTTTTTCTTCTTATTGTCTAGGGTATAATCCCTTAGATATCTCCGCCCTGCTTTGCTACCCTATCCGTCAGAATTTCTTCGGATATATTCACCCTACCATCACACTACCTTATACGGTTCCCAGAGCCTTTCTCTCTCCCTCCCACCACCACCGCCACCCGCCAAAATGTCACCCCCTAAAACATCACCTTCCTTCAGATCCCGCACCTTCAAGCGTAAGGCAGTGCCTAAGTTAGACCCAGGTTACAACCCAAACATTGAAAAACTTCGAATCAAGGAATACCCTCAATTGAAAGGTGAAGAATTTTCACATGCCATACCCACCTCCACCCCATCTCTCCCCCTCTCCCCGCAGTCCCTCCCTTCAGCCATATATCGCCTGTACTAATACTACTCCCACATGCAGACCAAACCTACCTCGATCACAGTGGCACAACCCTCTACGCCGAATCCCTCCTAACTACCATCACAGCAGACCTCCGCGAGAACTTGTACGGGAACCCGCACTCGGAGAACCCCAGCTCGAAGCTCTCGGCAAGCAAAGTGACGGCCGTGAGGCTACAGGTGCTAGCACTCTTCAAGGCCGACCCGGCCAAGTACGACGTGATCTTCTGCGCCAACACCACCGCAGGGGTGAAGCTGGTGGCGGATGCGTTCGCCGGACATGAGAAAGGAAAGGAGAACTTCAAGTACAAGTTTCATAAGGACTGCCATACGAGTTTGATCGGGCCGCGAGGGATGGCGGGGTCCGCAGAGTGCTTTTGGGGAGATGAGGAGGTTGAGGCTTGGCTGGACTCTCCGGAGGAAGATGAAGAAGGAGAGGAAGGGAGGCTGGGTCTATTCGCTTGGCCAGGCCAGTCAAACTTCTCCGGTCGCCGCCTGCCCATCCACGCCTGGTCATCCAAGCTCCGCGAGACTCGGGGAGGGCGGTTCTACTCGCTCTTCGATGCCGCGGCGCTGGCAATGACCTCCCCGCTGGACCTCTCCGATGCGGATACCTCGCCAGACTTTATCGTGTGCAGCTTCTACAAGCTGTTCGGCTACCCCGACCTCGGCGCGCTCATCGTGCGACGGGAATCGGCAGGCGTGCTACAGCACAGACGCTATTTTGGCGGCGGCACCGTCGGGCAATTAATGGCGTCGATAGACCACGTGAAGCGGTGGTACCACAAGGACCCGCATGAGCATCTCGAGGACGGCACATGCGCCTTCCACAGCATCATTGCGCTCGGGCACGCCATCGACACACATAAAAGGCTTTACGGATCGTTCGAGAAGATATCCGCGCACACCGCTTCCCTCGCGGCAGTGCTAGCCAGTATGATGGGAGAGCTTACGCACCGCAGCACGGGCCAGAAGCTGGTAGAGATATACACCGAGGGGAAGTACGGCGATCCGAAACAGCAGGGACCCGTCGTCACGTTCAATCTCCGTGACTCTTGCGGCGAGCCGATCAGTTACCTGGCGGTCGAGGCGGCCGCCAGCGCAAGGAATATACACGTGCGCTCCGGTGGACACTGCAATCCCGGCGGCGTGCAGCACTATTGTCGCCTCGGCAAGAAGAAAATGATGACCATCTTCAACGCCGGGAAGATGTGCGGCGATGAGCAGGACGTGATTGACGGGAGGCACATCGGGGCCCTGAGGGCCTCGCTCGGCGCCATGTCCACACTCGAGGACGTCGTTACTTTCGTCGACTTTTTGCGCGAGGAGTACGTTAGCAAGCCGCTTTCCCTCGAAGAAAAGCGCCGCATCCTGCTGCAGGAGAGGGAGAAGGACGTCGAGGAGGTTAAGCGCGTCATGAAGAAGTATGGCACCGTACTCTCCGGCAGCCGCACTGGGAAGACGCTTCTATGCTTCTGGACGGATCCTGTCAATTTGGATGAGGCTTTACCCATAGATGCGAGGCTAGCCTCCAATTCTTTCGCGTCTCTTAAGGATTTTTTTACCGGTGGCCGTAATCTGACCGGTCTCTTGAAACTTTTCACTCTAACATATTGGGCCTTCTTCTCTTTTCTTTTCGGTAGGACTAATACCTATGGTTTTTTCATTTGGACTTTTTTCATTTTATGCTTTATTCTGTTTTCATTCTTTGGCGTTGGCCAAACCACAAACCACTCGGACACCCTCACCACTCGGACAGATGCCGATTGGCTAATTTTCTATGAGGAAATGACCCGTTGATCTCTTCACTTTTTTGCAATCAATTTTATTGTACCACAGGAAAGTTTCTTTGTTCAAGTTTAACCGTCTGAGCGGCCCGTGGCCTCGCCTATTTCTTTCTTTCTTTCTTTCTTTCTTTCCTTCTTTCTTTCTGTCTCGTTTCCTACTCTTTTGTAGATAGTTTTTATTTTATTTTTTACGCTAGGTTGTGTTTTTAGGGAATATCATTACTGTAACATTCCCTACGAGTAGTCGCTCCCCCGGTAAAAAATAAAAAAATAAAAAAATAAAAAAATATCAGCCCAATGGCAGCTATGGCACCTGGGATTTTCCCGAGTGACCCTCAGTGACCGTACGATAGTTTCCCAAGCCTCGCCTACCACACACATCAGTGAAACCCCGGGGGGTGTTACGGTAACATCGCCCTAAAGTGTCCGCATATTCTTTCCCCCTCTACTATGGTCCTGTAGAGTCATTTCAAGAGCCTCCAGTGTGATAGGCTCTCCGCTTCGCTGGCTCTTCCCGCCCTTGCTGCTGATCTGCCGAGACCTACTGTACGGTACGGTACTCGAGTACGGAGCACAAGCACAAGTACCGGTACAGTACTCAAGCAGCTGGTGTGATGGCCGTCACATTTAGCTGGTTTTGGAACATTAGCAGCAACTGACATTGCCGCCCCCACGGTACACTGGATTTGCTTTATATGTCTTGGTTAATCCCCCCCACTTTGACTGATCAGATTGCATTAGAGACCTGACCGTACTCACCTCAGCCACTTCCGCAACCAGATCATTCGCTACTGTGACCTGAAATACTCGGTTCTCCACCTCACGCACAGCTTCGGGGCTATGCCCCTATAATAAGTTCAACAAAGCTCTCTATTGATCCCAAGACAATGCAATAAACTAGCCGCACTAGATAGCTAAATATTTGCGCCTATTTGATCACCGGTATATCCCCGCTAATAAAAAAACTACAGTCCCGTGCCTTAGCTAAATTATCGTACATACCCATAGCTATCTTACTACAGCCGATTTGACCGACGGTCTGCCACTCCCAACTGTAGGAAACACTACATCCCGCATTGTTTCATGCCGCACACACCCACCCAAACAAGGAAATAGAAGAGACAAGCCTAATGAAAACGCCAAACCCATGCAACCGAGACCCTGATTAAGAGTAAAGTGGACTAGGGGATCCCTTGGATTCTGGTATCGGCAAGCCGGCCGAATCAGATCCACGACCGATGGCTACTCTGACACTGCGACCAAATCAGATTTATTCCGTGCTCTGAAATTGGTGCTATTTTGAACGCCCGGGAACGAGTTCCCAGTCATCTGTATCGTACCCAAAGTCGTCAGACTCGTCTCCCTCCTCATACTTAACGCGTTCGCTCTTCTGGCCGAGCCCACCCTCCTCCCCCACCGCTGATTCTCCCTCTCCATTCACCTTCTCCCTTGCTAACCGCTCCTCCAACTGCTTGCTAAATTCGAGAACTCCTTCGTCCACAAGGAAAGCCTTCTCCAAGTTCCCTCCGCCACCCAGAATTTGCATTCCATGAGGGCTCTTGCAACGACTCAGTCCTACGTACGCTTGCCCGGGAGCAAACGAATGGCCAACATCAACTGCGACGTAGTCGAGGGTCATCCCCTGACTCTTATGCACCGTTGTGGCCCACGCCAGACCGAGAGGTATTTGTATTCTACTCAGTCCCACCGTATCTAACACCGAGCTGTAGTAGAACGGGATTTCTGTCTTCCAAGCTACAGGCAGGATGGGGATCGGGATGGCATGGTCAGTAAAGCGCACAAATGGAATCCGCACTCTCCCATCTTTCTGCCTCAGCTCAAAGTACTTCTCTAGCATAGGGCGCTCGGAACCGCGGGCGAAACGGCCGGACGTGAAGGTACTGAAATTCATCTGCTGGAAACCGCTAATAACACCTCGAGAGCCATTGACTAGACCTTCGTTTTGTGCGATGTTGAAGAGCAACATGACCTGGGCACCGTGCTTGAGTTTAATCTCCTTTTGAACCTGAAGGTTATTAAAAAAGTCTAGATAGGGTTAGCATGTTGGTCAGGATTAGGTATGATAGCAACGGGAAGTTACTAAATTCTTCAAGCTCTAGAGAGTTAAGTATTTTCAAGTCCTTAGTGTTTTTGTTGATGGCGCCTTCGTCAATGGCGTCAAAACGGTACTCAGCAGCCTTGAGCTTTCGGAATTCTTGCTCATTCTCATCGACCACTGTCTTCCTGTGCGTGTAGAGCCTTGTAGGTTTAACGCCACTTGCTAGTTCATGCAGAGGCCGCCGAAGGCTTAACAGGCGGGTCATTATGTCTGGAGTCACTTGGCCAACTTTCAATTTCCCAAGCGTGTCTATCCAAACTGGGTCCTTTTGTCGCCAGACCTTTTCAAGAATGACTGACTTGAATCCTGTTTTGAACCAGGTTGGGGTCTGGAAACAGTACTTCATAGTTTCGTTCCAGAGGTGGCTACATGCTCTCTTATTGCCATCGGTCCTGGAGCAGTGGGACCATCGAGCAGGATCAACTCGAAGGGCATGGATTTCGTCTAGGAATTCGATGTGCTGTCTAATGCATTCGTCACCCGGTGTCAAATAGAGGCGTTCTTCGCGAGGTGTGATAGGGCACCCTAATAATTCCAATTAGCCCCACCTTTGGATTCGGTCAGAAAGGGATTTATATATACCGCATTTATAGCATGTTTTGTCTGATTCCTTTTCGACTGGGGGAAGCTGAAAGAAATCCCCACACACAACGAGTTGGATGCCACCAAAGGGAGCTTCCACAGGGTCCCCATCCCCACTCCTTGCATATTGGCCTATCACGCTCAATTTCTCAAAGAGATCTGGAGATAGCTGCAAGTAGGTAAAACAATAATTTCCTTGCTCAGCCAATCGACCCTCTCACTCCATCCGGTAGGGTAATCGGGACGTACCATGGATACCTCGTCAATAATCAAAACCTGTGTCTTCTTCCATGCTGCCTCCGCTGCCTTGGCGTGCTTGCCCTTTGACTTGGCCCCGGGATGCCTGATAGTGCTTTTCGCCTTGTTTATATAATAGCCCACCGATTTTTCTCCTTTCCCTACCCTACTCCATGAGTGGATAGTTTGACCACCAATGAGTACCGAGGCGATCCCCGTTGGAGCAGTTATAGCGTAAGTTTTTCTCATGCTATCAAGATATCGCGTTAGGTGTTTCAGGATTAGCGATTTGCCAGAGCCTGCCGGGCCCGTGAAAAACACATTATGTCCCTGCTTCACTAGGGAGAGAGCGTGCTCTTGATTAGGGGTGAGAGGGTGTAAAGATTCAAGGCTTTGCTTCGTAGTGAAGGAGGAGGGGGGAGTGGTTTCGGGAGTAGAAACATAGGAGGGCGCGCCCGCCCCACTAACACCATGGGCGCTCAAACGAGCAGGCAAGGCGTCTAGGTCTGGGTAATCCACGTTCAACCCAGTATTGTGTTGAGAAAGCTGGGGACAGTTGCTGCTGCGTTGCTCCCCAGTTTCCGACTCGTCTTCATCAGTATCAGGGTATTCCATTTTTAACCGAGCATTCTCTTCGCGGATTTCCTTGTCACGTTGCTCGTAAATCCAGAACTCTGCTTCGGCGTGCGAGGGAAAGCCCCTGAAGGTTGCCTCTGAAAATCCTTCAACTTGTAATCTAGTCTCGTCCCTGTCACCTGCACATTAGCCACAAAAAGGCCGCCAGTGGAACGCGGAAAAAGCTACCAATCGTCAAAAATTCCGGCATTTCGACCTTTATATACTGCATAGAATTTTGTCTTCCTTTTGGCCGAGCCCCCTCGTGGCATTTTCTAGGGGTGAGGATAGGATATTGGGGGAGTAGCGCTTTGGAGGAGTAGCGCTTAAGAGAATTAGGGAATGATTATATGCCTGGTAGCGAGCTCGGTGTGGGGATCAGCTACAGCGCACTTCAAAAGTAAACGGAAGATCTAAGTGAGGAGGTTGTCAGGATTGGGGGGAAGTTATTGGAGAGAGCAAATGGCCAACAACACTGCCAAGCATTGTGAGGCTCCTCGCTTACCGGTGTTACCCTAACCATCCCGCTGCCATAGCGCGCTGTCAGCCTGAACTGAAGTCCTGGTTTGCAACTAGTTTAGTGGTGTTTAGCAGTAGGCGAAGATTAGGCATTCCTAGCAGCATCAGAATACCTCTGATGCTTGGGCGGGCTACTTTTATTAGAGGAGTCATATAGATGAGGCGGTTTCGCTGTTTGTGCATGCTAGGGTCGGCGGGGTTTGTCGATGTTTGTGTTCATCCGAGAATTGGTAAAGTTGGCTTTGACAATAAGAGCAGAGCTCCCCTCTCATGGCCATCCCCATCTTTGGCAACCGGCAACAAACGGACACGCACTGACACAAACGACGCCGAGACAATTGCCCGTACCGGTACGGTACTCATACTGAACAGTCCGGTACTCGAGTGCAAGCACCCTAAAAGCCAACTAAACTTGCCCTTATGGAGATCCGTCGATAGTGATACGGCACCGGTATGGAATCACGGAGACGAGTGGGAGGGGTTTTTTTTTGTTGAGCAGACAAGGATGAGATTTGCCTCATCTTGTCCACCCCTCCAAGCAATCAGGGCAAGTTGGAAGGGGGACCCTGGGGAAGGAAGCGGGGCGTGCTTGATATGGTTTGAAGAGGCAGCTTTTGTGTACTTAGGAGTCGGCTTCAACAAGTGTCCATGATGGGTGAATAATCGTTTGCCAATGAAGTTTGAATGCTGTCGTCGTCGTCGATCCTATGACCCCATTACCGGTACCCAACATGGGACCCGTGTGTGCTGCACTGCACTGCACAGTTCGGTACTGAGGGAGAACAGAGAGTGGGCCAAAAGAATCGTTGCTTGTATACTTGTAATACAGTAGTAGAAGCAGAGTACCGGTACCGATATGATACAATGTTTGGTTGGAGACTACCGGTATTTCCACAGTGCAATAATACTCCACGCTATTTCAATACCGTAGACTATAATGTACCGGTATCTAGGAGGACTGACTATTCAAGTGCCGTCCCGGTACTGTAATACCAATTTGTCAAGCAACCCGCCAACAACTATCCGGTTTATACCCCTTTTATTGTTGTCTGGGATAGCACACCGAGTTCAACAGTACAAGTGTACCGGTACGGTATCTAATTCGAACACGAACAGAAAATTTTCACTATTAGAGGGTGCTCAACCGCACATGCTCTCTATCCCTCGGCAAACTCTCTATCTAAAAAACGTCTGAATTGTCAATGGTCTTCTCAGCTGGTGTACCGGTACCTTCTCCAAGATGGAGAAGTTACGATGGAAGGAGTGCATTCGACTCTCCTCAAGTGCAGGTTGTTATATAAAGTGCTACAACTCTGTTTGTTGGGTGGATGAATGGGTTGAGTTTGCAGCAGAATTGGTGGGGGCTCGGAAGAAGAAAAAAAAGAAAGAAAAAAAGAGAGAAAGACATAGCCAAAAGGCGGCGCATGACGCAGGGTCTCACTGTTTCCCTGTCCACCGACGTCACACCAAACACTCTTGGGGTTGAAAATTGGTTGGAAATTGGAATTTGTATGGATCATGGGTGTGGAAGACTGCTTCTCGCTCTCTCCGAAGGCAGATGTTAGACTAATACTGCACCGTAAGAGTATAGTACGAATACTGTATCGTACTCTAGATGTATCAATAAGGGAGGGAAAAAAGAAAAAGTTACACCCGTCGCCTTTTTCCCCAACAAAGTATGATACCGTACCGGATCTTCGGTGCCCGAATAGGTTGAACCCCCTGCTTCTCCATTCGAGTCTCCTATGATATCCCACTTTTCGTTCGACCCTAGGAATTTAGTTCGCACTGCCTGTACCGGTATTGACCTATGCCCTGGAAATTCGTCTTGTGCTCTTCTCCTCTCCTATGACATTAGCATCCCCCACCCTGTCGTATACACCACCTCCACTAAACTGGAAACCTTCACTAATATTGTTATTTCTTCGCCCTTCCTCTCTCACCCCCTAGATCTTCCCTCCTCCTCCTCAACCCATTTATACATTGATAAGCTGAACGCGATCACTAGCTAATCCGACAATGGCACCATCCGCGAGCACTACCCCACCACCTTCTGTCTCTCCACAGCCTCCAACCCTCACTCTCCCTACCACAGGTTCTCAACATCCTCTCTTCCTCTATGGCACCGCCTGGAAATCTACCTCAACAACCGATCTCGTATCTACCGCTTTATCGGCTGGCTTCCGGGGTCTTGACACCGCGAATCAGCCAAAGCACTACCGCGAGGACCTTATAAGACCAGCGTTAGCCCTCTTCTCGCGCAATTCCCTCTTCATCCAAACCAAGTTCTCCTCACCGGCCGGCCAGGACCCAGCAACTATCCCTTACGACCCCACTGCCCCGCTTCAAAAACAGGTCCGTGCATCAGTGGAACGTTCCTTAGAGAACCTCGGTGTGGAATGCCTCGATGCGCTGCTTCTGCACTCCCCGCTGCGTACCCTGGAGGCGACCATATCAGCATGGAAGGTGCTAGAAGGGTTTGTTGCTGCCGGGAAGATAAAGCATATTGGGATTAGTAACTGCTCGTTACCGATTCTCGCCGCGCTCTATTCCAGTCCGGTAATTTCCATCCCGCCTTCGATTGTGCAGAATAGGTTTTACGAGGACACCGGGTATGACCTTTCGTTGTTGGAATTTTGCCGAGAGCATGGTATCGTCTACCAGAGTTTCTGGACACTCACTGCAAATCCTGGGGTCGTCAAGAGTGAGATTGTCAGAAAGGTTGCTGCCGAGAGGGGATGGACGAGGGAACAAGCGATGTACGCTCTTGTGTTGGCGTTAGGTAGAGGGTGGGAGGTAGGTGGTGGTGTGTGCGTCCTGAATGGGACTACGAATGAGGAGAGAATGAAAGCGGATTTGGAAATTGTTGGAGAAATTGATGGGATTAAGGAAGATGATGTGAACGAATTCAGGGATCTACTCAAGACAGCGTACAGATGAAGGATTGGGTAATTGAAAAATCGAAACATGTATTCTAACCTGTTCCTATTATACTCGCTGGTTTTCTTTGTTTGGAGCTAGTTTTTTTTTCTTTCGGGGCTATGCACTGTACGGTATTTTTCTCTATTTTCTTTCTATCTGGTCGGGATTGCATTATAATACAAATCTATGTTTGCTTATTTGAAGAAGGGTCTACTTCATTGTCTTTAATCCATCCAAGCGCGTTACATTCGTAAGGCTGCACCAATGCCATTCGCATATTCGTGAATCGCGTAAATTCGCTTGTAGCGGCATAAGTAAGCACTGTGGAGAAACTTAAGGAAAGGAAGGAGAAAGGGAGAAAGAAACCCCGGAATTAAAGCGCACTATCATGATTCAACTATCAACAAAGCTTGGAAGGTGAAATTTTTTTTTTTTTAAGAGGTCACAACCCCTCACTCGTTGATCACGTGAAGGTGAATGAAACTCTATTTCCGAGGGCAGATGAATGTGCTTAGCTAGAAATGATATGCGTAGAAGGTTGAAGTCGTCACAACTTTGAGTACTAAGGATGCTCTCGAAGAGCGGTACACGAGAGCACCACGAGCAAATACCCAAGTGCTCCACAACGAATCATACTTCACCCTTCGACCCCCTTCCCCTTCCCCTCTTCTCTCACAACCTCCTCACCATCCTCGTTGCCACCATCCTCATTACCATCGCCAACAACGATAACCCTCTCCCCATCACCATCACCACCATCCTTCCCTTTATCATTCTCCCCATCGCCTGGGATCCTACTCCCTTTCTTCTTCTGCTCGTCAATCATCCCAACAATCCACCCTCTCTGCTCTCTCAACATGCGAATCTCCGCTTCCAATACTGCAATTCTCTCGTGTATTCCCCCGCCCATTCCCTCCTCCTCCTCCTCCTCCCTAAATCTACGCTTGGCAGCGGAAGAGATGGTTTCCTGAGCGTAGTGGGGGCTCGAGGTCGCCTGCGCGGGTTGGGAAAGGGTTGATAGTCTAGTGCTGGTTCTGGTGGGGAGAGGGGTACTGATAGTGCGGTGGCCGGTGGTAATTGGATCGGTGGTAGTGGTTGTGCTGCTCTGGCCTCTGGTCGCCCGGGTGGGTGTACGGTTGGCGCGAGTAGTGGTAAGGGTGGTCGGGTTGCGCAAGCGGGAGCGGGTGCGCGGGGTTATGAATGGGCTGACAAATGGGGGTTCGGAGTGGTGCGGGAATGGAGAGTTTATAATTGAATTATCCATTTTTTGGTGGTTGAGCGTAATTTCGGTGGCGGCCGGAGTGTTTTTTGTTTTTTGTTTTTTTTTATCGGCGGAGGTGGATGGGTCGTGCGATTTCTATGTAGATGGATGAGAAAATGAGAAACGTGGGTGGTGGAAGGTTCGTGATAGTTTGCTCTTTTATTCCCTTTCTTGCTAAGGGGTTTTAGAATCAAGGTATAGGTCTCTAGATCTTTACTACACAATAAAGTGGGTTTATGCTTGCGATTCTTTGTTGTCTCTCTCGATGTGCCCTAAGAAATGTTGTGTCCACGAAAGAGTTTGACAACCCTCACTTATGGCGAGTGAGTATTCATGATGATTCCGAGACACCCTTGTCCCTTTCACTAGCGGTGTCATACAGGCATTCACTCCAAAACACAATGCTCAACCCCTCGAGAGCTTAGGGATTGATGGCTCGACCTAAAACAACCACCACCTCTATCCCTCTAGATCACCGCCCATCAATCATGAACTGGATTATAGTACTTATTAGTTCTGCGTGGGAATGATGGTTGTTGCGACCAAACATCGCCCTTTTCATAACCCCACAGCGGAACTCTGGTTAGTCTGAAGAATCACGCTAGGGGCTTCCGTATGTACTATACGAGTACTTGCGCAGTACATCACAATGGAATGAATGGACCAGAAGACATCCGAGTTTTAAGCACTGCTTGGCACGCAAGAAAAATGAGGTTTTTCTGACTTTTGTGGCATTTTTGTTGCAAATAAACTATTGCAATATTGTGCCTTTTTGATTATAACTCGACTTACAGGCTTCCTGCAAGATTTTTCTTCTTTTCATTGCAATTCCCAGAATGGCATATACACTCTGGATATCGATCTTTTTATACCTATTGGCTAATGGGGTTTGAGTTTTAGCAAAAACTTGAGTTTTTTTAGGAAAAATGCCATTTTTTTATATGATTGTATGCTAAACAAGGCTTTAATTTCTATAATCTATTATATAGGGTAGTACTGTACATTCAGAGTCTCGAACCCGGTTCGATTCATGTTAATCACTCCATACTACACCTCTCTGTCCCCTCCGCCCCCGAACTAGCGCACCCCCTGCTTATTACGTCTAGGAATTATACTCAGACCCCCTTACACGCGGCCGTAACTGTGACCGCAGGGGCAGAAACGGTAACAGACATTGTATTCGTCACCGTGCTGATCGCAATGCTACTTTTACTCTCATTAACGACTGTAATAGTCATAGCAGGCGGGGTGATCGTCACAGTCCCGGGTGCCGACGACCCCGGAGCCACTGTTACCGTGACGGGTGGTTGAGTCACCGTTACGGGCGGCTGGGTGACTGTTCTTATCGAGGTGACGACCTGAGTGATGGGCGTGGTTCTCGGGCCTTCGAGGGTTGAGGTGGGTTTTTGGCTGGGGGTGCCGCTTGTTGTTGATGAGCGGATTACTCCAGTGGCCTGGCAAAGGACGTTGGGTTAACCGGATTATAGAGACACAAGGAAGGGGTGAGAACTTACAGTTGGGAGAACACTAAACCTGGTATTCGTGCCAATGATGATTCTTGTTCCGGTACCATAAACCGCAGTTCCCTAAGATGATCTCCGTTAGCCAGAGACTGGCACACTTATGATTCAAACGGAAAAAACTCACAGTCCCAGAAACGACCCTAGTCCCCATACCCGTCAGCACCGCCGTTCCCGTCCCAAAAGGTCTCGTCCCGGTACCAGTCGGCTTCCCGGTGGTCCCGGCGCCCGGAACGATTCCTTCAATTCCCGTTGGCTTGAACTCCGGAAACACCCCCCCGTTGTGGTGGCGACTGTCGTCTCTGGCTTCGAAACGGCCGGCGAAGCGGGTGACGAAGCGGTCCCAGATTGTTTCTGGTTGTGCTTCGGGGACTGTATTAAATATTAGCCATTGTCTCTCAGAGAGGGAAGTTATGTCATACTAGCACGCCCGTGAACAGCTACAATGGCGTTGATAGCCACCAGTAATGCGAGTGTGAACTTCATCCTTTTTTTTGAAATGTTATTGTTGGCTGTTGCTTTGGATAAATGTTGGGCTTGGTAGTTGAAGCAAGGAACCTGCTGTGATATGGGAGAGAAGTCAAAGACGCAAGACGTTAGACCACCCGGGCCAAAGAGCTAATGGATAGTATGGAATTGAATAGAATGGAAGAAAAGAATGTAAAAAAGGTTGGTGTCGAACCCTGGCTACTTGCGCCTAGCTGGAAAGTAGAGTACTCTATTATACAATAAAAGAGTGTGGGTAAGGAAGGTGGAGCGGTGTAGTGGGGTGAGGAGTGAATCAGAGAAAGGTCTTGGATGGGGGGTAGTGCCATGGGGTTTTTATAAACTGTATAATATTGGTTCTTGTGGGTTACGGGTGGGGACTGTTTGACGCCTCGCATTGTTTGCTAGGTTTAGTATAGTGGCACTAAGGATGGGATGGAAGGAAGGGAAGGGAAGTCGGGCGTTCTTGCGGGTGTATTGGTGATGGGTCGAGGCAATACAGAGCTGGGTGTGATTAAAGATGAAGGATGAACACTGCAAAACACTTAGATCTACACTGCTCTGTGCTAGTACTGGCAGTACAGTACTGTATGTCATGCCTAAACAGCAGGCGGACAGCCCCCACCTTCACGTCCTAGCAATATCAATGCCTTGTAGTACAAAAATCGATAGGCTATCCATTCATTCATGGGGCTAGCGTTATACAATACAAGATCTCCCGCTTAAAGTCAGTGCGCACGCCACAGCACACTTCCTTCCTCCTCACCCGTCTATTTGTCCCGGGAGATTCAATAATTTTATTATCCTTGTTTGCTGACCCGGCTTCGGGAGAGAGCACTGACGGAAGAAAGTGAAAGGTCCCACTAGAGTAAGTGTATCAAGTTTGCGAAGGCCGGCCAACGAGCTTGCTGGAAGACTGGAGAACTGATTGGTGGCCGCTAGTCTACCACCTTCCTTCCTTCGATGAGGCATTGTACTGACTAATATATAGGTGGATGAGATCTTGCATTCACTTATGCCAAGACAGTCCTTCATTAAAATTTACGGCACAGTATACTGTTGCTTGATTAGTTTTGGTCGAATAGAGTGGGGGACTGAGGCTTCTTAACAGCCGGTTTTAACTGTAGCCGCCAGCCTTTCATAAGATTGTATTATGCAGCACTGAATGTTACTGCTGGTTGGTTCGCTTGCTCTCGGCTGACCCGCTGTGGGCGTAGGGGGGGGTGCCGTATTGCACAGGCCATTTAATTGCGGTGCCTGAGTAATAAACAAGAGAAGATGGCATTGAGCGCTGTACTGTAGGTACTGTTCTCTATTCCCACAGGGACGAGGGACTCAATGAAACTTTCCGATCGGTGGGCTTGGTAAGTGCCGTACAGTACCGTAGCTGTCCTACAGAGTGCCCTTTTCTAGGCTGTCCAGCAAAAGAGTGCTTCCCCTAGCCATATCTTCTATCCAATCCCATGCTCCGAGCTTATCCAGAAAATAAACTCTCATAGTCTTCCGTATATGCTGGGCGCAGGGTAATACAGTACTGTACCGTACTCGAGCACATAGCCGCCTAGGTCATGTAGCACTGTACTGTACTACCGTAAAAACTTGAATAATTGGACGGTGTGCTATGTCGTTGGACTTTCCTCTCTCAGTATGGTCAAGAAACTTTTGTTTTTTTTTCTGTCTCGGAAGGGGGAAAGGGGCTGTGCTTTTGCTGTGTTTTTGGCCCCCTTTCCAGAGAAGGGAATTCTGGACTACATAGCACACCGTCCAATTATTCAAGTTTTTACGGTATACCCAACGGTCCTACTACCTACAGTCGGGCGGACGGCGTGCAACATATTACATTGACAATCCAGCGCGGGCGGAGGGGGGGTTTGTTTGGGAATACGATGGTATCTTGGGTCTTGAGAGAAATACTATTATAGAAGCCTCCGTGGGGTCCTATTCACTGTATATCCTCTGTGGCACCCGGTAGACTTTTACTGTACAGTGCAATACTTGGGGGGG
>Ga0307507_10007007_pt1 | contig 16720 bp, 4 predicted proteins | sample 7_EM_MG_FD_207223 | JGI IMG/M metagenome (GOLD analysis project Ga0307507, IMG submission 207223) | Populus trichocarpa ectomycorrhiza microbial communities from riparian zone in the Pacific Northwest, United States - 7_EM | ecosystem: Host-associated > Plants > Roots > Unclassified | place...
GAAGCGTGTATAGACTGTAAAAGGCCTTTAATTAACCACTACTTCTAATATTAATCTACTTTAATTATGTCAGCGGACAGTTAATTACGCTTATTAGTAATAGTCTTTTAGCTTAACTAAAGGCTTATTTATATATAGAGCTTATTACTGGTATAGAGAATATATTAAGAGTAACCTTAGCAAGTATTAGATAAAGGATTTAACCAATTTTAAGCTACTAGTTAAGAGAATTAGAAACAATGTCGTTCCGCTTATAGCCGTTATTAGAACTAATTTTAACAAACTTAAGGCCTATATTATAGTAGTGGTTAAGCTTACTAGTAAGCTTAATATGCTTTTAATTACGCTTTAAGGAAATAAGGCTCTTATCTACGGCTAAGGACTGTATATATTTATTAGCTAAATTGTTATTAAATTTATAAGGAACCTTTCTGCGTTATAGCTTAGCTAGTTCCTTATCTTCTTTATCTACTTACTTATTAATATAGTTATTAAATAGAGTCTCTATGCACTATTTAGCGTGCTTTTACTACTGGGGCTACCATTTCCACTTATTATAAAAGTAGGCGCGTTTAAGAGACGGATAAAGAATTACTGCGGCAAAATAGTAAGGGCTCTCGGCCTTTATTTTATTAAAATATTTATTAATCTTTTAAATAGCTATATTAACGCCCAATTTAAGGAAGGAGTTGTATTCGTTCTTAAGGCTTTGCTAAGTTTACTAAAGGATTTAATAGAGGAGCTTTATATTAGTAATTAACCTCTATAAAGCGCTATATAAGCCTTTAATACTAGGACTATTAGCGTTACCTTTTATGCGCTTAGTGGCTAACATAAAAGGCTTTAGGATTTTAACGAGCTGCTCTACCTACTACTAATCTTTATTAGTAAGCGTGTCTTAAGATAGATTATAGGTATTATTGGCTAGCTTCCTCTAAGCTAGTAGATATTTATTAATCGCTTTATAAAGAAGTAATGCATAGAGGAGTATAAAGTAGGTTAAATTCTATTAAACACCTCCGTCCTTAATATATGCTTTAGCCTAATTCTTAGCAAAGTTCTCCCGGCGTCCTATTAATCGCATAATATATTTAACAATATTATAAATCTTATTTATAAGCCTTTCTCCCATATAAGGTTAAATTTAGCTTAATTACTTATATTAATTAGTAAGCGTTTAAGCTTACTTATGCCTTTACTATATATTGAAGCTTTAATAATAAGGTTAATAATATAGCTAACGTACCAAAGCTGTTCCTTTTTAGGCACTAAGTGGCTTTATAAAAGGTAACTATAGAGCTTATTATTATTACTAGCGTTATTAGTTATTAAGGAGCCGAGCGTATAATTAATTTAATACTTTTAAATTACCGTTACTATATTTTTAGTAGTATATAATCCTTATAGTTGTAGAAGGCCTAAAAGCACTAATTAAAGCTTACCGTCTTTATTAATAAAATAAGCTACTATACTAAGTAGCGATATTCCGTTTATAAATATCCAGATATTATAGCTAAGGTTAATTTTACTAAGTACGGTAAGGAGGATATCTTTAATACTAACGCGTCGCTGTTAAAATGCGGCCTTAATTTAATTACTTAAGGATATAGGCGCCTTTAAGAGACACTTCTAAATTTAAGGACGGTTAAATATTAGCAGAGCGCGCGTATAAAGACTAGTAGCTTAACGGAAGGTAATATTCTATAGAATTGTCTAATTAATATAGGCTTAAATATAGCCAGCTACCCGAAACGACTGGCGCTTATAGCCGGTAGCTAGAGTAGAAGCTTAATTAGCTAGCAGTTATATACTACTACTATAGCTTTTTAAGTTAATAATAAGGCTATGCTTTAATTTTAAATGGTCACTAATATGGTTATTACTGTTTATTATAAGCAAAGTACGTAGTCTTTAAGCTAGATAGTAAAGCTTATACAGCTAGAGCCTTTTTTTACATAAAGGACCGTCCTAAAAGATATCTACTCTATACTTCCATATTAGCAATATAGAGGCGTTACTTAATAGTAACCGTTTATTAATAACTTGGTATACATATTTACTAGTAAGTTTACCGTATAATATTAGGTAGAGATTGTTCTAAATAATAGGAAAGATGTAGCCGTAATTCTAATTAGCTAGAGGAAGCTCTTACAATATAAAATTATCTTAATTGCCCAATTTGGTATTATTGTTAGTTAGAAGAGGGGAGGAAGCAGTTAATCTATAAGGCCTGCGCGGTATTAAAGGACGCGTAGATAAAGTTAATAAGAAAGAGGTAGAGGAAGAGGCAGAGGAAGAAGTAGAGGAAGAAGCTCTTCTACCTTACCCGGGCGCAAAATGTAATATACTTTATATTTTATATAGGTAATAAAAAGGCAAATTTAAATATACGCGTAGTAGAGATATTGGGGGAAATGCTTTATTTACTATAGCCAAGCGAGAGATTCCTAAGGGTTTCCAACTGCTTAACCAACCGGATTTTAGCTGAAGATCCGAATTCCGCTAAAAGCTTTAAAACACCACTAAATCTTCCTTTTCTTACCACCAGGGCAGCGAGCTGTCAGCTCGCTGTAGTTTTATTACCGACTGACTGTTGACTGACTGTAACTACCCTATACGCAGACTGACTGCTAGCTGACTGCTTACATTATCAGCTTCTTGGCAGCTACGTTGCCAGCGTCGCTGGCTATTGGACACACTGCATAACCGATGTGTCGACCTGAAAATAAGGTCGTAAAGGAAGGACTCGTATGTAGATTAAACTACGAAGAAAAGAGACTATATATACATGAAATAGGTGGCGAAGGCTGACGTCGACAATAACGACTGCTACGTCATCGCCACCTCGATTGACACAACTGAGACAATCCGTCTCAGTTCGACACGATGCCTCCATGAATCGTATTAAATCTGCATTGGATGTCCCGCCACGCGCAAAAGCCTCCGGGGTTAGGGTTATATATTTGAATGTACGATGTTTTTCAGATCTTTTCACGGCCATCATACTACTATCGTAGGGTTCTATTTCGTGGACTGCGTTGAGAAAGAGGACCAAAAGAGTTGCCCGGGGATTCTGAAACTTGGGTTTAAGCAGAGGGCCGAAGGTGGCGAGAGTGTGTTTTGGCCCAAGATATCCACTGTCAGTAATATTGGATACCTGCTGTGTGTTAGGGCTGAGCAATAAAACCATGACTTTGGAACCGACCTCGATCCGGTTGAACAGGGTAGGCGAAAATCTAATCTTATCTCGATACGATCGACGATCCACAATTGATACACATGGTTAGGGCCACCCCTGCTGATAACGCGCCCGAAACCCCACACGTGGTCGCGCAGCAACCGCCCCCAAGTACTTTCGCACGCGATTTTGGGCGAAAAGGTACATAATGTAACGGAACCTTATAGTAGTTACTACGGTAGGTTCGTCAATGGGCTAGGTATGTAGATAACAAAGCAAGTCAACAACGTAATAACAACTGGTGGAGTGGTTGCCTAACAGATTAACTCCAATTGTATTCTAAGATTTACTACAAGGAGAGAACTATCTACGGTAGGGACTAAGGTCCTTTAAATACATAACCATACTCCTAAGAAATCCTCTCTTATACGTAAGGTATGTGTTATACGTGTTATACGCGGACGTATACTGCGTACACTATATACACTGCGTATAACATTATGTAACTCGCTTACTAGTCTTTATTATATAGTTTTACCGGCTCTATCCTGGACCGTGCCTATATTAACTAACTAGCTTCCTCTAACTCTTCTCCAAGTAGTTGTAATATTATACTTAAGCTGTCCGTAATACTATCCCCCTTCTCTTTATCTTTGTCCTTAAAGATTCCTAATATCTCTAAGTTATCTACTAGAGGTATAATGTCCGTTTAATTAGTCTAATTAATATCCTTACTTGTTATACCTAAAGCATCTTTTTCCTTATAAGCGTAACATTATACTCATACTATTACTGCTATACTATCGCTTAGTAAGATACTACCATCTCCATATTCTTATTGTGTAAAAGTAGGGTTGGTATATATTATAATAGCAAATCCCTCATCTTAACAATCCTTATCTTATTTAGAGTACACTAAAGCAAACATTTAATTATCCTATGATATTCGCTTAGTTTCTAATACTAAATATACATATCCTATAACTCTTAATAGTCTTTAAGTTCCCTAAGTAACTTATTATAGGGTCTTATATTTAATCTACTACTACAAAGCTTAAGTCCAAGTTCGCCGCTGCGCGTACCAAACTCCACTATTCCGCTAAGGAGACAGCTCGGGCCCTTAAGGCTTAGCGTTACTCCTTTAAGTCTTAGTAGGTTACATTCGCTTAGTTAACCCGTCTTAAAAAGGGTTGTAAGAAGGTTTATTTTAAGAAGTAGAAACTTATCTAATAGGGTCTTAATAAGCTAGGTAATAAAAAAGTAGAGTTTCTAAAGAAGGAAACAACTCTAAGTAATGTAGCAGTTACTCCTTATAGGTCCCCCTTAGGTAACTCATCCTTTAGTAATCCTTTTTTAATACTCCCTAACCTACTTTCTTTTAATACTTCTTTACCTTTCCTATAGCGTTCTTTAAATTCTCTAGTGGTTCCTAGGTAGTCTTACTATAGCCTATCCACTTTACTTTATACTACGTTTTACTGTCAACGTCCTTATAACTAATAATTTTTAAAACTTGCTATTTATCCTTTTCTTGTCCTCTATACATATCTACCTTATATATTAGTGGTTTAACGTTTCTATATACTGGTTCTAGCATCGCAATATGCTATATAGGGTAGATTCTTATTTTGGCTAATAGGTTTAATTTATATATAACTAATAAAAAACTTTGCACGATTTTAAAAGGTCCTAGTCTGACGTGGTCCAACTTCTTACTTAGTTGTCGACTCTTGAAATTTTTATATAGTAGCCACACTTTATCTCCCTTCTTAAGATCTGGTCCCTTAGATCTCTTAGTATTATAATACCTTTTTATTCGTTCTTATACTAGTTTAGCTATTTATTTAAGGTAATTATAAAGATTTATTAAAGTCTCTATTCTTTCTTTAGCTGTGCTACTCGTTTTCTTTACTTATTATAGCGATAACGATGTTTTTAGCTTATACCCGTAATTCGCCTTAAATGGTAATATTCCTATTCCTTCTTATAGTATTACATTATACGCAAACTATATAACTAGTAATAACAATACCCAATTGTTCTGTATATAATTAATATAATGCCTTAGATACTATTCTAGTGTCTAATTTAGTCTTTTAGTCTATCTATTTATCTACGGATAATATGCTATTAATGTTGTAGCTTAAACCCCTTATTCGGCTAAAAACACCTCCTAAAATACTGCTATAAATCTTAGATCTTTATCCGATACGATCTTTTCTAATGCTCTATATCTTATAAATACTTCCTTAATATAGATTCTAGTGACATCTTCTACTAATATCTTTATATATACTATAAAGTATTCCTACTTTATTAGCTTATCCACTATTACTAAGATTGCGTTATAATCTTACCCAGTAATAGAATCTCTTAACTTTAGTAACTTAATAATAAAGTCCTATAATATAACCTCCCACGGTCTTTCTAGTATTTTAACAGGTTATAGCCCTCCGTATGGCTTGTGTCTTATTAGTTTATTTCTTTAGTAATCTAGATATTCTTTTATAACTTATCTCACTAGTCCCTAGATTTCTTAAATAATATACTCTTTTTAAAGTCTTAACACTAAGCCTATAGCTCCGTTGTGTCCTTATATTGTTCCTTTATAAAACTCTTTTATAAACTCCTCTGCAATTGCCTTTAGAATATAAGTAGCTTCTCTATTCTTATATTGCTCTAAGTCTAGATCCTCTACCTATGCTTTTTAGATCTTCTATATCCAATCACTCTACAGTAACTTATGGGTCTATCTTTCTATTATTGCTGTAATCCTTGGATAATTGTACCTAATTAATCCATTTACGTCCTTTCGCAATAAAGCCCCTAACGGCTTTTCGTTATTTTATAGTTTAGCCTTTCTACTTAGAGCGTCTACTCGTGCATTGTTTGTACCCTTAGTGTACTAAATCTCGAAATGGTATTCTATAAGCATTTCCGCCCATCTAACCTATCTTTGGTTAAGTTCCTTTATTGTTAGGAATCCTATAAGGTTCTTATAGTCTGTTTTAACCATAAATGGTTTTTTAGTGCCTTATAAGAATGCTCTCTATTTCCTTAACGCTGTAACTATACCTAATAACTCCTTGTTGTAGATGTCATAGTTTAGTTCTGGTGGTATTATCTTTCTACTATAATATGCTACTGGATGCTATGCGTCCTGGTGCTTCTATAGCAAGTATGCTCCTAGTGCGAAGTCTAATATATCTGTCTCAACAACCGTCTCTAACTTTGGTTGATAGATCTTAAGGATTGGTTCCTAGGTAAACAACTCCTTAAGTTCCTTAAATAACTTCTTTTGCTCTATTTCCCATGTCTACAGTTTCTCTTTTTTTATAAGCCTAGTAAATAGTTTAATGTTTTTTAACCACTATGCTATAAACCTTCTGTAGTAGTTGCAAAACCCTAGAAACGATTTTAACTACGTAACATTTTCTAGTTCTTGCCAACTTACTATAGCTTTGACTTTCTTTAGGTCTATGCTGATTTTTCCTAGTTTAATAATAAATCCTATAAAATTAGTCTTTCTTATAAAGAACTTGTATTTTTTAATTGCTACTGGCATCTATTCCTTTAAGACCCACTTAATATATTCTCTATGTACTTCCTCACTTTTTAAGTAGATAATAATATTGTTAAAATATACTATAATAAACTCATCTAGGTATTCTCCTAATATACTATTAATTCGCTTTTAGAACGTTGCTAGTGCATTTATAAGCCTAAATTGCATAACTAATAGTTTATATAGTCCTTTTTTTGACATAAAGGCTGCCTTCTATTTGTCGCCTTCCTTAATTCTAATTTAATAGTACGCCCACCTTAGATCTATCTTCGTAAAGATCTTTGCGTTGCCTATCCTGTCTTAGATTTCGCTAATTAAGGGTAAAGGATACCTATCCTTTCTAGTAATGCTGTTTAACTGTCTATAGTCTATACACATCCTAAGTTTTCCGTTTTTCTTTAGGATGAATAGTACTGGATATTCTACTAATAACTATAATGGTCTAATGTATCCCTTTTATAAGTTCTCCTAGATAAACTCCTTAAGCGCTACTAACTCGGTTTTAGTAAGCTTATAGATTGGAAAGAACCTTAGACTTATTCCTGGTTTTAACTCTATTTTATAGTCCTATACTGCATGCTCTAACAGCTTTTTACTTTCTGGTAACCATAACTTTTTACCATACTTGTGGTATTTCCTTAGTATATAACTTAAGCCTCGCTTAGTCTCTTTATATATTGCTCTAACTTAGTATTATACCAACTTGGTTTGCTATCGCATCTTATATTGTTAAGTATCTTGGATATTAACCTAACCTATAACCTAATTGATCTTTAGATTGTATTTCTATAACTAAGGTATTCCTAGTATCGCCTTATTCTATCCTAATAGTAGGATATTAAAAGACGTTCTAACTTATCTTCCTTTAATAGTTAACTAAATTAGTCCTGTTTTAAGATTAATAATGCCTCCTCTATAGGCTATCTGATCTCCTAAAATTATTATAAGTAGATATAGGTGTTCCTTTTATCTATATGGTAGCCCCATTCTTTCCGCTGCTACTAGTAATATGTGGTTTCTTATTACTCTACTATCTATTAGTGCTTCGAACTGTTAATCTTACCACTTAACTTATAAATTTAGGTATTGCCCTTGAATTTCTTTAAGGGTCTAAGGCTCTAATACTAGTTCCCTCTAGTCCTGTGCGCCTCCCCTTTTCCTAACTACTGGCTGCTAGATCTTGCTTATGCTTGGTCTAACTTAGGCTAATACTTAGTTCGCTTTTTGTCCTCTATGTACTATAGATAAGTATTCTCTAAGCAGTCCCACCACTGTCGTTTATCTAGGCATTCTTCCGTAAGGAATCTTCCTGGTTAAAGTATAAGGTCCCCTTAACTTTATACTTCTACTGGGTGCTATCTATATATATACTTAGCATTTCTAAACCATTTCTCTTCTAGTGCCCAATATATCCTTGCTAAGTATTTCTGGTTTTTGTCCTTTAGTGTTCTATATATGTTATATATATTATCTATACAAGCTATCTACAATAGTATATAATACGCTAGGTGACTTGGGTTAACTCTTAACTTGTCTTTACCTTTAAGTTTAAACCTATACCTAGTTAACCTAACTACTGGTAACTCTGCTATAGGTACTAAAATTTGTCGCTTGCTTTTCTAGTCCCTAAACCCTTCTTCTAAGTTCCTTAATATTATAATTAACGCTCCTTTAATGTAACTCATGCGTTTTTCTATAATGGGTTGGTCTTAGACAACTTTTTTGTCTAGTTATATATAAAAGTCTTCTCATTTATTGTTGTGTTGTTGCCTATACCACTTTCCGTATAACTGGTTTAGTGTGTATGGTTTATCCGTAAGAAAGTACCTTATTATTACTACATTATGATATTCTTTAGTGTGTCTTTTTTTAAACCTAACTAGGATGTTTAGATTCTCTTCTTGTTCTAATTTGTCTAACTACTTTGCCCTAGGCGTCCCTACGCTTGGCCTATTAGTAACTCTTTGTATAGGTGCTCTATCCCTTATATAACCTTATACGCTAGATCTCTGGTCTAGTTTATATTCTTACTATATAATAATTCTTGCTTTAAACTTATTTATAGTTTCTTATTTTCTGCGTCTTGTAGCTGGATTCTTAAAGTCGTCTTGCTTCTTAATCGCCGTGTCGATTTTTTAACCTTTAGGCAGAATACCGTGTTCCCCTGGGATTACTGTGGACCTTATTTGTTCTTTAAAATCTTGGTTTCCTAGTATTAACATTTTTATTTGTTCCCCAAACTTGTAGTTCTTAAACTTGCGTCCAGTGCTTATATAATGTGCTTTAAACTAAGCTGCTGTCTTTCCCTATCGGTTTTCGTCCATTATGGGTTCCTAAGCTGTCCTTATTACGTCTTATAAGTTTGGAGCCTTCCTTATCTCTTCTTAAGAATCTTGGACCTATGGCCTTTTGCCTTTATTAAGTAATAAGCTAGTACTAGCAGTTGTCTACTTGCCTAGTTTCTTCTAAATATTACTCCTATTGTCTTGTAAAGCGATGGAAATTGTATCTAATAGTGTTATAATACCCGTTACTAAACCCTATTCTATAATGGTTGTAGTTTCTGCTTCTATTTTAACTTCTCTAAGGTCTGCATGCTCCTAGTAAGCTGCCTTTATTGCCTTATTATTGGTAAATGCCTTGCCTATATTAAACTCGTCGTCTTTAATGTCCGTTCTGCGAGCTGGTTCGTTAGTTCCTCTAAACTTAGATAACTTTGGCTCTTATAGCTAATAGCTTACGCCGTACTTAGCGTTCTTATAAATTTGGTATACGTTATTATAACAAAACGCAAAACTGTTAATTAAATATTCTTTTGTTCCTTATAGTGCACCATTATCCCTCTATATATACGTGTCTTCTACTGCTAGTCTAGTTCCCTTTACCACGTAGTTACTCTAACAACTTCTATAGTCTCTGGCAAAACAACCTTGTTTTCCACAATTTATATAAGCTCTGTCTCTAAACCACTAGCTTTGCTATAGAGTCCGCCTAAACATCTTCTGCTCTTAAGATCCTTGGTTTAGCCTCTGCTTTTTAGTCCTTTAATTACTTAATCCTTAACCTCTGGGTTTCTATAATTTCTTGCTCCACTTCTTAGATTCTTTAGTACCGCTTAGGTCCATTGGCTCTGCGCTATACTATAGTTTTTAACTCTATGTCTGTCGTTGCGTACTCTGCGCCTTATACAACTATGGAACTCTATCCTAACCTTTCTTGGCCTGTTCCCTTTGGTAAATCCTGTTATTAATCTTTATCGCTTAATCTATTAACTCCTATAGGGTGTCCGTATCTTCTATTAGGATAATCGCGTCCTAGACTTTAGCCTTAAGTCCCTGTTTATACTATACCATAAGCGCCTTATTATTCTACTTAACCTATATTGTAAGTGTCTGGAACTATGTCATATAATTAATTACTAAGGTTCTTTATACTAGGTTCTAAAGTTTTTGTTTTACTATAGTTGCTACTTCTAGGTCCCTAAACACTTATATTAGTCGTTCTATAAATCCTCCCTAAGTTGCAAATATGTACCTAACCTCTAGGTTCGTTGTCATTAACCCGTTTTTTTATATTTTAGTAAGGTAAGGTTTAAACCACTTAAGTACTCTTCCCAATAAGAATAGTCCCGCGTAGACCACTCTGTCTATAGGTGTAGCTAACTTGGCTCCTTCTTACGTAACCTTAAAACTTATTTACGCAAGGAATCCTTTAAGCTTGGACTTCTCTCCTATAAACTGTTTGACTGATGGTAGCTTAATCTTCAAAGCTCCTATCCTATTAAGTCGTTCCTTAAGTATTATATTGTTGTTTATTAACTGATCGACTATCTCTTGCAATTGTCCTATTGTAACTACTTATAAGTTAGTATCTGCTATACTGGTGTCATTACCTGACGTAGTTGCTGCTGTCAATGGCGTCGTGACCGCTGCTTTGGGTGGCATGTTGTTTAACTTGTTAATACCATAACTGGGTAGTAAATATGTAACGGAACCTTGTAGTAGTTACTACGGTGGGTTCGTTAATGGGCTAGGTATATAGATAACAAAGTAAGTTAACGATATAATAATAACTGGTAGAGTAGTTGCCTAATAGATTAACTCTAATTATATTCTAAAATTTACTATAAGGAGAGAACTATCTATAGTAGGGACTAAGGTCCTTTAAATACACAACCGTACTCCTAAGAAATCCTCTCTTGTACGTAAGGTACGTGTTATACGTATTATACGCGGACGTACACTGCATACACTACGTACACTACGTATAATATTATGTGACTCGCTTACCAGTCTTCGTTATATGGTTCCACCGGCTCCATCCTGGACCGTGCCTGTATTAACCAACTAGCTTCCTCTGACTCTTCTCCAAGTAGTTGTAACATTGTACTTAAGCTATCCGTAACACATAATTTATGTTAGATTGGTACTTCTGGACGGTCGCATAATATTACTCTAAATTTATAATACCTAAATGGGCTCTATTCCTATATTAAGACATCTTAGTTACTATAGTATAGTCCTATATTAAGGCGTCTTAGTTAATACAGTGCAGTTATATATTAAGGCGTTATAGTTACTACAGTATAGTTCTATATTAAAGCGTCTTGGTTACTATAGTGCAGTCCTATATTAAGATGTCTTGGTTACTAGTATAGTCCTATATTAAGGCGTTTTAGTTACTATAGTAAAATAGATATTATCTATTACCTAAAAGGGAGCCTCCCCCGCCCTAGATATTCTTATAAAGTTAATTTAAAAAACGCTAGCCTTATAGCTGTTCTAGCTGGTTAATAGCCTATCTCTTATCTCTTACCATACTGTCTTTTACGCGCCGTCTTATATCCTTAATTATTTTACTACGACAGCTATAAAATATAGCCTTACTATTAACTCGCTAGCGTGCCCCCTAGTAGCGATTAAGAGCTTTAATTAACGGCTTACCTGCTAGCCCTAAAGTCTACTTAGTCAAAGCTAAAAGACCAAATTACTACCTTAAAGTATTTTATATTTCCTTAGCGGCGCCTATTATAGGACACCTCCGTAACACCTTATATACGTCCACCTGTTTCCACCGTCGCAGTAAGAAGAGACTGACCGCGAGACGGCAACCCAATGGCAATTTACCGGCAATCTATGGCAATCTAACGGCAGTCTGCCGCATTCTGCTATATTCTGCCAAAGTCCACTAAATTCCGCCAAGTTCTGCTAGGACCGCTTCTTAAGTCCTATTCTACTCCATATACGCGTTAACTAAGCAACCAAACTAATAATATATACCCTTTCTTCCTATTTCCTTACCTTCTCTTCTTACGCAATGTTTTAACCTTATTATACAGTTTATATACATAGCTTAATAATATCTACTTTGCTATATATTATTACCACTTATACTTACTTTATAATACTATATTGCGTTAAAACCTTAAAAACCTATACTCTACCCCGCCCTATTTAAAATATAAAACGACCTCAAAGCTCCTATAACGGCCACTAATATTATATCTGCACTCTAGGAATAATTAGTAGATATATAAAAGTCCTTTATAGACGCCCTTATATAAAACTAAGCTGCTATAGCTTAATAGTAAGCCAAGCAAAAAGCATAGCACTAGAAAACAATTAGGGCCCTCTAAGAAGAAATCCGCACCCTTAAGACGCCTACGCTAAGCCCTTAAAACCGATCGCTATTACTAGAAGCTAATACGCGGAACGCAAGCCCTAAACCAGTAATAGTTATCCCACTAATAGAACCGACTACTACGTTATAATAATCTAAAAAACTACTAGACCCTCTAGTATTTACTAGCAAATAATAAGAGCTTTAGTTATTTTTAAGCCGGCTTAAAAATAAGCTAACTAGTAATGCTAACCGTTACCTAACTAAAGCTAACTAACTCTACTACGCCCTAAGTTAACTAGGAGGAGATATAGCTAACCTTATTAAACCTCTTTAGCCAAACTTAGTATAAAGCCTAGTTATACTTCTTAAAGCTATATACGGCAACCTAAACCGCTAAGCTACTGCTTAAAGGAAGATAAACTATATAATTTAAGAAAAGAAAAGTTTCCTAATATACTTCTCTGAATTTAATTACTACGTAAAGAAAATAGGCTAGAATAACTCCGCACTAATTAATAGCCTTATTAAATCTCTAAGCCCTAAACTAAAAACCTCCTTAATTGGTATAGACCTACTAGGAGCCCTTAATACCTATATAAACGTTATTAATAAACGGTATAATAATATACTACGCCTAATACCGAAGCCCGCTCCTTAATATAATATAATAACCCTATAAATGTTTACCAAGTTATTATCCCAGCCTAAGCACCCTAATGCTATAGATATTAACACTAGGACCTTAGGATACGCCCTACTAGGGTCCTCTAAATAGGAATAATGCACTAAGCTAGGCCTCTGCTTTAAATATAGAAGTAGCTCCTACCTCTCTAACTACTACTCCGCCCCCTTTTAAAAAGATCTATAAACAGTTAACGCTAGTAGCCGTTTACCGCACCAATCTTTTAGCTACCGCCCCTAATCTTTACCTGGTTCCAGCTCTATATTTAGTAAGCACCACTTATAAGGATAAAGTTACAACTAACGTTTTATAGGAACCCCTTCCCGCTTACTACTAAAAGGTATGTCCTAGAGTTAAGTCGCTCTTTAGGACAGCTATATTACAGAATCTTATTAAATACATTAGATATAGCAAACCCTAACTCTTAGGATTATAGTATAACCATTAACTACCGTTTTTAGCAGAAAGGTTAATAGGCTAATACTTAAGTCCTAATTAACATAGGAGCTAGCGGTATAGGATTTATTAACAAGATCTTTGTGTAAGATAATAGGTTTACCCTAATATCCCTTAACTGGTATATTAACGTATTTAGATTTAATAGCAAACGCACTATTTTAGGCTGTATTACTTACATAGCGGCCCTAAGACTCTAATACCTAAACTATAAAGAATTAATTAAGCTCTTTGTGACTACCCTAAGTTACCTAGTAATTCTTAAACAACCCTAGATAAAGCTATATAAGGTAACCATTAATTAGGACAACCTTAAGCTTCTATTTACTGCCTTCTATTGCAAGTAGAAGTGCCTTATAACTTGCTGCTTAGACCTTAAACCAAAATCTAAAATTTCCACTAATGTCTACCCTGTACCCAAAAAGTCTACCAAATTCCACCTATATAAGAATTCTACCAAATTCCACTAACCTGAGAATTCTACTAAATTCCACTAATAGGAGATTTCTACTAACGTCTACTAAGAACCTAAAAACTATACTAAACCATATAAACCAATCCTAACTGCTATACCGCCTTAAACTAAGTAGAAGTCTAAGCTTAATATATAAAGGTACCAGAAGAACTGGTATTCTACTATAAAAAGGTTACTTAAAGAACCCGAACCTAAATCTAATACTAACTCTATACTTAATACTAAACCTAAACCTAAATAAGAAACCGTATAAGAAACTAAGGATAATCTAAGCTTACTTAACACCTTAGATATCCACATAATTAGAGCTATCCCGTTAGTATAACTTGCTAGAAAACCAGAATAAATAATCTTTACTGTTATAATAGCCGATATTAAGAAGGCCTTAGTACTAAAGAAGTACACTAACCCTGCTATAAAAGTACCAGTATGCCACTATAAGCACCTAGAGATATTCTTATAAAAAAAAGCCGATAAGTTAGTAGAATACTAACTATATAACTATAAGATTATACTTAAAGAAGGAAAATAGCTAGGATTTGGACCCTTATACGGAATATCCTAGAACGAACTTAAAGTACTATAAAAGTACTTAGACGAGCACTTAAGTAAAGAATTTATTAGAGTAAGCTCTTCGCCTATAGCTGTACCTATAATCTTTGTTAAGAAACCTAGTAGCGGTCTGCGCTTCTATATAGACTACTAAGCTCTTAACGCTATTACCATTAAGAATCAGTACCCGCTTCCGTTAATTTAAAAAAACACTAAATCGATTAAGTAAGGCTCGCTACTATACAAAACTTAACCTTATCCACGCATTTAACCGCCTCTATATTGTAAAAGGAGATAAATGGCTTACTACATTCCATACTAGATATAGACTATTTAAATACTTAGTAACCCCGTTTGGCCTTGCAAATACCCTAAGTTTATTCCAACACTTTATAAATAATACCCTACGACCTTACCTAGACGTTTTCTATACTGCTTATATTAACAACATCCTAGTATACAGTAATAACCTAACTAAATACAAGAAATACGTTAACCTTATCTTAAAAGCTCTGCGTGGAGCTGGCCTATAGTTAGATATAGATAAATGCGAATTCCATAAAACGGAAGTCCTATACCTTAAACTTATTATTTCTATAGACGGCATATAAATGGACTTAAAGAAGATTAAAGTAATTATAAACTGGCAAGAACCTAAGAACGTTAAGGACGTAAAAGCCTTTATAGGATTTACTAACTTCTACTAACGATTTATTAACAACTTCTCCGCTCTAGTTTTACCCCTTATAGCTCTAACCTAAAAGGATAAAGCCTTTATCTTTAATAAGGAATATAAGAAGGCCTTTGCCTATCTAAAAGTTATATTTACTACCGCACCCGTACTCTAATACTTTAACCTAAACTAAAAGAGTGTTATAGAAGCTAATTTATCTAACTACGTTACTAGAGGCATTCTGTCTTAGTATAATAAGGAAGGAGTACTATACCCTATAGTATACTTCTTAAAACAACTAAGTTTAGCTAAATATAACTATAAGATCTACGATAAGGAATTATTAGCTATTATTAGATATTTTAAACAATGGCAACCTAAACTAGAAGGCGCCGGATTTCTAATTAAGGTTCTTAGCGATTATAAGAATCTATAGTATTTTATAACTATAAAATAGCTAAGTTATTATTAAGCTCGCTAGTTAGAATATCTGTCCCGTTTCTAATTCTTAATTACGTACCACCTAGGCGTTTAAGGTTAGAAACCTAATACCCTAACCTAATGTTTATAAGACATGCCAGTATAAGAAGAAGTGCGTGCCTACTATAATTATACCCTACTTCGCCCTAAGCTATTTAACCCTCCTATTAAAGACATTATAATATATATCCTTAAAATAACCAATTAATTAATTGAATAGATAATAGTTAATAAATACCTAAATAACAAGTTTATTTAAGAAACGCTTAAGCTAATTTAAGACGGCGTTAGACGCTCTAAAAGGATTTTTTTAAGTAAATGCAAAGCTCGCGGAGACCACTTATACTACTAGAACCGTCTAGTTATACCTAACCATGACGAACTTAAGCTTAAGCTCCTTAAATATATATATAATCTACCAGTAGCCGGCCACCTAGGTTAAGGAAAAACCCTAGAGCTCCTCTAATAAGAGTACTATTGGCTAAATATGCATAATACGATAAGAAGGTATATCTTTAGCTACTATACCTGCCAATGAGCTAAAGCCTTACATAAGATATATGACGGCTTTTTAAAGCCACTACCTGTTCTGGACCGAAGATAAAAGGATATCTTAATTAACTTTGTTATTAAGCTTCCCGTAAGTAAAGGGTATATAAATATTATAGTAGTTATAGACTAACTATCTAAGATGAAACACTTAATCGCCTACCCCGATATATTGTGGAAGGGTACGGTGTCTCTCAGATAGGAAAGTCACGGTACTATCTATCTATCAGTCAGTCAGTCAGTCAGTCTGTCTATCTGTCTCTCTGTCGGTAATAAAGAAAGAAAAGAATGTATTCCGTGAACTGGTAGGGTCGTGATTGTATGTAAGATAAGGAGGAAAGAAGGAGGAAAGCCGAAGCTTAATAAATACAGGAAAATGCCAAGACACTGAGCATGGGACATTTTACCCCACCACATACCTCCCCCACCAAGAACGTTGTCCCCTAACGTTCTATACTATAGAAGAATAGCCAAATAAAAGAATAGCA
>Ga0307507_10007008_pt1 | contig 16719 bp, 5 predicted proteins | sample 7_EM_MG_FD_207223 | JGI IMG/M metagenome (GOLD analysis project Ga0307507, IMG submission 207223) | Populus trichocarpa ectomycorrhiza microbial communities from riparian zone in the Pacific Northwest, United States - 7_EM | ecosystem: Host-associated > Plants > Roots > Unclassified | place...
TTTTAAAGCGCTTCGCAAGCTCTATAAATCTATATTAATAGAAAATTTATTTATTTAATATTGGGGGGTGCATTATAAGTATAAGTATATTAAGGGGATTTTGCTAAGACTATCCGGAGACTATCTGGATAGTCTCCGGATTATCAGCTAATAGGTATAACGGAACCTAGTAGCAGGAACTACAGTAGGTCCTATTATTAGGCTGGGTATATAGGTAAGAACAAATCAACAACATAATAATAACTAGTGGAGTGGTTGCCTAATAGACTAACTCCAATTATATTCTAAGATTTACTACAAGGAGAGAACTATCTATAGTAGGGACTAAGGTCCTTTAAATATATAACCGTACTCCTAAGAAACCCTCTCTTATACATAAGGTACGTGTTATCTATATTAAATATAATATCCCTTTTATTTAACACAGCTAACGCGTTTAACACCACATAACCTTAGTTACCATTTCTTATTATATAGTTCTACCGGATCTATCCTAGACCGTGCCTATATTAACCAACTAGCTTCCGCCGACTCTTCTCTAAGTAGTTATAACATTGTACTTAAAGCGTCCGTAATATTATCTCCCTCCTCTTTATCTTTGTCCTTAAAGATTCCTAATATCTCTAAGTTATCTACTAGAGGTGTAATATCTGGTTAATTAATCTGGTTAATATTATTACTTACTATACCTAAAGCTTCTTCTTTTCTTTTCTAGGTTAAGCGTCGCCTTTATACGGTTTCCTCTATACTATTGCTGGGCGAGGTAATGGCGATCCCTTGCTCTTGTTGCGCTAAAGAGGGGTTAATATATATTGTGTTAGCAAGCCCTTTGTCCCAATAACCCTTCTTTTACTTTAAGTGTACTAAAGCAAATGTTTAATCGTCCTGCGATATTCGCTCTGTCTTTAACGCTAAGTATACGCGTTCTATAACTCTTAACAGTCTTTAAGTTTCTTAAGTAACTTATTATAGGGTCTCGTGTTTAATCTACCGCTATAAAGCTTAATAGTGAGCTGGCCTCTACGCTACTTAAGGTTTAATATACCTTAGAAGAGTCCGCACGCGTCCTTAAAGCTTAACGCTTAGCTTATGCTCGTCTTTAACGTCTTAAATATGTTTATAAGAAGGTTCGTTCTAAGGAGTAGAAACTAGTTTAATAAGGTCTATAGAAACTTAGTAATAAAAGAACTAGCTCTCCTTCTATAAGGGAAATGTTACGGAACCCGACCGTAGGGGCCTCCATAGGAGAACCCCATGCTCTTGCGTACACCTCGCGTACAGCTTATGTCAGCTACGCGAGGGTATATTACCTCCTTACGCCCTTGATCCTTACGATCGATCGCGCAACGTCTTATAGACTCCCCAAATATATATGCTTTGTAGCCATTGCCCGCGTTCCGTGACATTACGTTGCGCCTTTTTCTTTACCGACGCTTAGCCTATGACCAATTCTACGTCTCCACGATACCGCAGACGCTGCCAGAAGCAGCGTGTCTATAAATTACCTCACTTCGTACTCCTAAAGAATTAATAATAGTAAGACGAAATTCCTTACTAGCTACTATATTAAACTTAAAAAATAACCTAATACCTATATCGAAACCACGACACTAATTAGTCCTAGGAGGATTTGATTTATTAACCCTAGCCTTAACCCCTAAAGGGAAGCCTAGTGGCTTAAAAGACTATAATGACCATAAGGGGGACATTAACAATGTCTTATCCTTTATTAACTACACAACCATGGATAAATAAGCTAAAGGGCTACTACCTATTAAGATCGAGATACGAGACGCTGAGATGTTTATAAAAATGGTAGCATAAGAACCTAATAAATACTACTGCCTTTTATAGAACTACCATCTAAAGCTTATATGAGCTGAGATGCGTGCTGCCTAAGATTACAATATTATCCAAGACCTACAAGCTTGTGAGGCGCTCGCTAACAACATACGCTAAGAGATTAAAGACAACCTTTGTGCGTCTAAACACGACGTCTAACAATTAAAGAAGGCCGAGATTATACTTATTGCTATAGTTACTAAGAGAGAGGGTATAATTAAATACCTATAATCTTAGCTTAATAAGCATATTTGTAACAATACCAGACACCTCTCTATTGTATATAACGCCACCTAAGTCTCTACGCCCCTGGCAACCTCACCTACTTAACGCTTAACGGAAGGTCAGCGCTAAGCAGCTTCACCTAACGGGAACCCCTACTACAGCAGTAGTAATGATGAAAGCCATAACAATCAAACCTAAACTACTACTATAGGGTTTAATATACGCTACCCTAATCCCCTAATCTTTAAGGGTGACTGTAAGGAATACAGCCACTAGAAGATATAAACCCATAAGAAACTGGCCTAGAGCGCCTACCTTTTCCCTATAGAAGATACTAAGATTGGCTATATTATTAGACAAACAAAGGGTATCCCGTTTAATAGGCTTTTTGCTTAATGGGAGACTAGTAGTCCCTGGAAGTGGTAGTCCTACTAGGAAGTCCTTAACAACCTTAACTAAATGTACCGCGACTATAACTTAGTGGCCACTAGTTAAGCTAAACTACGCGCCCTAAAAATAAGTCCTACTGAATTATTTAATGAGTTCTATGTTAAATTCTAGGAATACACCAGAGTCCTTGCCTAAGATAACGCTAAAGACCAGGAAGATTTCCTTAAAAAAGTTACTTATTGCCTTAGTCACGCAGCCGCTAGCTACAACTATAACAACATTTACAATATGGTAGCAGCCCTATAGAAGATTAAATAATGGCTAAACTAGATTACTACTATAAACCCCCGCCCAAAGACCTCCCTATAGAAGCCCTCCGGACCTACTAAACTACTAACGCCTACTACCCTAAGCAACACTACTGGTCCTAATATTGACCTCTTTATATTAGCCTTCCCGAAGAAGCTACTAGATGGAGAGCGCGAGCTACTCTAGAAGCTAAGGCATTGCTATAGATGCCGTTAAGAAGGCTGTTATAGCTATAGCCTAAACTGCCTAATAGCTAGGTTTAGTAGCTACCATTAAATACCTAACCCTATGCCCTGGATACTAAATACGTTGCTACGCGCCGCTACCGCATAAGACGAAGATGCAGTAACGGTAGTAAAATTAGACGCGGAAGCGGAAAACGCAAAGTCCTAGCCCTAAGTTGTAGGTTAGGACACTCCGATAATAGAGGGATCTACATATCGGCTTGCTTAATAGATAGCTTAGTAAGAATAGAAGAACGGAAGCAAATAGTCTTACCTATAGAGGGAACTACCGCTAAGAAACAATATAAAACCCGTTTTATAATTAACTGCGGAGCTACTAATAAATTTGTAGATACCTAATTTGTGCGTACTTATAACCTACCTACCTTACCCCTCACCAAAGCCCGCGCCCTATAACTTGCTAACAGTAGTTGTACTATATAAAAGATTACCTATATAGCACAACTCTACCTAAATATAAACGGACACTAGGAGGAGCTCTAGGCCTATATTATACCACTTATAAACTACCCTATTATCCTTAGAATAAACTGGCTTAAATAACACAACCCCGCTATTAACTGGTAAAAGAGAGAAGTAACCTTTAACTCTAAATACTGTAGAGAGACTTGCCTAGGGTATAGCCTAGCCGCCTCTATTTACTCCCTAGGATATTAACCTAGGGAAACCCTTATTACCCTACCTATAACCAACTGCTACTATATAAGCGCCGCGGCCTTCTACCGCATAGCACGTAGGAAAGGCTGGACCGTTGCCGTAGCCTTTTAATCACAACTATATAAGCTTGATAAAGATTAGGACCACGTCCTCTATAGTAATAGGATAGATATAGTTAACCTCCTAGAAAATAATGCCCCTATAGAACTCTACGGACTTTCACCCTTAGACTTTAAGAAGTTTATAAAGCTTAAAAAAGGACTTACTAATAAGGAATTCTGCAAGCTCCTCCCTAAGAGATACTATGACTTTATCAACATATGCTTATAAAAGAGCGCAGATATACTCCCCCCATATTAACCTAACGACTATGCCATTAATATTAAATAAGGAAAAACGCTGCCCTATAAGAGACCCTATCTAATGTTAAAAGACAAACTCCTAGTTGTTAAAAAGTATATCAACAAGCACCTTAACAAAGGGTTTATTCGTCCTAGCATATCCCTAGCAGCCACCCCTATTCTCCTTGCTAAAAAGCTAGGAGGAGGTATTTGATTCTGTGTTAACTATAGAGGACTTAACGCTATTATGATTAAGAACCGATACCCCATACCGCTTATACGCGAGACCCTTAAACGGCTTAGCTAAGCCAAAATCTATACTAAACTTAATATTATTGCCGCCTTTAACCGCCTCTGAATACGGGAAGGTGACAAATAGAAAACCGTATTTGCATTACGCTTCGGCTAATTTAAATACACCGTTATACCTTTCGGCGTATGTAATGGCCTAGGCAGCTTCCAAAGCTACATTAATAATGCCTTATAGGATTACCTTAACGACTTCTACTCCGCGTACCTAGACAATATACTTATTTATAGCGACGACCCTTCTAAGCATACTAAGCACATTTGAAAGGTCCTATAGCGCCTTAGAGACGCAGGACTTTATATTAATTTAAAGAAGTGCGAATTCTTAGTTATAGAAGTAAAATACTTTAGACTAATTGTTACTACTAAGGGTGTCTGTATAGACCCCAAAAAAGTATATATAATTACTGGATGGTAAACCCCCACCTATATTAAGGACGTATAAGCCTTTCTTAGTTTCGCCAACTTCTATTAGAAATTTATATACAACTTCTTAGGTGTTATAGCACCACTTATAGTAATAATGCAAATAAAGGGCCTTTCTGTAAAAGGAAGAAAAATATATCTATGTTTTATCTGGACGCCTAAATACAAAAAGGCGTTCCAAGACCTAAAAGATATGTTTACTAAAGCACCTATCCTAGCTTACTTTATACTAGGACAATAACTCTACCTTAAGACTAACTCCTTAGACTACGTTAACGCGGGCGTTCTCTCCTAGATAGGTGATAACGGTCTTCTTTACCTAGTTGTATTCTACTTGTCTAAGCTTACACTACAAGAATGTAACTATAAGATCTATGATAAGGAACTCCTTGCAATTATATAAGCGTTTAAGGAATTCTGACTAGAACTCTCCTTAGTAGAACCTGACTAGCTAACTAAGGTTCTTACGGATCATCGCAACCTTAAGTACTTTATAACTATGAAATAACTAAACTGACGCCAAGTACGTTGGAACGAGTTTCTCTCTAGTTTTAACTTTAAAATCGCATATAGGCTAGGAGTATAAGGTACTAAGCCTAATAGCCTAATACGCCGTTCGCAAGACCTTTCTTAGTTAGAAGATGACCTTTATAATTAATTCCAACAACAAATAATCCTAAAAGCATGAAACTTAGCCCTAGGTATACTACCCAAGACAGAACCAACCACCCCTTAGCTTTATACCATAGAACTAAAGTTACCCCCTAAAATTAATAAACTTATTACCGCAGTATATAACACCCCTATTAACCTATTACTGCATTAACTAATTGCCGCAAAGATTGCTGGCACCCGTATACTGCCTACTAACCTCCAAAGCTTAGGCTAGATTAATATAACAGCCTTAAAAGTAAAAGAGAACAGGCTCTATTATAGAGGCCGTCTATTTATCCCTAACTTAGAAGACCTGCAACGGTAACTAATCCAAATGGCCTACGACCTCCGATTAAGCGGCTACCTAGGTAAAGGAGGAACCTATAAGCTTCTTAGCCAATACTACTTCTGGCCTAAAATAATAGACTTAGTTAAACGCTTTATAAGCGCCTACTATAGCTGTAAATGTGCTAAAGTATTTTACACAAAGTACTAAGGACTGCTATACCCTCTACTAGTACCTATATAATGATAGGCAGATATCGCTATAGATTTCGTTATTAACCTACCGCCTTGCAAACGATATAGCCGAACCTATAAGAACATCCTTATAATAATATGCCGACTTATAAAAGAACGCCACTACGTCCTAACCAAAGGCGTAGCTGTAAGTAACGTTGCTAACGCCTTTTTCCGCGAAGTTTACCGATTATATGGGTTACCTGACTCTATTACATCTAACTAAGGCACGCAATTTGACTCTAATGTATAGAGGCAGATCTACTAATACCTTGGCATCTCCGTTAAGATGTCTATATCCTTTTACTATAAAACTGCGGGATAACCGGAAAACGCTAACGCTAGTATAAAGGTGTACTTACGATAGGTAGTTGCCTATAGTTAGGATGACTAGGTAGACCACCTTCCGCTAGGTAAATTTACAGTAAACAACTATATCTTAGCCACTATAGGACTTACCCCGTTCTTCGCGAATAAAGGATATCACCTATAATCTGGTATAGAGCCACTAGAGCCTATTGATAAGAAACTGCTATATAGAAAACGCCTTAAGATGCTACTTGCTGATTAATATGCAGACTGTATAAAAGACCTACTTAACTACTGTAAAGGAGAGATGGCCTGGGCCTAAGCAAAATAAGCTTATTTTGCTAACCGCCACAGAACACTACTACCTAAGATGCGTGTTGGCGACTGGGTATAGTTAGATACACGTAATATCTCTATATAGAGACCTATAAAGTTATTTAATCACAAGAACCTTGGCCCCTACCAGATTAAATAAGTTATTAATAGAGGAGCTGCATATAAACTAGAGCTCCCGCCTGCCTTAGCCACCCGTGGGATATGGCCCGTGTTTTACCTATAGCTACTATACCTTTACTAGCCTAACCCTCTACTAGGACAAATACAGTCTAAACCCCTACCGGTACTAATCCGAGATGAGAACGAAGATGAGAATTATGAGGAGTGGACTGTTAAACGAATTATTAACTCCAAATACTTTGGTAAAGGCAGAGGACGGCGGCTCTACTATAAAGCTACCTATATAGGATTTGACATAGATTAGCCGGAATAGCAACTATAGGAAGATTTTAAAAACGCAAAAGATCTAATTAGCGATTTCCATTATGCAAACCTATAGAAACTAGGCCTAAGTAGAGATTTCGTACCTAATCCCCTATAGGAGCCGTCACAGCTAAATTGTTATATATTACTGTCACGTAACTACTCTAATGAGATATTAAGGAACTTTAACTGCTGGTTAAAGTTGTTTAATTGGTTAGATTCTAGACGCTAAGGAGAAGCCAACTAATTAGGATTTTCTATCCCTAGGATGGAAAATCGCTATTGGCTTGCTTGCTACTAGCGCCTTAGCAACACCCTCGCACCTTACTAAGTCCCTAACAGCCTCCTTCCCCTCTATAGCCCAGTACCTTTGTATAGTAGCAACCTATAAGCTTTAAGTTAGAAGCACCTGTATAAGCCCGTTATACCTATAACGATATTCCTTCTTCTAGATACCCTAAGCATTTCCCCTATATATATATAGCAACCACAGCGTCGCCGGAGCTCCGCCTTAATAGGAGGGGGGGTAGTGTTATGGAACCCGACCGTAGGGACCTCTATAGGAGAACCCTATGCTCTCGCGTACACCTCGCGTACAGCTTATATCAGCTATGCGAGGGTATATCACCTCCTTACGCCCTCGATCCTTATAATTGATCGCGTAACGTCTTGTAGACTCCCCGAATATATACGCTTTATAGCCATTGCCCGCGTTCCGTGACAGGAAACAACTCTAAGTAGCTTAGTAATTGCTCCTCTTGGGTCCCCCTTAGGTAACTCATTTTTTAGCGATCCTTTTTTATTAATATTACCTAACCTATTTTCTTCTAATACTCCCGTACCTTTCCTATAGTGTTTTTTAGGTTGCTTAGTAGTTTCTAGGTAGTCTCACTATAGCCTATCTACTTTACTTTATACTATGTTTTGTTATCTATATCCTTATAACTAATAATCTTTAAAACTTGCTATTTGTCTTCCTCTTGTCCTCTATATATATCTGCCTTATAGACTAGTGGCTTAACACTCCCGTGTGCTAGCTCTAGCATTGCAATATACTATATAGGGTAGATCCTTATTTTGGCTAGTAGGTTTAACTTATATATAACTAATAAAATTCTTTGCTTAATTTTAAAAGGTCCTAGTCTAATATAGTCTAACTTCTTACTTAGTCGTCAACTCTTGAAATTTTTATATAGTAGCTATACTTTATCTCCCTCTTTAAGATCTGGTCCCTTAGATCTCTTAGCATTATAGTACCTTTTTATTCATTCTTGTACTAGTTTAGCTGTTTCTATAAGGTCTGTATAAAGATTTATTAACGTTTTTATTCTTTACTTAGCTGTGCTACTCGTCTTTTTTACTTGTTATGGCGATAATAACGTTCTTGGCTTATACCTATAATTTGCTTTAAATAGTAATATCCCTATTCCTTCTTATGGTGTTGCATTATATGCAAACTGTGTAACTGGTAATAATAATACCTAATTGTTCTATGCGTAATTAATATAATGCCTTAGATACTGTTCTAGTGTCTAGTTTAGTCTTTCCGTTTATCCATCCGTCTGTAGATAATATACTATGGATGTTGCTGTGCGAACCCCTTATTCTACCAGAAATACTTTCTAAAATACTGTTATAAATCTTAGATCTCTATCTAATATAATCTTGTCTAGTGCTCCGTGTCTTATAAATACTTCCTTTATATAGATTCTAGCAACATCTTCTACTAATATCTCTTTAGTGCACGCTATAAAGTATCCCTACTTTGTTAGCTTATCTACTATTATTAAGATTACGTTATGATCTTGTCCTGTAATAGGGTCTCTTAACTTTAGTAGCTTAATAATAAAGTCCTATAATATAACTTCCCATGGTCTTCCTGGTGTCTTAATAGGTTGTAGCCCTCTATATAGCTTATACCTCGTCAGTTTGTTCCTTTGGCAATCTAGATATTTCTTTATAACTTATCTTGCTAGACTCTAGATTCCTTAAATAACGTATTCCTCCTAAAGTCTTAACACTAAGCCTATAGCTCCGTTGTGTTCTTATGTTATTCCCTTGTGGAATTCCTTAATAAATTCTTCTGTAATAGACTTAGGTATATACGTTGCTTCTCTATTTTCGTATTACTTTAAGTCTAAATCCTTTATTTATGCTTCTTAGATCTTCTATATCTAATTACTTTTTAGTAATTTATAGATCTAACTTTCCTTAGTTGCTGTAATCTTTGGATAATTATACCTAATTAATCCGTCTTAATCCTTTTGTAATAAAGCTCCTAATAGTTTTTTGTTACTTTGTAGTTTAGCCTTTCTACTTAGAGCGTCCGCTCGTGCATTATCTATACCCTTGGTATACTGAATTTCAAAATGGTATTCTATAAGTATTTCCGCCTATCTAACCTATCTTCTGTTGAGTTTCTTTATTATTAGGAATCCTGTAAGGTTTTTATAATCCGTCTTAATTGTAAACGGTTTTTCTATACCTTGTAAGAATGCTCTCTATTCCTTAGGTACTGTAACTATACCTAACAACTCCTTATTGTAGATGTCATAGTTTAACTCTAGTGGTGTCATTTTTCGACTATAGTATGCTACTGGGTGCCATCCGTTTTAATGTTTCTATATAAAGTATGCCCCTAGTGTAAAGTCTAATATATCTATTTCTACAACCATCTCTAGACCTAGTTAATAGATCTTAAGAACTGGCTTCTAGGTAAACAATCCTTTAACTTTCTTAAATAGTTCTTGTTGCTCCTTTCCCTATACCCATAGTTCTTTCTTCTTTGTTAATTGCATAAGTGGCTTAATATCCTTTAACCATTGTGCTATGAGCCTTCTATAATAATTGCAAAACCCTAGAAACGATTTTAACTGCGTAATATTCTCTAGTTCTTGCCAGTTTACTATAGCCTCGATCTTCTTTAGATCTATACTAAGTTAGCCTAGTTTAATAATAAATCCAATAAAATTGGTCTTCCTGGTAAAGAACTCGCATTTTTTAATTATTACTGGCATCTGTTCTTCTTGTAGTCTCTTTAAGACCTATTTAATATATTCTCTATATTCTTCCTTATTCTCTAAGTAGATGATAATGTTATTAAGATATACTATAATAAATTTATCTAGGTGTTCTCCTAATACACTATTAATTTACTTCTAGAACGTTGCTAGTGCGTTTATAAGTCCAAATTATATAACTAATGGTTTATATAGTTCTTCCTTTAACCTAAAGGCTGCCTTTTACTTATCGCCTTCCTTAATCCTAATCTAATGGTACGCCCACCTTAGGTCTATCTTTATAAAGATCTTTGCGTTGCCTATCCAGTCTTAGATTTCGCTAATTAAGGGTAAAGGATACCTATCCTTCCTAGTAATGCTGTTTAACTATCTATAGTCTATGCACATCCTAAGTTTTCCGTTTTTCTTTAGGATAAATAGTACTGGATATTCTGCTAATAACTATAATAGTCTAATATATCCCTTATATAAGTTCTCCTAGACAAACTCCTTAAGCACTACTAACTCCATTTCAGTAAGCTTGTAGATTGGAAAGAACTTTAGACTTATTCCCTCTTCTAATTCTATTTTATGGTCCTATACTGTATATTCTAACAGCTTTTCACTTTCTAGTGACTATAACTTTTTACCATACTTGTGGTATCTCTTTAGTACATAACTTAAGCCTCGCTTAGTCTCTTTATATATTACTCCAACTTGGTACTATACCAACTTAGTTTGCTGTCGCACTTTACGCTATTAAGTATCCTTAATATTAACCTAACCTATAACTCAATTAATCTTTAGATTATACTCCTGTAACTAAGGCATCCCTAGTATTGCCTTGTTCTATCCTAATAGTAGGATATTAAAAGACATTCTAACTGGTCTTCCTTTAATAGTTAGCTAAATAGGTCCTGTTTTGAGATTAATAATACCTCCTCTATAGGCTATCTAATCTCCTAAAATTATTATAAGTGGATATAGGTGTTCCTTTTGTCTATATAGTAACCCTATTCTTTTTACTACCTTTAGTAACATATGGTTCCTAATTACTCCACTATCTACTAACGCTTTAAACTGCTGATCTTGCCACTTAGCTTATAAATTTAGGTATTAACCTTAAATTTCTTTAAAGGTCTAAGGCTCTAATACTAGTTCCCTCTAGTTCTATGCGCCTCCCCTTTTCCCAACTATTAGCTGCTAGATCCTGCCTATACTTAGTCTAACTTAGGCTAATACTTAATTTATTTCTTTTCCTTTATATACCATAGATAAGTGTTCTCTGGGCACTTCCACCACTATTATCTATCTAGGCATTCTTCCGTAAGGAATCTTCCTAGTTAAAGTATTAAGTCCCCTTAACCTTATACTTCTACTGGGTGCTATTTATGCATATACTTAGCGTTCCTAAACCACTTTTCCTCTAGTGCCCAATATATCCTTGCTAGGTACTTCCGGTTCTTATCTTTAGGTGCTCTATACATGTTACACATATTGTCCACATAAGCTATCCACGATAGTGTATAATACGCTATATATTTTAGGTTAACTCTTGGTTTGTCTTTATCCTTAAGTTTAAACCTATACCTAGTTAACCTAACTACTGGTATCTCCGCTATAGGTACTAAGATTTATTACTTACTTCTCTAGTCCCTAGATCCTTCTTCTAGGTTCCTTAACATCATAATTAACGCTCCTTTAATATAACTTATACGTTTTTCTATAATGGGTTAGTCTTAGACAACTTTTTTATCTAGCTATATATAAAAGTCTTCCTATTTATTATTATATCGTTGCCTATACCACTTTCCATACAACTGGTTTAGTGTATATGGTCTATCTGTTAGAAAGTACCTTATTATCGCTATATTATAATATCCTTTAGTATGTCTTTCTTTAAACCTGGTTGGGATATCTAGATCTTCTTCTTATTCTAGTTTATCCAACTATTTTACCCTAGGTGTCCCTGCACTTGGCCTATTAGTAACTCTTTATATAGGTACTCTGTCCCTTATATAACCTGGCATAGCTAACCTCTTGTCTAGCTTTTGCTCTTGCTATATAATAATTCTAGTTCTAAACTTATCTATAGTTTCTTGTTTTCTGTGTCTTACAGCTAAATCTTTATAGTTATCTTACTTTTTAATCCTGGTATTAACTGTTTAATCTTTAGGCTAAACACTACGTTTACCTAGGATTGCTAACGTTCTTACTTATTCTTTAAACTTATAGTTCTTAAACTTGCGTCCTATACTTATTTATTTATTATTAAACTAAGTCACTACCCTTTCCTATTAGTTTTTATCCGTTGTGGGTCCTTAGGTGTGTCTTATCTTATCTTAAGAATCTTAAGCTTCTTTTATCTCCTCTTAAGAATCTTAAGCCTATGGCCTTTTACCTTTATTAAGTAATGAGCTAGCACTAGCAGTTATTTACTTACTTAGTTTCTTCTAAACGTTACTCCTATTATCTTATAAAGCAATAGAAATCGTATTTAATAGTATCACAATACCCATTACTAAACCTTATTCTATAATAGTCTTAGTCTCTGCTTCTATTTCAACTTCTTTAAGGTCTGTATACTCCTAGTAAGCTACCTTTGTTGCCTTATTATCAGTAAATGCTTTACCTATATTAAATTTATCATCTTTAATATCTAATCTATAAGCTGGTTTATTAGTTCCTTTAAACTTAGATAACAATAGCTCCTATAGCTAATAGCTTACGCCATACTTAGCGTCCTCATAAATTCGGCATGCGTTGTTATAACAATATATAAAACTGTTAATTAAACACTCTTTTATTCCTCATAGTGCACCATTATCTCTCTATATATATGTGCCGTCTGCTGGCCTAGTTCCTTTTACCATATAGTTATTCTAACCACCTCTATAGTCTCTAGCAAAATGACCTTGTTTTCCGCAATTTATATAAGCCCTATCTTTAAACCATTTTTCTTGCTATAGAGTCCGCCTAAACGTCTTCTACTATTAAAATCCCTAGTTTAGCCTCTGCTCCTAGGTCCTTTAATTACTTAATCCTTAACCTTTAGGTTTCTATAGTTTCTTTTCCCATCTTTAGGTTTCTTTAGTACCGCTTAGGTCCATTAGCTCCGCGCTATTCCATAGTTTTTAACTTTATATCTGTTGTTGCGTACTCTATACCTTATACAACTATGGAACTCTGTCTTGCCCTCTCTTAGCTTGTTCCCTTTGGTAGATTCTATTATTAATCTTTATTAACTAATCTATTAACTCTCTTAGAGTATCCGCATCTTCTATTAGGATAATTGCGTCTTGGACTTTAGCCTTAAGTCCCTATTTATACTATACTATAAGCGCCCTGTTATTCCACTTAACCTATATAGCTAGTGTTTAAAACTACGTTGTATACTTAATTACTAAAGTGCGTTGTACTAAGTTCTAAAGCTTTTATTCCGCTATAGTTGTGGCCTCTAGGTCTCTAAATATCTGCGTTAGTTATTCCGTGAACCCGTTCTAACTGGTAAATATATACCATACGTCCTAGTTAGTAGTTGTTATGCCATTGGCCTATATTTCCATAAGATATGGCTTAAACTACTTAAGTGCCCTCCCTATCAGGAACAATCCTGCATAGGCTACTTAATTTAATAATATTACTAACTTCGCTCCTTCCTATACTACCTTAAAGTGCATTTGCATAAGAAATCCCTTAAGCTTCAACTTCTTTCCTAAGAATTGTTTAATTAAAGGTAGCTTAATTTTTGCTGCTTTAATTCCATTAATACGTTCTTTAAGTATCCTATTATTGTTTTATAAGTGATTAACCATTTCCTATAACTAACCTTATGTAACTACTTAAGAATCCCTATCGTCTATACTAGTATTACCTGGCCCTAAGGTTATAGCTGCTATTAATACCGTTATAACTAGTGCTTTAGGTGGCATATTGTTTAATCTTATTTAATACTGTAACCTTGGTAGTAAATATATAACAGAACCTGGTAGTAGGAACTATAGTAGGTCCTATTATTAGGCTAGGTATATAGGTAAGAACAAATTAACAACGTAATAATAACTAGTAGAGTAGTTGCCTAATAGACTAACTCCAATTATATTCTAAGATTCACTATAAGGAGAGAACTATCTACAGTAGGGACTAAGGTCCTTTAAATATATAACCATACTCCTAAGAAACCCTCTCTTATACGTGAGGTACGTGTTGTCTATATTAAACGTAACGTCCCTCTCGTTTAACACAGCCAACGCGTTTAACACCACGTGACCTTAGTTACCATTCCTCGTCATATAGTTCCACCGGATCTATCCTGGACCGTGCCTGTATCAACCAACTAGCTTCCGCCGACTCTTCTCCAAGTAGTCGTAACATCGTACTTAAAGCGTCCGTAACAATAGGTCTATTATCCAAGAGGCCTATCCGGTCTATCCTCCACAAGTCTAAATATTAACACGCATCTCTACCAGAGTATCTCTCTGCAAAATACCGCTCTGCATGCGAGGACCTTGCTGCAAAGAACATCTGGATTGTATTAGGCGACGACAGAGTCAATATATATCAATTTAGAGCTTCATTTTGCCAAGGTGAGCCTTAATTCAGACGATATAGTTGGTTCACTTACCATAGCACCTTGATCAACGGCGCATGGGATATATGCTATAAATGGAATATTTTATATATAAAGAAGAGAGATAATATAGTATAAGAAAGCCAATTAAAACGGGGGTCTAGACTAAGATAGGCTTTGCTATAAGATGCAAGAGCCAAAAAAAGATATTTATTACATATATTAGTCACATAGGGTGACTTACCAATAACGGCTACTTAAGTAGGTTATAGTGATGTTGGTTAAAAGCTTAATATGTTTAGAATAAGGAAGGGCAAGAAGCTTAAGACTCCTCGCCACGCTAGTGCCGCGGCGTCACGTAACGACCGCTTGCCTTATTCCTAACACTAGCAACTCTTCTTTTGTGGTTGCCATCTATATACAAATACTGCTTGGCTAGCGTAACAAATATCAATCCTCCTTACTTACTATTGCCATTGTAATATAAGTCTCGCTGTCCTAAAATTTGCATCTTAGCACGTGGTGCTTTTCTTACTTAGAGTTATAGGCGTATATCGTGTTAGGGCCGCTAAGGCGCTAGTTATAAGCAAGCTAATAGCAATTTTCTATCCCGGGGATAGAAAATCCTAATTGGCTAGTTGGAATTAGGGTCTATAGATTATTATACTCCTACTCCCTTTTAATCTAACCTTTAACCTATATATGTAGAGTATTTGTGTTAACAAATGTTTCTAGAGCCTTGTTTAGGTTTGCCTTCGTCATTACATCTACTAGGTTATCTTGGCTATTAATCCATTAGATCTTAAAGAGTTTTCGCCGTTTATAGGATTGCTAAAGTGCCATAATATCGATTATAAGGCGCTTCTCCTTTGTAGTACTAAGCTTAACTAAACACTTATAGAGGGAATATAAGTCGGTGCACATAATTATAGGGATAATAGAGAGTTTGAGTCAATCTATAATTATCTTTAGGGTAGTTCTAATTACAATTGCTATATTAACTCCGCTAACCATTCTATATATCTCTAATGCTAGAACGCTTCGGGTAATATACTTACTCTTAGTTAAGCTCTAATAAATAAGATTGCTGTAGATTATAAAGTTATTCTCTCCAGTAGATTTATTTGTAATAATAATTTTATATCCTAGCTAGGAGCTAAAATCTTTATTATTTATAAACAATCCATTAACAAATACAAAGAGCTTAGCGGTAGGAAGATTAATAGATACGTAAAGTAGTCCCCAATCAAGATGGTTTATTTGCCAGGAAAGACACTTATTTAGGGCAAGGATATTATCCTTAGTTAGTTCCTAGTATTAAGCGGCAACAGAGAGATTAAATAAAGCCTTAGGTTAATAGATAGAAGCAATATAAGCTCTATAAGCGCGTTGCTCCACATATCCTTACTTTAGAGAATTAACGTTAATAACGTTGATCTTCTTACCTTAATCTTTCTGGCGTAAAGCAATAGAATCCTTATTTAGGGAGAGAATGCATCCATTAAAAAGTAATAGTATTATTAAATTAAGCTTTTCCTTTAGCTTTACTATAAGATTTGCCTTTACTAGCTTATCTTCTTTAAGAGCTAAGAATTGGTCGTCTCCTAAAATAATTATATTATTGGTTTACATGCCGACAATTCCAAATGGAGTTCCTGTGGTTGTAATAAGGAAGTATGGGTTAAATATAAAAGTAGTCATTAAAAGCTTCTCTTTATAGTGCTTACTATAGGTAGCCCACTAATAAGTTCCTACCTCTGTAATTCCATATAATAGCTTAAGCACAACCATAATTATATCTTTGGGATATTGGTGGCGAATTTACTCTAGAAGGTATACCAATATTAAGCGCTAAAGGTGCGTCTCTAATTAGGTATAGGCCTAAGTAATATCTTACAAATAAACCACTATTCTATTCTTTATTAAGGAGGGAGCTAGTGTAAAAATAACCCACTAACTAGCTTGTTAAATTATAGGAGATTGCGTAAGAATTACCTCCTTACTATTATTATTATAACCTTAGATAACAAGCCTTAATTTCTTAAATAGGGTGTTAGTAGCTTTGCCCTTAATCTTATTAACTATTCTTAACTTAAAGATGCGAACTCTATTAAACTTAGTAGGGTTATACTTCTTAAATTTAAAAACTCCTCTTGTAATAAGAC
>Ga0307507_10007009_pt1 | contig 16717 bp, 2 predicted proteins | sample 7_EM_MG_FD_207223 | JGI IMG/M metagenome (GOLD analysis project Ga0307507, IMG submission 207223) | Populus trichocarpa ectomycorrhiza microbial communities from riparian zone in the Pacific Northwest, United States - 7_EM | ecosystem: Host-associated > Plants > Roots > Unclassified | place...
AGTCTAGACCTAGAGAAATACTATATCCTTGCTATATAAGAGCCGTATTATAATACCTATATATAATTAATATACTGCCCCTAAGGATTCCAGCTCCTATATAAACCAAAAGCAGCTATATGTGTGTGCTTTATAATTAGCAAGGCTGTTAGCCTGTCCTTATAGTTATAGCAAGCAGTTAACCTAGATATTGCAGTTATAATAATCCAGATATATAGGGGACTAGTATAAATTATTAATATATATAACCCTAGGGTTAAAGGGGTCCCATAAGTAGAGAATATTATATTAGTAATAAGCTTACTAGAAATTAAAGGCACAGAGTCTATCCTATTAGGAGATATGAACCTCTATTACCCACAATAGGGGGGTATCTATGTCGCTGCTAAATAATAGGTAGAGTGCCTATTAAGAGCTATAGATATTTAGGGCCTTAAGCTAGCTACTCCCCTAGGAGCAATTATATGGTAATAAGGCATTGCCAGAAGTACAATTAACCTTATATTTATGGACGATGGCCTATACTAGAGACTTAAAAGGTGCATCCCTAAAGAAAAATAGGCACTTATCTTAGACCATATCCCCATCTAAATATAGCTAGATTTGGATATTAAGGCGCAACTAAATAGTAAAAGATATATAATAAGGAAGCTTAAGACAGATAGTTTCCTTAATATAGTTAAATAACAACTTTAAGACCTAGAAGAAATCCACCTGATACTAAATAAGTAAGGCTTATTAGCTACCCCTAAGGAAATTAACTGAAGACTAGAAAGGATCTAGGTAGCGATTAAAAATGGGCTAGAAGAGTATTGCCCGGTCTTAAAACCAGGCCCCTATGTGCGATATATATGGTCCGTATAATGTGCGGTTCTTATAGCTAGCTAATAATAAGTAAGAAGGAAATATATAAGCAGCCATAACCCTAAAGACGAGAGATAATATAAAGATACAAGAAACCAGTTAAAGAATACCCTAAAAAAAGAAGTAAGAAATAACTAGAGACGGTTTATAAACGAATATACTACTAACCTAAGCATCCCCTATAATAAGGGCCTTTGGACCATGGTAAGATAGGTAAAGAAAAAGGCGGGATACCTAGTAGAAGACCCACACCTACTACCCCTATAAAGAGTAGGCGAACCACAGGCTACAAGTAACAATAATGAGAAGGCGAAGATCCTTATAGAAAGATTTTCCCCCTAACCGGCTCTAGTAGACCTTAGTGACATTACTGGCGAAACACTGGTGACTTGCCTAAGGGTTAATAGCGATATAATAACTAAAGAAATGGCTAGAACTATTAGTTGACTCTTAAACAATATAGTACTAGGACTAGATGGGATCCTAAATAAAGCCTTAAAGACCTGTGGTCCACTTGTAGCACCTTGGCTTGCAGATGTAGCCAGAGTATACTTTATAATAGGCTACTACCTGTGACTTAGAAGATCTATAATGACAGTTATCTTATAAAAAGAAGGTAAAGCAGACTACTTAATCCTAGGAAGCTACCGCCCTATTGCCTTAGAAAATACCCTAAGCAAGATCTTAGAAAAGGTTATAGTAGACTATATAGTAGACACGGTAGAGGAACACGCCCTACTACTATAAAGCTAAATAGGGGCAAGAAAGATTTGCTTAATACTATTAGTACTTACACTACTCGCTGCTACTATTAAAACTGTATGGGCTATACGCAAGGACTTTATAGTACTAATGCTTAGCCTAGATATTAGTAGCGCCTATAATAATGTACCCCATAAGCGCCTCCTATATATTCTTAGGGTAAAGGGCTTCCTAGAATGGATTATACAATTTGTTTAAGGGTTTATAGGCTAGAAAGAGATATTACTAGTCTTTAGCGGATACTAGAGCCCCCCTATTATAGTTGTAATAGGTATACTATAAGGATTACCTCTTTTGCCTATACTCTTCTTTTTCTTTGTAAGCAACTTACTTAATACCTTTAAGGAAGGGGCGACCTAGGGGATAGGCTTTATTAACGATATAAACCTAATTATATATAGGCTAATAGCCGCAGAGAACTATAAAACACTAGAGAAAGCCTATAACACCTATATAGAATGGGCAAGATGATATAGAGTCTAATTCTTACTAGAGAAATACTAGGTAATCTATTTTATAAGAAAACGCAACTAATCTGTAGATCTTTAGCATATAATTTATATTTAAGGCTTTGGGGGTTAACTAGTTTAGGGCCTAAAGGTATTAGGAGTATAGGTAGATAGCAAGCTCTAGTAGAGCGCATATACGGTATAAGCGGCCCATAAGGGCTAAGTATAGTATATTGTATTATTCAGGATCGTTAATTCTATATGGGGTCTATGCTTCCAGAGGTTACGCCTACTATATATAGTAGTTGTCCGGCTAACTATGACATATAGATCTAGTGTTTGGGCTATTAGAGAAACTAAAAAGGGCCCCCCTAAATTACTCCTTAAACCACTCTAAAAGGTCTAAATAGCCTACCTCTGGAGTATAATAGGTGGGTATAAGCGAACAGCTATAGTACTACTTAAGAAGGAAGCTAATATTCCCCCCCTATAACTATATATTGAAGCCGCTGTAATATAAAGGGCGTAAAGTAAACGCAACTTTAATGTTATAAAGTATATTAAGACACGCCTAAATAAACTATGGAGGGACCTTAGGGTGCCTTATAGGAGAACAAACCAACAACCCCAAAGTAGGGAAGAGATATTGGAGAAATAGGTAAAGAAAGTAGAAGAAAAATAGTGCTACATTAGGGCCCAGGCCTATATAAAGGAGGAAGGGAGACGCGTAAGGGGCCAGTAAAGATAATAGTAAGAAAGAGAAAGGAGCTAAAGTAGAGTATAAAAGAACACTAGGAAACTATCTTCCGCAATATAATACTGGTTAGACCAACGCTGGAGAGGCGTATAGGAGTTAAAGGTATAGAGGCTAACTTAGGCAAGAGAAACCTAAGCTGTGGTATAGTTAACGCCATAGGGGGTAAATACTTAAGAGCTCTAAGAAGGCCTAATAAAGGCAGAAAATATAATGGCAATACTTTTAAGAATAGGGATAATAGGACTAAAAGATTGGCTTTACTAGGTAGGTGTCCTAGTAGGCAGCCTAAGATGCGAATGTGGCTGGCTAAGATAGATACTAAAACATATAATACTATTATGCCCCTTACGCACTAACTAAGAAGCTATGCTCTTAGTAGCTGGCATAGAGAACTATAATATACTACTCTTAATATAAAAAGGTCTTAAGGTGGTTACCTAGTGGCTTATTAGCTAAAATATGCTAGACCAGTTTTAGGTTATAAAGGAAATAGTAATAGAAGGTAAAGGGGCGAGTAATAGGCGCCCCCTAATAACTCTACAGTAGTAGAGTAAAGTTTACGATACTAGCGCGTCCGTAGGCTTGTTACGGCAGTAGTGGTTCCCAAGGAGGTCAAAAAGTAAGGTAGTAGAGCACCATAGGTGACTTATAGGCGCCTTGCAGGCGAGTCCTAAAAGGCGGGGAGACGGATTACAGGGTTTTCTTAAAAGAGTTTTCCCCCCATATGTATATAAGGAGTAGTCCGCGTGGGCCCAATAGGGATCCGAATCGGACGTTAAGCAATAAATAATAATAAATTATTTAGATTATGTTTTCTATTATATATTATTAATTAAGTTAATTAAATAAGAACTATTACCGTTGTTAACAATTATAGGAGGTAGTAGTGGCACTTTATAAGTTATAGGATTATTTTTTAAAGGTTATAATAAGCTTATATAAAATATTAGGTGTATTTTTATCTTAGTTAGTAGTTTAAGCTTATAGGTATATAGGCTTAGTTTTTTCTTAATTTAGTATAGGCCTATAAACTTTTAATTAAGTTTTTTTAAGGGCCGTTAAGTCTATAGGTTTTATATATTTAGGTAAACCATATTACCTTCTTTAAAGTCCTATATAGGAGCTTATCCTTTATTTATATGCCATTCCTATACTATTTAAGCGTATATTAATTTACTTTATAATAGTTCTATTAACTGTTTTATTTAATTAGCAAAGTTATATATATTAATTAACTAAATCCGTTTAATTGTGGGTCCTATTATATTAATTTTAGGTTATAGTTTAAATCTAAGTTAAGGGTTCTATCTATAGGTTGCATAAAATAGCGTTATGCCTATTAATATATTTATTATATTGTTTATAGTAAACTTAACTAAGGGCAGCTATTTTTTTTAGTTATCTTATAGGTAGGAGCAGTATATTTATAGGTATTATTCTATAATTATATTTATAATTTTAGTTTAACTATCTATCTCTAGATGGAATGCAGTTAAGAATTATATTTAAATACTTATTTATATAGGGCTTACTAGAAATCTAAAACAAACTAGCTTCTATAGTTAGATATTATTAAGTTAGGAAGTCTATATAGTTTAAAGACATACTTAATAAAATATTTAGCTACTAATATTATATTAATTAAGTCTATAGGAATTATATGTCGCATTTTTATAAGATAGTTAATAACTACTATAATATTTATAAACCTATTACTGCTAGGCAAGTTAACTATAAAGTTAATTAAGATATTACGCTATCTTTATATTAGAATTAGTGGCGGTTAAAATACTCCTTACTTCTTTACATAAGAGGTCTTTCTATATACGCATATCCTATATACTTAGACATATTTTTATATACAGTTATACATTATAGGCCAGTAGTATACTTATTAAATAATTTTATAAGTCTTTGTATAGCTAGGATACCCTGCTATAGGGGAGTTATATATAAATTTAAGTATTTTAAATTATAAAGGTTTAAAATTCAGAACTACTATTTTCTATTAATAGTATAATTAGTTATTTTAAAACTTACATTTAGTAAGTATAATATCCTTATACTATCGTTTTCCTATTTAAATTGCTTTTATTATATCTATTATCCATATATTGTTCTTATATTTATATTTTATTAGCCTATTAATTTCTATTTCCTATTTATTAACTTCTAATTTATTTCTATTAAGTTCTATATTTAGAAGGCAATAAAATCCATAATTAATTTATAATCCGTTTATCCGCAGCATTTATAGGTAGGTCCTATAATTATTATATTAATATATTAGGCTTCTAATTAAGTTTGCCTAGTTAATATTTAATCTTAAAGTCAAATTATAAGAGGTATTTGGCCTAATAAATTTAGTGCCGTATTAATTGCTTTATAGTTATAAAGTACTACAGGTTCTTATAGTCCGTTAACATATATATTAGGAATAACAATCCTTTAAGCTTAGGACGCTATTATTTAAAACATTTAATAATTACAAGCAGTTCCTTATTATATATCTTATAGGCCCGCGAAGCCCTACTGCATATGTCTACGTCGCCGCAGGTGGAAACATTATCGGGAAACCGTTCCTTATAATAGCTAAGTGCAGAGGCGATGGAGGGGAGCCGTCGCAGCGCGCTACGCGCGCTGGTGTTGCGACCTCTGTGGTGTTGAGCCTGCGACGCGTATAAGCATCGCCCTTAACAACACCAGGAGTCCTACTGCCCCCGCTTAGGGCTCCTGCTATACCATCTAGGGGGGCCATCAAGGGAAACTGGGATATGAAAACCGCCCAACGTACGACTACCTAGCTCGTAGCCAGGCCCGAAACTGGCCTTATCCAGCCAGTCGACGTGGACGCGCCCTAGGCGTATAATAGGACACCCTTAGGCTTGCACTAGCTCTAAGACCGTAGGGACACGGCGAGGGCATAGGGAACCTCCTTTTATAAGAACTTGTTAAGGTTAACGTGTCGCAGATTCGTACAAAACTTGTTAAGGCCCTAAGGCCACCACGAAGAACTTGTTAAGGCCCTACCTAAAGAACTCATTAAGGCCCCTCCAAGGGCCTATCTGGTATCTGGTACACCCAGGTAACTTAGAAGAGGGTCTTAATAGGCGTGGTACGCGCAACCTGGACAACAGCAAGACGACGGCGACTAGACGGCTCAATAAGGTGGAAATACGGGCAAAGCTCTAGGCAGCGGAAACACAGGCCAGCTTCAATGGCCCCATGGCGTTTAACTCATAGTCGACTCACAGGCGACTCACAGGAGGGTCTTAATAGGCATAGTACACGTAACCTAATGCGCATATACATAAGGCGACTTATAGGAGGGTCTTAATAGGCGTGGTGCATGTAACCTAATGCATATATATAGGGAAGGCTATAAGGGAAACACAGGCCAGTTGGACAAGGACTTAACAGTTAGAGATATAGGCCAGTTGGACAAGGACTTAACAGTTAGAGATATAGGCCAGCTTATAGGAAGGGGGGACATAAGCTTAGTTAGTAGGAGAGGGAGGAGTAGGTTGCCTAGCATAGGACCTAGTCTATAGCCCCCTCCTGTAAGACACAGTCAGCCTACTATAAGGAGACTTCTATAGGCAATGTGAAACAGGAGTTAGCAGTATATAGGGTGTTGCGCCCCTATATTACTACTAGCTCCCATAGGGCGTAGTGCGTAGTTAGCCACTGCTAGCTCTAGGGACCTTACCCCTTAACTAGGCTCTGACTCCTAGTATACCTAGTAGGTAGATAGAATTATGTCCTAGCTGGAGAGACTACTATATAGCTTAAGAAAACGGATACGCGTATTAGTATATTAATAGACGGAACCGTTCGCCTCTAGGGCAGTATGCCAGTAAGATATACTTAAGAAGTAAACAGGAGTTACTTAGGCGGGAGAAGTTTTTGGCTGGGCCTTAACCATAGAAGGTGTACCTAAGGCTATATTGCAAGATGCAGCCACAACACCCTTATAGGATTACGGCAGTAGGTGCGTAAGACGGGAGTTGCAACCCCTAAAAATGGCAGCTTAGGCCTATACTAGTGGAAACAATAAAGAGAGGTATAAAACCAGAGGCTATAGAAGGCTCTTAAGCCGTGTAAAAGCGTACTAACTCTAGGAGGAAACTCTTATATAGGAAAGGCCTATTATAAGATATCCGAAAGAACTGGTAAAACCCCCCACACAATTGGTAGTAGTAGCCAACTACTTATAGCCTGGGATAATGCATTAGAAAACTAAGGTAGAGGCCTAGATAAGTAAGTATGTTAAACTCTACTATATTACTAGTCCTACTAGAATATATAACTACCTAGCGTTACAAGCGGCCCGTAAGGGCTAAGCGTAGTATATTACAATGTCTAGAATCGTCAATTCTATATAGGGTCCATGCTTTTAGAGGTTACGCCTACTATACACAGCAGTTGTCCGGCCAACCATAACGTATAGATCCAGTATTTGGGCTATAGGAGAAACCAAGAAAGGCCCCCCTAAATCACTCCTTAAACTACTCTAAAAGGTCTAAACAGCTTGCCTCTAGAGTATAATAGGCAGGTATAAGCAAACGGCTACAGCACTGCTTAAGAAGGAAGCTAATATCTCCCTCCTACAATTATATATTAAAGCCGCTGCAATATAAAGGGTATAAAAGGAGCGTAACTCTAGTGTTATAAAGTACATTAAGTCACGCCTAAACAAACCATAGAGGGACCCTAGGGTGCCCTATAGGAGAGCTAACCAACAACCCCAAAGTAGGGAAGACATATTAGAGAAACAGGTAGAAAAAGCAGAAAAAAAATAGTGCTATATTAGGGCCCAGGCCCATATAGAGGAGGAAGGGAAACGTGTAAGAAACTAGTAAAGATAATAGCAAGAGAGAGAAAGGAGCTAAAGTAGAGCATAAAAGAGTGCTAGGAAACCATCTACCGCAATATAATACTAGTTAGACCAACACTAAAGAGGTATATAGGAGTTAAAGGTACAGAGGCTGTCTTAGGCAAGAGGAACTTAGGCTGCAGCATAGTTAACGCTATAGGGGGTAAACACCTAAGGGCTCTAAGAAGGCCTAACAAAGGTAGAAAATATAATAGCAATACTCCTAAGAATAGGAATAATAGGACTAAAAAATTGGCTCTACTAGGTAGGTGTCCTAGTAGGTAGCCTAAAATATAAATATAGCTGGCTAAGACAAATACTAAAACATATAATACTATTATGCCCCTTACGCACCAACTAAGAAGTAATGCTCTTAGTAGCTAGCACAGAGAACTATAATACACTACTCTTAACATAAAAAGGTCTTAAGGCGGTTACCCAGTGGCTTATTAGCTAAAATGTACTAGACTAGTTTCAGGTCACAAAGGAAATGGTAATAGAAGGCAAAGGGGCGAGCACCATACGCCCCCTAATAACTCTACAGTAGTAGAGTTAAGTTCGCGATACTAGCGTGTCCATAGGCTTATTACGGCAGCAGTAGTTCCCAAAAAGGTCAAAAAGTAAGGTATTAAAGCACTATAGGTAACTTATAGGCGCCTTGTAGGCGCTATATAGGCGAGTCCTAAAAGGTAGGGAGATAGATCACGGGGTTTTCTTATATAGAGTTTTTTTCCCATATGTATATAAGGAGTAGTCTGCGTGGGCCCAATAGGGATCCGAATCGGACGTTAAGCAATGAATTATTATTATTATATATCTTATAGTTTAATTTAATAGGGGTAAGTTTTTAGGAGAGAAAGGCTACTAGATATAGCTTACCATTCTTATTATATTATAATAATACTTCCCCTAGCGTATAATTAGATAAGTCTATTTTAATAATATATTTAAGGTTAGGGTTAAAGTGGGCAAGAATTAGAGTAGTTATAAAATAATGCTTTAGATTGTTAAAAGCTTATTTATATTTAGTGGTCTATTTAAATTTTATATTCTTTCTTATTAGGTTTACTAATAGCTAAACAGTTTCTAAGAAGTGGTTAATAAATTATTAATAGAAATTAATAAACCCTAGAAATCCTTAAATATCTTATACATTACTAGGGCTTTCTTAATTTATAATTACAGCAACTTTCTTAGGGTCTATTTTAATTCTATTACAAGATATTATTAAGCCTAAGTATATAACCTTAGATGCGTGGAACTTGTATTTCTTAATATTATATTATAGGCCTGTATCTTATAGGCGTTTAAGGACCATTTTAATATATTTCCAATATTTAGAAAGTAAGGATAAGTAGATTAAGATATTATTAATATATATAGTAATAAATATATTAAGGAATTTATAAAGTATATTGTTAATATATTGTTAAAATATACTGGGACCATTCTTTACACTAAATAGCATTACTAGGTATTTAAAGAGTCCCTATTATATATAAAAAGCTATATACTTCTTATCTCTTTTATATATATAGATTTTATTAAAGGCGGTAACTATATTAAGCTTTATAAAGTACTATACCTTTATTAAATAATTAAGCGTTTCTTAAATTAAGGGAATTAGATATTAGTTTTAAATTATAATTATGTTTAAAGCTTAATAGTTAATATAGAATCTTAAGCCTCCTTCTAGCTTTTTAATAAATAGTATAGGTAAGGCAAATAGAGATTAACTAAAGCAAATAAATCCTTTTTCTAGATACTTATTGAGGTATTATTATATTATAAGCAGTTCTTCTTATAATATACCATATAGCGGACTAAACTTTTGTATTATACTAGGTTTAAGTTCTATCTTAAAATCATGCTTATCTTAGTATAGGGCTAGTTAGTCTATAAATTATTTTTTAAACTTATTAATTAGATTATAGTACTCTTTAGGTATAAGAGGTTAAGGATTAGTATATTATTTTAGCTCTAGTGCTTTTTTAATATCTTCTATAGTTATAGTAAAGATTTTATAATCTTGTCTTTTTGCTAATAAGATAAAAGGCACGGCCTATATTATATAAATTTTAAAAGGTTTTAATAAAACGTCTTTGCATTCTTTACCATAATTAGTAGTTATAAATTTATTATATTGGCTTAAGGTTTATAGTAAAGGCAATTTATATTATATTATATTTAAATAGTTATATATATATTTATAGAGTAAATGGTTTTTTAAGTAATAACTTTAGCAGTAGGTTATATATAACTTTAGTATTTCTTTAACCCAGCTAATTAAAGGGTTGTATTATTTTGGCCATCTATATCTAAGTATTATCTTATAATAATTTAAGGATGTTATAAATAGGAAAATATATTTAAGGTATTTGCCTATTTACAATTTTATAAGAGCGTAGTATATTAGTTTGCTATATATTAAGGGTTTGCCATTAAAGCCTTATAGGCCTTAGGGCTTATTAAACTTCTTTAAATTTAGTCGTTAAGTTTTTGCATAGTTTATATTAATAAAGCTTATACTAGTAGCTCCGCTATTTATAAGGATTTATACTTTCTTTTATTTGCTAAGTATTTAAATTTTGCTAAGTATATTAAGGGAGTTATATTATATATTAGCGCTAGAAGAGCCTAGACACTTATACTATTCTATCTTTTATTCTAAGGCGCGACTTAGCCTTAGAATAATTCATTTTCTAAGTTAACTAAAGGTAAGGTACTTTATAGTGTCTAAGTATAATTTATAGAGTGGGTATAATTTAAGGAATAAGTATAACTTAAGGAATGGGTATAATTTAAGAAATGGGAGGAACTACAGCAGACCTTTTTAAAGGGGTGAGTTTAGTAATGCTTTTAAATATATCCTTTTTTACCGCATCTAAAGCATTCTCTATTTATACCTTAAGTTCTTTATTTATTAGTTCCTAAGGGTGTATAGGATTAGCGGCATTAAGGTCTATAGGGTTATATATAGGACTTTTAGGTTTTAGAGACAGATTACACTTTAGGGTATATACTAGTTTTATAGTATTTTAAATATAAGGTATAGTTAACTTTAGAAAACAAGTATATTTGTTATATTAAAGGTCTTTATTAATTTATAAATATATTATAGCAAATTTAGATAGGTTTTTTGGTAGTTCTCTACCTACTAACTAGGCTCTAATTTCGTCTAAAATAGCTTATTAAAGGGCGGTAACTCTAGCGGCTTGATTCTAATCTAGTTTACTAATAAGGCCTAAAAATTCTAAAAAGAAGCTAGTAAAGTCTTGGTTCTGTTATTATAGGTTCTTAAGCTTAATAATAGCTATATATTCTTAGCTAGCATTATTATATATTTATTCTAGCAGAGAGATAAAGGTTTTAAAATTAACAAAGGTGCTATTATAGAAGAATAGATCTATAGTTTATATAGCGTCTTTACTTAAATAAGACATTCTATAGCTAACCTTGCTAGCTTTAGTAGGGTATTAGTTATAGTTTATTAAAAGTTTAAGACGGAGCTTGGTTATAAAGGGGTATAGGTTATTTTAATTTTTATTAAAGATTAGAGAGTTAGGCAGCTTTTTAGATTTTATAATAGGCATTAAATTTATTATAGATATGGGTTAAGTTACTAGTTTAAGGTTTATATTTAAGGGGGCAGACTTAAATACAGTTATTTTAATCTTGTTTATAGGTATTTCTATTAGGGTCTCTAATAAAAGTACCTTAATATTACAGAGTTCTTTACAGAGTGCTTCTATTAATTATTAATACTAGGCTTTTAGTATAGCCCACTACTAAGCTAAGGCATCTATAAAAGATTGTTATATTATAGCTAACTATTCTCTAACTAGGGATATAATACTCATAATTATTAAAAGGGATTTGGGTTTATTTACTATTTTAACAGTAGTTATTTTAATATAATATAGTATAAGAGTGTAAAGAGGCTTTAGGGAAGATTTAAAGGAATAATATAAATTCTATCTAAATTTAAGGGTATATAGCTCTTATAGAGAATAAGATATTATATAAAGAAGAGAAAGGAATAATAAGAAAATCACATAATTAAACAGTTAAGGTCTTGGTAGTTAGTATATATATATGTATATATATATATATATATACGTGGTCTTTAACAGTCTTTAGTGTTATAGCGCTAGTAAAAAATAATAGATTGTGGTGAATAATTATAGATAGTTATAGACAGTTACAAATAGTTGCAAATAGTTGTAAATAGTAGTAATATAGCTAGAAAGTCTATAATATTTAGTATAAAGCACCATAGGCAACTTATAGGCGTTAAGTAGGCAAGTCCTAAAAGGCAGGGAGATAGATCACGGGGTTTTCTTAAGTAGAGTTTTCTCCCCACATATATATAAGGAGTAGTCTATATGGGCCTAATAGGGATCCAAATTAGACGTTAAGCAATGAATAATAATAATATTTAGTATAGTTAATTAAAAAGCCTTTAATATTATTACTATCTATTTAATTATTAAAATATTATATATTTTTAGCTTTAAAGCCTCTAAAGTTTCTAAAAGCACCTTAAGCCTAAAAATCCTATTTATAATTCTTTTAAGTAATATAGTATATATATAATAGCTTATTAGTAGTAGCTATATAGTAAATAGTAAAGGTTTAGCTAAATAGCTAAATAAAAAATATTAAGAATAAATTAGAAGCTAGTTTTAAGGCTTATAGTAAAACTACTAAAAATAAGGTAGATAAGGTAGATAAGACTAAACTACTAAAGCTATTAACTAAAGAAGTTATAAAAATAGGCCTTTTTACTATTCCTACTTTATAGAAGCCTTTAACTACTATTTCTAACCTAAATTTTAAAGTTGTTAACCTTTTAGATAAGTTAATATTTGCCGCTTAGTATATTAGTAAACCTATTAATAGCCTTAATATAGATATTAAATCTAATAACCTTTCTAATTAAAATAAGGATAGTAAGTACTCTATATACTATACGCTAGTAAATTAAGTTAGTTTAATATTTAGTAAATATAGATCTAGATAAGACTTACTAATTTAAGTATTTTTACTATTTTTTAGTATTAGTATATTTAAGAAGCTTATAATAAATATAAACCTATATATGGCCTTTTAAAACGCTAGCAGATATTACTAATTAGAATAATATATAGATAAATAATTATAAGTATAGAAGAAGACCTTTACTAGTAAATTAATAATTTAGGTAAGGCTTATTATTTATATAGGCGTCTTTAAAGGTACTTAGGTGCCAATTTTTTAGGCTATAGATTCTAAATATCTTAGATACTTAATTAGCTTATTTATAGGTCTAAAAAGATAAGAATAACTTAAGCGCTTTTTTTTATATTTAACTACCTCCACTAAAGGGCATTAAATATTAATAACTTCTTTAGGCGAGGCGTTAAAAAGGTATATTATATATAAATCTATAGTTAGCTTTAATAAGATAATAGTAAGGTTTACTAGATAATTTATAGCTGTAATTAAATTACCTAACCACCACTACCTCCTATAATTATTAATAAAAGAAGCCTTTTTATACTGCATATAAAGGAGCTCTTGCTACACCTGGCCTAAAAGACTAAAACCAACTAAAAGATCCCTGAAAAATACCTAGAGAATCCCCCTAAGATATATACATCATAGGGGAGGCATATATTAAATAATAGTGGTTTGCACTTGTGCGTAACCGCTAGAACTATGCCTAGCAATGGTCCTCTATAATAAAAACAGGCGAATACCACACTATAAAGCGGAAATACCTCTATTAAGAAGGCATCTAACAAAATATAAAGTGTATTAGACGCGTCTAGTATCCAAAATTGTGGGGAAGTAACCGTTAGCTATAATAAACTAATATAGCTAGCAGAATGGCTCCGCTAGTTTAGTAAACCTTAGGCGCCCCTCTAGCAAATCCTTAATTAAATCCTTTAACGGCTAAATAAAATTAAAAATAAATAAAAAAAACCCTTACCGGCAAACCGCACCTAGGCCGCTATAGCTATACTTCTACAGTATAGGGAACCCACCCCCTTTAAGATAATAACCGGGTATATAATTATAATATAACTAAATATAAAAAAAGCAAAGGGGCTTAGAGGATAGTTAGAAATAGAAGTCCTTATAAAAATCTATAAAGAGGTCTATAATGCTGTTATAGTCTAATATCTTAGGAGTGGAGATATTAGAGTTACCCTAAAGGACTAATAGTTAAAGGAATGAGCTATAAGGGTAGAGAACAGGCTAGGAGAATATATTAGCATAAAAGTACTCTATAAGGATTACCTAGTTAAAGTCCTAGTAGTTTCTGTAAGCCTTAGGGTAGAAAAGAGACGCCAGGTATACAATATAGCAATTATATAGGAAATAGTAAGATAAACGGAATGCCTTATACTAGGACTTAAAATCACCTAAATCTAATAGCTTTAATAGGAAAATGCAAACTAAGCAAATAATAAGAATAATAAGAGGATATAAGGGTCGCCAGAGACTTACTAAGGAGATACTAGTTAAACGTATAGCTCCCTTATTATTAGCACACTTACGCTAGGAATGCAAAAACTCCTTATTTAAAAAGGAATAATTATAAATGGCCTTATAACCATAAACTACGCCTAAAATAATACTATTATTATATATAATAGAGATACACCTAATTCATATACGCAGTATAAGTATGCTGCGGCCACTATATAGGCCCCTATAATATAAGACACTACCCAAATTAAGACTAAACAAAATATGTAAACTGCCACTAAAGCATATATAAGGCGTAGGAGAAAGAAGACTATATTAAATACAGGAGATAAAAGGTAAGGGCTTAATAGCTATGGAAATAACTGCATGCTAGGTTATATAAATAGAAATAATAGGCAATAAGCTAGGGGGACGTAGGTGCCTTCCTAGCATTTCCTACCTTTAATACTGGGGGGCTAGGCTAGCTATCCCAAGCCTTAATGGGCCAGAAGCGATGCCGCGTAATATTACTAGACCAAATAGGGATATAAGGGTTACAGGGGATATAAGGGAGAGAATGCCCTATAGGAAGACCCCTATGGACAGCTATAGCAAACTTAAAACCAGAATAATTAAGAATTAGACTTAACGCGGCAAATATAATATTTACAGCCAACCTATAAAAGGTATATAGCCGACTAGTAAGATTAGGGGAAGAACTAGAGACAATAACAAATTTAGATATAGAAGTGCTAGTAGAAATATAAGATACAGGAATAGAAAGCTCTATGTAAAATAGGTAGCAACTAGGGTGTAAATACAAGAGATAAAAGTTCTAAAAATTCTAGAGAAAGCAGAAATAGAAGAAGTAAGGAATAAAGGAGAGATAAAAAACCCTTACTAGGGGTCCGCTACCTATCTATTATACAGTACAACTATAGTAATACAAACCACTATCTTATAAGGCCCCTACTAGACAGTCTAGACCCAGAAAAACACTATATTCTTACTATATAAGAACCGTATTATAATACCTACATATAATTAATATACTGCCCTTAAGGATTTTAGCTCCTATATAAACCAAAAGCAGCTATACGCATATACTTTATAATTAGCAAGGCTATTAGCCTATCCTTATAGTTATAGTAGGCAGTTAACCTAAATATTATAGTTACAATAATCCAGACATATAGGGGTCTGGTATAAGTTATTAATATATATAACCTTAGGGTTAAAGGGGTCCTATAAATAGAGAATATTATATTGGTAATAAGCTTACTAAAAACTAAAGGTATAGAGTCTATCCTATTAGGAGATATAAACTTCTACTACCTATAGTAGGGGGGTATCCATATCGCTGCTAAATAATAGGTAGAGTGCCTACTAAGAACTATAGATATCTAGGGCCTTAAACTGGCTACCCCCCTAGAAGCAATTATAGCAATAAGGCACCACTAAAAGTATAATTAACCTTATATTTATGGACGAAGGCCTATACCAGAGACTTAAAAGGTATATCCCTAAAGAAGAATAGGCACTCGCCTTAGACTATATCCCTATTTAGATACAGCTAGACCTAGATATTAAGGCGTAACTAAATAGCAAAAGATATGTAATAAGGAAGCTTAAGATAAATAGCTTCCTTAGTATAGTTAAACAACAACTTTAAGATCTAGAAGAAATTCACCTAATACTAAATAAGCGAGGCTTATTAGCCACCCCTAAGAAAATTAACTAAAGACTAGAAAGGATCTAAGCAGTAATTAAAAATAGATTAGAAGAGCACTGCCCAGTCTTAAAACTAGGCCCCTATGCGTAATATATATAGTCCGCATAATACGCGGTTCTTATTACTAGCCAATAATAAGCAAGAAGGAAATATATAAGTAGCCACAACCCTAAAGACAAGAGACAATATAAAGATATAAGAAACTAGTTAAAGAATACCCTAAAAAAAGGTATAAAACAACTAGAGACGGTTTATAAATAAATATACTTTTAACCTAAGCCTCCCCTATAATAAGGGCCTTTAGGCCATAGTAAAATAGGCAAAGAAAAAGGTAGGGCGCTTAGTAGAAGATCTATACCTACTACCCCTATAAAGAGTAGGAGAGTTATAGGCCACTAATAACAATAATAAGAAGGCAAAGATCCTTATAGAAAGGTTCTTCCCCTAACCAGCTCCAATAGACCTTAGTAACATTATAGGTAAAACACCAGCGACTTACCTATAGGTTAACAGCGATATAACAATAGAGGAAATGGCCAGAACTATTAGCCGCCCTTTAAATAATACAGCATTAAGACTAGATAGGATACTAAATAAGGCCTTAAAGACCTATAGACCACTTATAGTACCTTAGCTTACAGATATAGCTAGAGCATGCTTTGCTATAGACTATGTAAGGGCGCGAAGAGGCTTTGGGAAAGATTCGAAGGAACAATATAAATTCTATCTAAATCTGAGGGTATATAGCTCTTGCTAGGAACAAGACGTTGCGTGAAGAAGAGAAAGGAATATAGGAAACTTGTAACTAAATATTCGAGGTC
>Ga0307507_10007010_pt1 | contig 16716 bp, 9 predicted proteins | sample 7_EM_MG_FD_207223 | JGI IMG/M metagenome (GOLD analysis project Ga0307507, IMG submission 207223) | Populus trichocarpa ectomycorrhiza microbial communities from riparian zone in the Pacific Northwest, United States - 7_EM | ecosystem: Host-associated > Plants > Roots > Unclassified | place...
GAGAATCGAACCCGGGTGCAGAGAAAGGAACAAGTCCCTTCCGCCTGCTAGACCACAACAAGCATCCTTATATATATTAAAAAAAAGGTAGCAAATTTTATAGTGTTAAGGATAGGCCCATCTTGCATTTCTTAATGACGATATTGACTTATCATAGCACGTTAGAATGGAATCCAAAGGGAAACACAAAGATTATGAATAAAAATATGTTATCTTACAAAAACAAATAGGAATATAAGATATACAAACTTTATCATATGAGTTGATATCCAGCTGTGTGACACATCCATCAATATCTTTCTCTGTTTTTGCATTATCAAGAAAAGTTTGCTCGCATTCTCTTCCTTACTATTCTATAGCTTTTTTTAATAGGTGTTTGTGAGTATGGTAGCAGTTATTTTTAAAGTAAAAATACATTAAAATTATATTTTTTTATTTTTTAAAAATTATTTTTAACATTAGTATATTAAAATGATCTGAAAACACCGAAAAATATTAATTTAAAGTAAAAAAAATCAATTTTATTCAAAAACATTTTGCACTTAACGAAATCCTCTCTAAGAATCTATAAAAGGATTTTCATGGGTAATTATTCTGATTTGAAAATATTTTAGATAGCAACCAAAAACTCTTTCCAAAGTCTATACTTAACTCCAAGATATTCATAAGACATTGGAAGTTAAGATTTTAACCAAATAGGGGGAGTGGTTTCCCATGGGATTCTTTTATCTCATTAATTACTTTCCGAGAAGACAAACACATATATTTAGATTCTGAAAGAGACCCGGTCTCTGATTGTTCATTGTAATGGTGAAGCAGGTATCGGATTTCCACATTATAAAAATTTTATTTGTTGGCTCGTAAAGATATTTTGCAATTATCTACCTAAAACCTTTGACTTTTTAGAAAAAAAAAAAAAACTTTCCTTGTCATTGAGAGAGATTGCTTCTAAGATTTTGTAAAACCTAAATCGTGCTTCATGTAATTATTAAAGTAAAGAAAAAAAAAGTGGTTGTAGTTGTTTTTTCACTTAGAAATGTATCAAAATAATGTATTTTTATTTTTAAAAAATTATTTTTAATATTAGCGTATCAAAATGACCTGAAAACACTAAAAAAATATTAATTTAAAACAAAAAAAATAAAAAAATTAAATTTTTTTAAAAGCATTTTTGAAATATGAAAATAAACAGGAAAATACTTCAAATATATTGAATAGATGAGATTAGATTTTTATTTTTTTAAAAGAAGGGGAAAAAACTCTTTTTTTTTCTGTGTTTATAAAAAGGGCAGAGAGCTACCTGGTTTTTAGTTATAGTCCGATTTTCTTAAAACCTTTTGATGAAAAAAATAATTTCATGAGTGATAGACCCTTAAATCTCTCCTCCAATTTTACCATATATCCGGTTCAAAAGACCGAAAACCAACAAGCACGTTGATGTAAAATCCTTTGAGAAGCGTGTGAGTAGGACCCTCACTTCGTTCTTACCGTGAAACACTATTCCAATGAAACAAGATGAAGGGAAAAAATTTAGATAGGAAGGCCAAAAATAATCAAGAGAAAGAATATGTATTTTTATATGCTGGTTCAGGTCTAATCACATAGTTAAGAGTTTGAAAAGTTAATATCAATTTTTTTTAAAACAAGAGATTTATATTTTTTTTATTAGATTATTTCAATCACATGATCTAGATCGTGGGTTTGATAGGATATCTCAAGTTGACTTGGTTTTGATTATCAAGTTTGTGATGCTAACACGAGTTGACTAGGATCAATTTTATTTTTTCTTTTTCTTACCCTCATTTAGTTGACTAGGATCGATTTTATTTTTTCCTTTTCTTACCCTCATTTTGTTCTTTTATATTTAATAGGCTATGAATTAAGATGCATTATTTGTCTTCTTTAAAAAAAAAAAAATTCTCATATTATCTTAATCACTTTCCTTTTTAAATTCGTTCCAATCATTGTCATTTTTTTTTGTCATTTTTTTTTTGGATTCGAGGAAACCCCGCTCCCCGAAAAGCGTACTTTGTGGGCCCAGGTGAGTGAGTAAAACCCTGGCTGTCCCAGGCTCTTACAAGAGGTACACGCCTTGACTCGAACTCGAGACCTGCTATACAGATCCCAAACCCTTTGACATCACGCTACGCCCCTTGAGAACGATTTTTTTTTTGTCTTATTAAAATAAAGTCAACTTAATCAACCCAATTAGATATACGACCCGAATCACACATTTTTATTTTTGTTTTAAAACATGCTTGCAATACCTGAACAATATTTTTTGCGTAAAAAAAATAATGTGGTCCCGCAGCGAAGTGCAGGTATCGAGACTAGTACAATACTAACCATTTTAAAAAATATATATATTTCTTAATGTAAGGATATGTTAAAAAATTTAGTTATGGTCTAAAGTGATGTGTAAGTATTGTCAGTGTATTTTAAAGAAGAACAGAAAAATCCGCAACTTAAAAGCATATAAATAAAAATAAAATAAAAATAACGATTTCTACTCCCTAAGAATCCAAACGTAGAATAATGAAATTGAAAAAAAAAATCAATGAACAAAAAAAAATCTAAAAAAACAAAGAACCTGTAAATATAGGTGAGATCGCCAAAACTCACAACCGCAATCATACAAACGAGATAACTCAATAAAAGACAAAACAGAAAAAAGACAAAACTTAATTTTAAAAAGAACAAAATGAAACTGAAAAAGATAACAAAGAGCGACCTCCAAAAATACTTGGGCCACCCAGCCAAACCTGTTATCTAGGCCATGAGATGGGGATAGCCTTATTGAAAGGAAACCGAAGAAAATAACGAAGTTTATTTTTTAAAATGAACAATTTAGAAGGATGTAATCGGGGAAAAAAAATATCAGTCCATATTAACTTTTCAAACTCATGACCCTAACTAATGATTAAATCAGAAACACCTCATATGAAAAACCACAATTTTCAAACCCAACTTTTTTTTCTTCTTTTCTCTTTCTACCTCAATTTTCATTGCTACCCTTTTAAAATTTCAAGGTAGCCCTTTAACTTGTCATTCTATTAGATTTAGTCCTTGTTATTTTAATTACTATTTTTTATTTGGAATAATTTATAAAATTGAAATTCCTATTAAATTTCATTCCTTTTTTTTTCTTCTTCAAATTTTGTCCCCATTCTTTTGGTTGCAATTTGTTTTATTTGAGATACTTTTTAAAATTGATTTTTTTCCCATTTTATCATCCTTAAGTTTTTTTTTCTGATCAAATTTGAACCTCATTCTTTTTATTGCTATTTTTTTTTACATTGGCAAAAAAGTTTTAATTGATATTTTTTTTCGATTCATCCTTCAATATTATGTTGGTTGAGAATTAAGCTTCTTAATTAAGCTTGGGTCTAGAATTTCACAAATAGCGAGTTTTTGATATTAACCCAGATTTAAAAGGTTCACTTGTTTTTTTTTAAACTCATGTTTTTTCAGTTTTGTCTTTTAGCATCTATTTAATTAGAGATTATGCTCCATTGTTTTTATTTATTTACTTTATATAGATTTTTTTACAAATTTGAAAATGACTCGGGCCATTTCAATTCTTTTTATTTGTCATTCTTTGTTGAATTGATTTTGATAAATTTTTTAAATTGATATTTTTTTTATTTTATTCTTCAATATTAAATTGACTGAAAATTAATTTTCTTTTCTCAGTTCCATCCTTCAAGCTTAGAGTTTTTTGATTTGGGGCTTCATGATTTTCTATAATTTTCTTTCTATTCCATTATTCTAGTCTTATGATTTAGACTACTGATTTGGCGAGTTAGCCTTGGCTCGAGCTTTTTTTAGGATTGTTTTTTTTTTTAAATTTAATATTTTTTATGTTGTGTCCTTCAACAATGAGTTGTTTATAATTGATCTTTGCAATCTTTTCTGATTTGTTTTTTATTGGATTATCTCATTCGCATAATCTGAGTCATAGAATTTGGTTGAATTGCTTGGTTTACTAGTTTTTTTTTGGTATTTTTTTTTATTTTATCATTCTACTTTGGACCTTGTTTGGAGTTGGACTTTGACTTTTTTTTTATTTGCTTTTCTCGATCTCATGACTTGACCGGCTTATTTGGCATGCTCATTTAAGTTGGCTTGAGTTATATTTTTTTTTTCATTTAATTGACTGGAATCTTAAATTTATTGTCTTGTTGTTTCAATAACCATTCTTTTTTTTTTTACAAGTTCCTGTGATTATTTTTTGTTTAAATTGGTCCATTTATTGTCATATTTATTATTTTATTATCTAATTAGATTATACTAATATTTTGCTTAGATGAATCCATGTTCCGAGTTATTTTTTTTATTTCTTTAAAACACATCTATCTCGTATGAATGTTTTTTTTATTTTATAAAATAATGTCCCGGCCCACTGTATAGCATCAGTCCACAAATATAGTTATAGTCCCAAATAATAACCTAAAGATTATTATATTATTATACTTATTTTTTTATTGTACAATAAAAAGTAGATACATACCTACATACACAAATATAGAAATAATATGCATTAGAATTTTTTAAAAATATATTAAAATAATATATATTTTTTATTTTTTAAAAATTATTTTTGACATTAGTACATCAAAACAATTAAAAAATATATAAAAAATTAATTTAAAACTAAAAATATTTCAAAAATATAGTTCAACCTCAATACTAAACACCCTTTAGAAGATGTTTAATATTTTTATTTATACTTTTAGATGTTTTTTTAAAATGTTATTAACTTAATAAAATATTAAAATAATATTTTTTTAATGTTTTATAATAATTTTGAAGTTGTAATATAAAAATATAAAAATTCTATATTTTTTTTAATATATTTATAAATAAAAAAATATTTTAAAAAATATTTTAAACAATAATTCCAAATATCCCGGTAAGGAGCCAGGAAGATTGAGATTAAAAAAAAAACGAAAGAAAACAAAAGGCATGTACGACCTTTACAGTCTGTAGTAACTCACCCCCACCAACTAACACTGCCCACCTCCTAAAACCGCCATTTTTAACAACACTCTCTCCCTCCTCCCTCTCTTACAAAAGAATAATAAAAAAAAACCTTAACCCTCCTCCGTCTCTCTCTCTAGATTCCTTTCCTCTCCTTGAATTCACATTCCAGCTAGGGCTTCGAGCTCTCTAATCAAATCAAATGAATTACTAACACAGACTCTCCTTCTCTTTAAAATGACTCTGTTCACCCTCTTTTCTACTCTCTCCCTACTCTTTCTATCCACTTCCGGGTCGGACCTCCGATCCTTACTCGAATTCAAAAAAGGTATTCTATACGACCCACTTGACAAAATCTTCTCTAAATGGGACCCCTCTTCTATACCCGACCCTAATTCCTGCCCCAATTCATGGCCCGGTATCTCCTGCGACCCCAATTCAGATTCCGTCATTGCTATAACCCTTGACCACCTTAGTCTCTCCGGCAACTTAAAGTTCTCTACTTTACTAGACCTTAAGTCACTGCAGAATATTTCACTTTCGGGTAATAATTTTACGGGTCGGATTGTACCTGCATTGGGATCCATGAGCTCGTTACAGTACTTGGATCTGTCTAATAACAATTTTTCAGGTCCGATCCCGGGTCGGATCGTGGAGTTGTGGAATTTGAAGTATTTGAACTTGTCAATGAATGGTTTTGAAGGCAGGTTTCCGGTCGGGTCACCAGTTGGGTTTAGGAATTTGCAGCAATTGAGGGTTTTGGATTTGAGTTGTAATAGTTTTTGGGGCGATATTAGTGGGGTTTTAAGTGAATTGATTAATTTAGAAAGAGTGGATTTGAGTGATAATGGGTTTTTTGGTGGGTTCAGTGAGATAAGTGTAGAGAATGTGTCAGGTTTGGCTAATACAGTGCATTTTGTGAATTTGAGCAAGAATAGATTGAATAGTGGGTTTTTCAAAGCAGAGGTAATTGCGTTGTTTAGGAATTTGGAGGTTTTGGATTTGGGGTATAATGTGATTAATGGAGAGTTGCCTTCATTTGGGTCTTTGACGAATTTGAAGGTTTTGAGGCTGGGGAATAATCAGCTTTTTGGAGGTATACCCGAGGAATTGATCAACGGGTCGATACCGATTGAAGAACTGGATCTTAGTGGCAATGGATTTACAGGTCTAGTGATTCTTGACTATTCTTTTTGTGATTATTATTGGTTTTTAATTTTTATTTGATATGTTTTTGGATTTTTCTGCTTTTTGTTAGAAATTTGTTTGGGTGTATAGTCAACTGTATGTAATAATTCTGATGATTTTTTTATCCAATTTTAGCACTTAAAACCTGAGGTTACTTGTGACATAGTATTTAGCTGGTAACCTGGATTTTGACTTTTTTTTTTCCCTTTCTTTTTCGGAAATTACCTATATTTTTGCCTGGGTTTTCTAAGTATGGGTTTCCAAAAATAGTAAAACTACGTCCAAGGTGCGAATGGTGACTTTGTAGATTTGGACTCTAGAGGTACAGGCAAAATGTGGCCTTCTTGATTTGGATGCTAGGAGCTTTGGTAGAATGCTGTTTTCTTGTTAAATGAAGTGTAACCTGTCGAATCTGAGTTAGCATCACAAGCTTTTTGGGTTGGGTCATTTAAATTGAGATGCAGGAAAATTAGCTGGAACAAGTACATGTGCCCTTAAGTTAAGCCTTTCGCATTTCATATCCAAACTGAACATCAATGCATTTGTTTTGGATGTCTATGATGAAAGATTTGAATATGGAGTATAAAGAAAGCAGTTGAAAAAAAAAAAAATTGTAGAAGTTTGGTGTTACATTGTATTTTAAATAAGATGGTTGTATACCATGGTTTTCTTCTTCCATAACTTCTTAATCTGAATCCTGTGTGTATCTGAATTCCTTATTTTATATCTCTGCAGGTTCTGTTCATGGAACTCGCTCCACAACTTTGAACATTTTGAATCTTTCTTCAAATGGTTTAACAGGTACCTTGCCCACTTTTCTTCAAAGATGTTCAGTAGTGGATTTGAGTGGAAATATGATCACTGGTGACCTGTCTGTCATGCAACAATGGGGAGCCAGTGTAGAGGTCCTTGATTTGAGTTCAAACCAGTTATCTGGAAGCTTGCCAAACTTGACTTGGTTTGTGAGGTTAAGTGAACTTAATCTTAGGAATAATTCCCTAGACGGCAATTTGCCTGCTCAATTGGGGGACCTTTCAACATCGTCTTCAGTTGACCTCAGCTTAAATCAATTCAATGGGCCCATTCCAGGTGGTTTTTTTACTTCATTGACCTTGATGAACCTGAATCTTTCAGGAAATCGGTTTTCAGGGCCAATTCCATTTCAAGATTCAGGTGCTGGGGAATTATTAGTTTTACCTTCTTATCCATTGATGGAGTCTCTTGATCTCTCTCAAAATTCATTATCTGGTATATTGCCTTCTGGCATAGGCAACTTTGCCAATCTCAGATCACTGAATCTTTCAAATAATAACTTATCAGGACAGCTGCCAATTCAATTGAGCAAACTAACCCACTTGCAGTACCTTGATTTATCTGCCAACAGATTTCAGGGTAAAATCCCTGACAAGCTTCCATCCAGTCTGATTGGATTGAACATGTCCAATAATGATCTCGCTGGAAATATTTCACTGAACTTGAGAAATAAATTTGATATTTCTTCATTTCGTCCTGGGAATCCCTTATTAATCATCCCAAATACCGGGGTTGAGCCATCAACAAATTCTGTTCCAGATCAGATTTCCGTACATGGTAAAAATCACAGTTCAAAGCGTAATATTACAATAGCAGTAATTGTTGCTACAGTTGGGACTGCTGCAATGATAGCTTTTGTTTTACTGGCGTATCAGCGGGCTCAACGAAAAGAATTTCATGGCAGAAGTGATTTTAGTGGCCAAACAACAAGGGAGGATGCTAAGCAAGGAAGATCTTCCCAAACTTCCCTTTTTAATTTCCACTCGAATGCTCACCGCCCTCCAACTTCATTGAGTTTTTCAAACGATCACTTGCTTACTGCAAATTCAAGGTCGTTATCGGGGCAGGCAGAATTTGAAACTGAAATCGTTGAGCATGGTTTGCCTGAAGGAATGGCAGCTAGTTCATCTTCAATTCCTAATTTGCTAGATGACCATCCCACATCATCTGGAAAGAAGTCCTCCCCGGGTTCCCCATTATCTTCCTCACCTCGTTTTGTCGAGCCTACAAAATTGGATGTCTATTCACCAGACAGGTTGGCTGGGGAACTGTCCTTCCTTGACAGTTCACTTGCATTTACTGCAGAGGAGTTATCTCGAGCCCCAGCTGAAGTTCTTGGCAGAAGCAGCCATGGAACTTTATATAAGGCTACTCTGGATAGTGGACATATGCTGACTGTGAAGTGGTTGCGGGTTGGACTAGTCAAGCATAAGAAAGAATTTGCCAAGGAAGTTAAAAAAATAGGCTCTATAAGACACCAAAATATTGTTCCACTGCGAGCATTTTATTGGGGTCCTAGAGAGCAAGAGAGACTTCTTTTAGCTGACTATATCCAGGGTGATAGCTTGGCCCTACATCTATATGGTAAGCATTTTATTATGTTGAACTTTGTGTATTTCTCTTGTCATGTTTTTATTTTGTAACAATTATTATGCTACTTCGATAGATGTTTGAAAAAATGCCACATTACTGCTGCATGTTGATTTTTTGATTTTAACCTAGACATCTCGTTGATCATTGCGGGCAATTTTAACACTCATGTCGATAGTGGTGCAGATCCAAGTTTCTGAACTTAAATAGTATTTTCAAACATGTTAAGTAAATTGCTTTTTGTGTGTTCTTGGAATATAAAAACCTATGATATCTCACATTCCGAGCCTGCTACAAACAATAGGAATATTTCCTTCAAGTGTCTTGAATGTGGAGTAGTCCCACTTTGGAGAGGCTAACATTCAGGACAAGAAGCGCAATATAAAAAAGTAAAAGACATAGCCCCACTATCCCACCATTGAGGTTTGGAAAAATGGGGTACTTTTACTACAATGCACCTGAAGCAGACAATGCACCATCAAATATTGCAAGAATAACGTTCTTTAATATAATGAACCTCAGGTAGGCAATGGTGTCATCAAATTTATCTGTATTCTGCCAGTTTTCCTGCATTTAGGCCTGGTTTATCATTGGAAAAAAATTATGTTAATCTGGAATATAATCATCTGGGATATTACTGGTTTCTTACTTCAATGTCCAGATGTATTGGGGAATTCTGTACCCTTCAGTTTATTATGTAGAAAATTAGCCTCATATACTGGGAGCTTTGTATTATACTTAAATTAGAATGGTGTTGCTCCCTCTCTTTTTTTTTCCTGAACGTTCAAAATTGAGAGTTGTTTCAGCAATCCAGGTTCTTTCTGTCATGTTTGTATCTACAGAACTTTAAAAGTACCCATTTTGTGTCAGTTAAATATAATATGATAGGACTGTGTCCATTGAATATATTCCTGTACATGCTAGTCTGTCAATATGTCTCTTCTAAATCATTAGTGATTCTACTGGCAAGAATGTCAGTTTAGCAGAAAGGACCATCTACAAATGTGAAAGATGCTGGGTCTTGAGATTGACTGGTTTTCCGATCACTGAAGACTGATGGCTTCTTAAAGGATTGGTTTATAGTAAATGGGAACTAAGCTTGGATTAGTGTGTAAAAAACCAACGAGATTATAATAAGATTAGGCTTAAAAATTCTGACGTGATCAATTGTTCAAGTGAAATTAAGTTTGTTAGGAGAGGGTTTTCTTTTAGAATGCAGATGTTACTCAACATTACTGCAATGATTTTCACTCATTAAGTTGCATTAATAATGATTCATCACATTGCATGTTGTAGTCCCAGGTGATTTGATTGGCTGTGCCATATTTGTGATGTTATATCTGAAAAGTTATGCACTTGATTTTAGTCTAACGGTCTGGTTTGCCTATGAATTTTTCCCCTCGTGGAATGGGGAATTTAAAATATTCTTGGTGCGGGAAATAACTATTTTATAGACGCAGAAACATTTAGTTGCATGACAAACCTGTGCACATATTCTTGACTTTAGACAATCTTTGTCTATTTATGTTGGTTTCTCAATGGTATAATAGATTACCTATGTTTCCAGTGGGCAAATACAATAGAATTATGAATATTGCAGGTTGAGTGTGTTAATGGTGATGAAATCTGATTTTATTTTATTTTTTGTTATCACAAATGCCATCTGATTAAAGTGAACACTTTTGATAATTAGAATGGTTATATGGTTGGGAGGAATATGAAATTACTGGGTCCTGGATATAGCTAGGTGGGTTTATGTCCGTGCAAGGCAAGGTGTCAGTCCTCTCTCTGTTTTTGTGCATGCTTGCACATGTGCCTAGGAAGTTAGATGGTATGGGGTCTATGGGAATGTAGAATCAAAACCGGAGATATGGCATGGCTAATGTTCTAGAGCTTGTATAGCTGGTTGGAAACTGCAAATGTTGTTTGATGGCCACAGCCGTTGCCCACAGCAAAGCTTGTTTCTAATACCATACCGGTTCTTCATTAGTTCCCTTCTCTTTTCATCTGACAGGTGTGAGCTTTGATTTTAGTTTTATAGTCTTCTGATATGTACAAAATGTCTACCAGTGTCTAGTGGTTGACATATAAATTGATTGCAGTGTGCATAAAAGGGAGGCAACAATTTCAGTTGTCCTTGGAACTATGAGCCTGCTTCAACTCTTAAGTAACAGGGACATGCATTTTGGGTGCTATACACAAGTATTTTACATTTTCATTTAGATACTGCTGGCTGCTGTTGCTATTCTTCCTAATTTTTTTTTTCTGGAACTCGTGTTGCGCAGAAACAACACCTCGGAGGTACTCCTTGTTGTCATTCAGCCAAAGACTGAAAGTTGCTGTTGATGTTGCTTGTTGTCTACTGTATCTTCATGATAGAGGCATGCTCCATGGAAATCTAAAGCCAACAAATATAATCCTGGAAGGTCCTGATTACAATGCACGCCTCACTGATTGTGGACTTCATCGTTTGATGACCCCAGCTGGCATTGCAGAGCAGATACTAAATCTGGGAGCACTAGGGTACCGGGCTCCAGAACTTGATAATGCATCTAAACCTGCACCTTCATTCAAGGCTGATGTGTATGCATTTGGAGTTATCCTGATGGAATTGTTAACCAGAAGAAGTGCTGGGGACATAATATCAGGTCAATCCGGAGCAGTCGACCTTACAGATTGGGTTCGGTTGTGTGATCAAGAAGGCAGACAAATGGACTGTATTGATAGAGATATTGCAGGTGGGGAAGAACCAACGAAGGCAATGGATGATTTGCTTGCCATATCGCTCAGGTGCATTCTCCCTCTAAATGAGAGGCCTAACATCAGACAAGTCTTTGATGATCTCTGTTCTATATCTGTTTGAAATTTTGTACATGTGTCCTGGAATTAATTTTTGTCATTCCTCGACCCCCTCCAATTGTCCACTTCCCCCATTTTTTTCATTAATTGGTTTTAAAGCCTTCTGATTTTGGGGCTAATCATCACATTTTTTTTTTGGCTGGAAATTTTCTTGTAAAGGAACAACCAATCTATTGATTATTTGACAGTGTTTTTGAGTTTGATCTTCAATCGAAAGGAATTTCAATTCTTGTGTTCTCATATATGTCTCTTTACCAACTTGAGATTGCGAGATATGTCTTTCATAGACACAAGAGAGACAACAAGAGTGCTAATGACGTGTTTCCGCATCATCTCCTAGTCTGCCTAAAATCCAAATTCCATAAGTGTATGGTCTCTTCCAGTTTTAAAATCAATACAGATGCAGATTTGTCCATAATAAGGGATGTGGCCTCGGAGTTGTGAGCACAACTTGGATGGCAACATTGCAGAGACCATGGCAAGCTTTACACGGGCTTTAGCTAAACAGGAAATAGACAATTTGGAGCTTGATAAAGTTTATTTTGAGACCGTTGAGCAGAGCTTCCCTGCAAGCAATTGCTTTATTTTGAGAGTTGAGGAATTTTACACGTGAAGAGAGTCAGAAGAGAACGGTCAACTGTGTAATATTTTCATAACTTAATCTTATTAAATTTTTAACTAATATAAATTGATAAAACAGAGGCCATAATTTATTTACTGGCTTTTAAAAATCAGAAAAGGCGCAGTATGGGTATTTGTTGCTATAATTTATTTTTCTTGATCGTCATGTTCAGTTGCCTTTTCCCCTGCATTATTGGGGAGGCAAAGAATGGTCTCGTCTAATTGTCTATGAGTCCAAGTTTGTTAGGAAAATTGACAAAAAAATAAAAATAAATAATTAATAATTCTGAAGACAACTTTCTGATAGTAGTATTGTACATCATTTGATTCAATATAGTCGTTTCATATATTACAATTTCAGTCTTTACCCATCTTGCATCCATAAAATACGCTTTTCAGAGATAAAATTTCCTCAAAAAAAAAGAAGCTCATAATTGGTCCAACAATAATGTTTTTTCAAAAAAAAAAAAAGCTGTAAAATTACCTCAAAAGCATATCACAAATTCCACTTTCTCATAATGATTGCAACACTAATAGACTATTTCATACTCTTTCATAATATTACTCCTTTAACTAAAATGAACAAATATCATAAAGTGGGATTTTCTCGTATGTAACAAAATCTAAATATCCAAACATCTCAAGATGATTAGACTTTTTTATAGGTTAACATGTAATATTTTGTTCATTTCAAGTATCTCAATACTTTATTTACAATCTTTTAGTGATCCAAACTTGGATTACTTTGATACCAACCTAGTATTCCAACAACAAAGTTGATGTCTATCCTGATACAGGTCTAAACATACATCAAACTTCTAATAATTGATAAATAAAAAATTTCTTCCATTTAATGATGTTCTACTTCATTCTTTAGGCATTGAGTGGGACTAAATTTATCTCATTTTTGAATTGGAACAACATTTATTGAGCATCTATCCATTCAATAATTTATTAATATATTTCTTTTAAGGCAGCCCTAACAATTCTTGAGATTTATCCTGAATTATTTCTATTCCAATCATTATCTCTCCCATATCTTTTATCTCAAAGTTATTTGAGAGAAATTTTTTGGTCTCATGTAGTAATCCAATATCATTAATTGTAAGCAATATATTATCAACATACAAAATTAGAAATATAAATTTTCTCTCATTAACCTTCAGATATATATAATGGTCAACAATGTTCTTAAATTTAAAGAAAATAATAATATCATTAAACTTGAGATACCATTATCTGAAAGCTTGTTGAAGTCTGTATATTGATTTCTTACGTTTACACACTATATGCTCCTTTCATTCAACCAAAAACCCCTTTAGTTGATCTATATAGACCTCTTCTTTTAAATTACCAATTAGAAAGATAATTTTCATATTCTTATAATATAATTATATAACTCTAAATCATAATGAGTTACCAAAATCATGATAATTATAAATAAGTCTTTTATAAATATTTGTGAAAAAGTCTCTTTGTAGCTAATGCCATCTTTATAAGTAAACAAGTGTGACCTTGTATTGTTTAATGTTGCTATTTGAGTATCTTTCTAAGTAAAATCATTGGCAACAAGTATGACGTTGTATTGTTCAATGTTGCTATTTGAGTCTTGTAGGCGATGATGATGTTAGAATTGCTCCAACGAAACCTTGAAAGTGGGCAACTTAGTCATCCCCAACAATGCAATTATCTAGCAAAAATCAATTTGATTTTCGTGTGTTCACACATAAAGACTCCTCAATGAGTCCTTATCAAGGGTTCACAAAACTCCTCTCAAGATTAAGAGGTCAGAAATGGATTTAAGACCTCTCAAAACCCTATAAATACCCCCTCTCAAGCATGTTTAGAAAGGAGGAGAAAATAGGGAAATAAAAAAGGAAAAATGATAAGAAAAGATAGGAAAAATAGAGTAATAATAGTAGCACAGATAAGGTTAGAGATCCAAGAGAAAAAAATCCAAGTTTTCTTAAGGATTTGTATGTTTGAGAGAGGCAAAACTTTTCAAAGGAAATCCAATAGAGTGTAGTTGTTCTAGGTATATATTTCAGACCTAAAAATTGATCCTTTGTGACATGCTTTTATTGTTTTTATAGTTTAATGTTTATAGTTACAAGCATAAGAAAATAGTTTTGAATGCTTAACAAGCAATGTTGCATTCACCTCTGTGTTGCTTTGATTTCTATTTAATGAAGTTATTTTAAAGTTTTCTTTATGTTTTTAATGTATTCAAATTGTTGTTTAAGTTCTCCCTTTGATATATAAATATTGTTTTAAGCTTTGGTTTAGTTGAAGTTATGCATATTTAAAGCAATGATGTTTATCCTTAATTTGTTATGCTTGTTCATACACAAAAATGAGTTTAGAAAACTAATTTTGAATTCATGTTACATGAACATGTAGTCTGTTTTAGGTTGTTAGTTTTTTTTATTTGGTATCTCATACTTGATTTTGATGTTTTTTGTTAGTTTTTTAGATTCAAACATGTTTATTTATGTTAGGGTGACTTGTTTGGATAAAGAAAGCATGTTTTATAGAGGTCAACCAATAATCTAGTGTTTATTCGCATCAATAATATGTTAAATGGTTTTTAATTCTAGGGTTTCAGTTTTGAATCGAAGCCTATTTTGGTCAAATCGTGATGATTCATTGATAATCGAAGTGAATGATGCTAGATTATTGATCCCTGTATGATTTCCAATATATATGTCCCTTCGGTTTGTCTATATGTGGTCTGGTTTGAGAGTCATGTTGTTGGGTTTAAGTTGAATGTTCTTCATTTGTTCTTCTTGTTCTTTTAAGAACATTGCCTTAGCATGATTTTGACTTGTTTTGTTTTATTTATCTGGCTAGACCCTTTCTCATGCATGATTAATAAATAATCTAGTATTTATTTGCATCAATAACATGATTTTAATGGCCTTTAATTCTAGGGTTTTGGTTTTGAACTCATTTTGACAAAAATCATGATGTTTAAGTGGAAATTAAAGTGATTGGATGCGAGATTATAGATCCTTGCATAATTTCTAACATATATATGCCTTTTTTTATATCAAATTTGGTCTGATTTGGAACCCATGTTGCTGAGTTTATGTTTGGTGTTCTTCGTGTTCTTTATTTTTCTGGTGTTTGATCCGTTTTGTTTAAGATTTTATGTGTTTTTGGGTGTTTAATCTGTTTTTTGACTTTGGTTTTGTTTTTGGATCGTTTTTAGGCCAGACCAAGATTTTTGGGTTGGTTTATGGTCGAATAAAGTTTTTTGGGTCAACCCGATAAAAAAAGTTTTTTTTTCTTACATATGGCCAAGAATCATAAAAAAAATATAATTTGAGCATTTATTTTTAAAATTTGAAATACTTTTGCATGGATTTTACAACAAGTTTGTAAAATTTTAAAGGATTTTGGCTTATATTTCAAAAATACCAAAACAATTTTTTTTTAATATATGAGATTATGAACTTATACGTAAGATATATTCTTGATATTAAATAAAAAAAATTTATTTTATTTTTATATTGACATTAGAACGGTTAGGTTTTTTACCTGATAAGATAATAATATCTTTACTAAGAAGGATTTTTCTTCAACGTTAAACAGACCAACAGTTAGAAAATACAATATTTTTTTAGTTTATATCAGACAAATAAACAATGCAGCTTACCTTAAATAAGACTTATTAAGGGTGCTAATACATTTTCTTTACGAAATCAGACTCCTTATCCAAACTCTAGGATCAGTTAAGGTTTCTATTGACTAAAATATTAGGTGGTGACTCTCATTTACTCTTTTGATTGATAAAGAACAATAATTTCTTGTCATTTCCTTCCACACCATTCCTGATTATCCCAATCTAGAAGGATGATCGCCGTGATGCTGCACGCGTGCAACAGAAAAAGCAACAATTTTATCTATTATTCCACATATTAATATATTGTTTTGCATCACAAAAAAAAAAAAAACCCAAAACATAATGTCCAAAGATTTAAAAACTAAGCCAATCCTTAAATTAGCTATATAATTGTTATTGATTAATCTTATGTTATTTTGATATGTATTTTAATTCAAGATTTGTGATTTTACGTATCAAATTACATTGTGTGTACGCAGGAAACAAGCATATGATTGCGGATGCAAAGCTTCGTCAAAAAAGTTCATTCCCCACGAATGAGTGCATAGCTATGAATTGTGATTCCGATTTTAAGGAAATTTATGGAAGCAAGGCTAAAGGGGCCTGCAATGGTTTTCTTTTCTGCAATTGTTTTCATTTAGTTCTATATCTTTAATAGAGTGCTAAAAATGGAAAATGCAAAATTTCTGAAACAGCGAATAATGAGAGAATATCTCAGAACTAATCACCTATTCTCTTTTACAAGTGAAAGTGGAGGCAATGGATTTACTAAGAATTACTCATAAAATCCTACATGTATTTGATCGGGAGATCAAAGTAAATAAGAAATTCAAATAATAAATTGTGGGATGTAGTTTAATTTGAATAAAATCCTGGACAGGCAAAAAGAAACATCAACATGCTGATATGAGTCTACAATTGATTCCATGAATCCAAGGGAAAGACAATCCCTAAATGATCACACCTCCAACAGAGAATATTAATTAACAAGAATCGAAACATTGCTTAAGCCATAATCAGAGGTGAAGGCGATAAGTAGG
>Ga0307507_10007012_pt1 | contig 16709 bp, 3 predicted proteins | sample 7_EM_MG_FD_207223 | JGI IMG/M metagenome (GOLD analysis project Ga0307507, IMG submission 207223) | Populus trichocarpa ectomycorrhiza microbial communities from riparian zone in the Pacific Northwest, United States - 7_EM | ecosystem: Host-associated > Plants > Roots > Unclassified | place...
CGTTAACTACGGAAACCTAAAAACAACCCATATTCTTTAGAAGGCAACTTTAATTTGTATTAAAACCCCTAGAACGCTAACCCCCCACCTAGAGCTGCTCTCCTACCTAGAGGTGCCCTCCTACTTAAAGTTGCTCTGCCTCTACCTCCTCCACTCTAGCTAACCGGTAAGTCTTTACTATGAGAAGTCACGAATCTGATAAAGGTATATTCGGACAAAGAAAAGAAGTTTGGAGGAGAACTATATAATATACTTAAAGCAAAACTACAGGTCTTCTATAACTGTTGCAATAAGGTTAGAATTTAATGCTACTAGTACTACCATGCTTTCTCCATCATGTTAAAGGGACGGGCAGCGACATTCTATTATAACTATATTGTGGGTAAAAACTATAGCTTTAATATAATGCTTTAGCTTACTAAAGCTTACTTTAAGACTAATAAGAATTGCTAACTTTATATGTCTAAATAGCGGGAGACTATATTCTAGAGAGTTATTGCTTTTAACCTAACAAAGACTTGTTTAGAGTGCCTTTAATTACTCTTTAATAAACTTTAGAAAATCTAACGTGGCCTTACTAAAACTTACTAAAATAAGAACAGCCTAAGGGACCAGGTTATTTTAGTATGCCGTGGCATTCCTAAGTGCAACTTAGCGCTATATAAACCTGTAGATACGTTTAAAGGAGTATATACTAAGCTACGCTCCGCCGTAGGTACTGTAATGCGAATATAAGAATTTTAATAGTTCTATACCAAAAACCCTACCCAACTAAGTATTCCCGACTAATATGATTATAACTGGACTGATTAAATATATAGTAGCCGTAGTAGGGAATATAGAAGAGGGTATAATTAACGTTAACTATAAGGTAACTGTAGAGGTCCTAGTAGAGGTTTATTTTAAAGTAATTGCTAGAAGAAGTACTACGTTTATAAAAAGCTAAATTGCTAGTTAACTAGACACCCCCTTAATAAGCGAAAAGAGGTATATAACAAGTTCCGTTAAAGTGTAAGAAACGTTAGAAATTATAAGGTTACTACGGCCTACTTCTAAAGCTTCCTGGTTTAATACGAAGGCGTAGAAGACCTTAAGGGTGAGGTTAATAAGACCGAACAGCTTCTTATGGATATAGAAATTGAGGACTACTTACCTAACTAATACTTTACTGAGTATAGTAAGGTAAATGGTATATAAACTATTACTATTCTTAATAACTAATCTACGCTCCATTTTATTATAAAGTTAGATATCTTTAACGAGCTAAAGGAGAGCTCCGTGTTTTCCTTTAATAATAGATACTCGGCGAATGTCTTCTATGGTATTATGCCGGATACTAGAGCCGCAGGAGTATCTATAGTAGGAGAACCTTAAGTTTAAGCCCTTTAGTAGCTTAATAGCTCTATTTAGATTAACTATTTAATGGCAGGCCAATATACAATTTATTTTAGTAAAGGTACTATAATCTCTCTTAGCACAATTAGGGTTCAAACCCCCTTAGGGTATATTACTTTTTATATTATTCCTACAAACACTCCGTTTCTATTTTGCATTAAAGATATAGATAAATTAGGTGTTAGGCTTAATAACCTTAAGAATATACTTATTTAGGGAGACAATTGGGTGCCTATTATACGCAAATAGGGTTACCCCTGGTTGCTCCTTTATTAACTAGAAAAGAGTGTTGCTTAGAGCCACTTAACTAAGTTAGAATTACGCCAACTGTACTGTTATTTTGGCCACCTATCTATTTATTAATTACTTAGGGTTCTTTAGCAAGTAGGCTATAAAGTTAAGGTTAAGGCAATTAAGCATCTTATAAAATACTGCTACTACTGCTAAATGAACTAGAGGTCCCCGGGCCGATTTAAGTTCACCCTTAAAGATAACTACAACTTTAACTTCTATATTATTGTCAACGTTATATATCTTAGTGGCAAGCCAGTACTTTAAGTTGTTAACTTCTTAACCTCCTTCTAAGCCGCACGATTCTTAAAGGATATATTAGCTAGGAACGCATAGGATACCCTTTAGTTATACTAGATTAATATCTACCTAGGACCCCCTAATTAAATTGTCTATAATATAGGAAAGAACTTCTTATCTGCAGAGTTTTAATAATAGATAAAGGCAATAGTAATTAAGGTTAAGGAAGTCCCTATTAAAGCATATAATAGTGTTAGAAAAGTAAAGCGATATTACACGCTATTATACTGCGCATATAAGATTATCTCTTTAGAACTAGAGGATGCTAGTAAAGAACTTATCTTATAAATAGCTGTTAAAGCTATTAACAATTCTGCTAGCCCAAATAGACTTGTACCTATATTACTAGTCTTTAGCGCCTACCCTTAAATAACTAATAATTCTCTACTATCTCCCTCCGTTGTGTAACGAGCTGAGGCTATTTGCAAGGCAATAAAGGAGGTATAACGTCTCTACGCCACACACCAAGTCAACGATGTACTAGGAATAAGAAATAGCCCAAATACCTTAACTATACTTAATCTGCCACTCCAGTCTAAGGTACGCGTATAGCGTAAAAAGGGAGGATAGTTAGGCCCATATTAACTTATTGCAATTAATGGCCAGACTTGCACTATTTAGATGCCTTATAGACCCACTTAATTCTATTCAACTGTTATTAAGCCTTACTATAAAGATAATAGTTCTAAGCCTTTATAGGATACCATAGAAAATGCCCTAAAGGAGAGCTATAATTAATATGCTCTAGAAGGCGACCACAATTCTAATACAATTATAGTAGATACGCCGCAACTATAACGCAGTAGAGGTCGCCTAAAGGGATCACAAAATTGCCAACATTTTGTTGATTTTGAAGAGCAATTTGTTGCTGCTATTAAGAATAGAGTTAAGCTGTTAATGGCCTTTATAATAGCTAAGGAGAAGGCTGACTTTAAACTTATAAAACAGCTCTAAAAGGAAGGTTATATTATAACTCTAGGAGCTCCTTTCCAAGCATCTAATAAGCAGGAGATTAATAGTCTTATTATAAGAGGAGTCTTTAAATTTAAGAAATATGACCCTACTAAGTTTAATAAAGTTTATATCTTTAAATTAAGAATAGTTAATGAAATTAAGGGCAAAGCTACTAACGCCCTATTTAAGAAATTAAGGCTTGTTATCTAAGGTTACAATAATAATGGTAAGGAGGTAATTCTTATATAATCTCCTATAATTTAACAAGCTAGTTAGCGAGTTATTATTACACTAGCTCCCTCCTTAATAAAGAATAGAATAGCGGTTTATTTATAAGATATTACTTAGGCCTATACCCAATTAGAGATGTACCTTTAGCACTTAATATTAGCATACCTTCTAGAGCAAATTCGTTACCAATATCCTAAAGATACAATCATGGTTGTGCTTAAGCCATTATATAAAATTGCAGAGGTAGGAACCTATTAGTAGGCTACCTATAGCAAGCACTATAAAGAGAAGCTTTTAATAACTACTTTTATATTTAACCTATATTTCCTAATTACAACCATAGGAACTCTATTTGGAATTATTAGTATGTAAACTAACAATATAATTATCTTAGGAGACGACTAATTCTCAGCTCTTAAAGAAGATAAGTTAGTAAAGGCAAATCTTATAGCAAAGCCAAAGGAAAAGCTTAATTTAATAATACTATTACTCTTTAATAGATGTACCCTCTCCCTAAACAAGGATTCTATTACTTTGCGCCAGAAGGGTTAAGGTAAGAAGATTAATGTTATTAACGCTAATTCTCCAAAGCAAGGATATGTGGAGTAACGCGCTTATAAAGCTTATGTTGCTTCTATCTGTTAACCTAAGGCTTTATTTAATCTCTTTGTTACTGCCTAACACTAGGAACTAACTAAGGATGACGTTCTTGCCCTAAATAAACGTCTTTTCTAGTAAATAAACTATCTCAATTAGGGACTACTCTATGTGCCTATTAATCTTCCTACCGCTAAGCTCTTTGTATTTGTTAATAGATTATTTATAAATAACAAAGATTTTAGCTCCTAGTTGGGATATAAGATTATTATCGCGAACAAATTTACTAGAGAGAATAACTTTATAATCTATAGCAATCTTATCTATTAGAGCTTAACTAAGAGTAAGTATATTACTTAAAGCGTTCTAGCGTCAGAGATATACGGAATAGTTAGCGGAGTTAATATAGCAATTGCAATTGGAACTACCCTAAAGATAATTATAGATTAACTCGAACTTCCTATTATCCCTACGATTATATGCACCGATTTATACTCCCTCTATAAGTGCTTAGTTAAGCTTGGTACTACAAAGGAGAAGCGCCTTATAATTAATATTATAGCACTTCATTAATCCTACAAACAGCAAGAACTCTTTAAGATTTAATAGATTAATGGTTAAGATAACCCAGTAAATATAATAATAAAGGCAAACCTAAACAAGGCTTTAGAAACGTTTATTAACACAAATACTCTATATATATAAGTTAAAGGTTGGGTTAAAAGGGAGTAGAAGTATAATATTCTATAGACCCTAACTTAAACCAGCTAATTAGGATTTTCCATCCCCAGAATAGAAAATCACTATTGGCTTGCTTACTACTAGCGCCTTAGCGGCCTACCCGTCTTTATATTATCTACCAAATTCTGCCAACTGCCGCATTGTCGCATATTGTCGCATATTGTTTAGTATTATTGTATACTGTTTGGTATTATTACATCCTGTCTGTTTGTATATATATAGATGGCAACCATAAAAAGAAGAGTTGCCAGTGTTGGGAATAAGGCAAGTTGCTGTTATATAAGGTATATTACCGTTACGTGTTAACGTGGCCCTAGCGTAGTAAGGAACCTTAAGTTCCTTACCCCTTTTCTTATTCCTATTAAGAATTAATTAACTATCATTATACTATCTACAAACCGTAGCTACGTGATATTACCTTATATTACTAACAAATTCAGTATAGGTCTATAAACTTTTAATTAAGTTTCTTTAAAGGCCGTTAAGTCTATAGGTTTTATATATTTAGGTAAATTATATTACTTTCCTTAAAGTCCTATACGGGAGCTTATCCTTTATTTATATACCATTTCTATACCATTTAAGTGTATATTAATTTACTTTATAATAGTTCCGTTAAGTACTTTATTTAATTAGCAAAGTTATAACGTATTCCACCAGCGAGCCGGCCACCCCACCGAACCGGCCAGCGCAATTTCTACCAAAAATCGTAAAAATCACAGTATAATATCTTAACAACTACTTAATAATAATTTCTAAAATTTTTTATTTAAGCTTGCATATATACTCTGTCTTATTTTATTTAATTTTAAAAAATTCTATTAAGTAGTTATAGAGATATATAGTTTTGGACCATAAATTCCACCCTAACCTTTATATCTCTATAATTACTTAATAGAATTTTTTAAAATTAAATAAAATAAGACAGAGTATATATGCAAGCTTAAATACAAATTTTTAGAAATTATTATTAAGTAGTTGTTGAGATATTATACTGTGATTTTTGCGATTTTTGGTAGAAATTTCGCTGGCCGGTTCGGTGGGGTGCCGGCTCGCTCGTGGAATACGTTATACATTAATTAATTTAATCTGTTTAATTACAGGTCCTATTATATTAATTTTAGGTTATAGTTTAAATCTAAGTTAAGGGTCTTATCCGTAGGTTGCGTAAAATAGCATTACGCCTAATAATACATTTATTATATTATTTGCAGTAAACTTAGCTAAAGGTAGGTATTTTTCCCAGTTGTTTTATAGGTAGAAGTAGTATATTTATAGGTATTGTTCTATAATCGCGTTTATAATTTTAGTTTAACTATCTATCTCCAGATAAAATATAGTTAAAAGTTATATTTAAATACTTAATTATTTATATAGAGCTTACTAAAAGTCTAAAATAAACTGGCTTTTATAGTTAGATATTATTAAATTAGGAAGTCTATATAGCCTAAAGACATTATATAATTACAGCACCTGGTGTACGAACGCGTATTTACGCGTTCGATGCACTAACTACTTATATACTAACTAATTAGGGGGGAGGCGCGTTAGTATATAGACCACATAGTCTACCTCAATAGAATCGACAGTCATCACCATCTAAAAGAGCATACGATACTATACGTATTTCGTGCCCCTGGATATAGCTCACTTATATCATTAAATTGATATAAACACTGATTAGTAAGCGCGCACAGATTAGCAATCACTTAATACCTCCCCCGAGCAATACACAACAGCAACCACCTGTTCAATCCTAGTACGACCTACTAGAAGGTCGGAAGTTAGGGATTACGGACTATTACCAACTCTGTATACTTATTCAAGTCTTAGTACGGTTTACTGGAAGTTTATAGACGCGAATATAGACCTTTACAGAACCCCCTACCCTCCTGCGAACCATTACAGACCTATTAATCGCCTTTACAAACCATCACAAGACCTCTTAAACTATTACGGACCATTACAAGACCTCCTCTACCCGCTACAAGCTACCACCACCTGTTTAGTGTGTTTGACAGGCAATCAATCACAGGCAGGGACCCCTGGTTGCGATTAATTGGCCAAAATCCTGGTTGCGATTAATCGACTGATGAGAATTAGCCGATTGATTGAAATGATTGCGATTGATTGCCAGGAATTACCCAATCGGGTAGTCCGTGATAGAGAATCTGAGTACTAGTCATTTTTTTGGCAGAGCTTCGCCCTATATAGTAAATGTATACTCCAAAAATAAGTCCTCCCTGTACTCCTTATTCATCCTCATCCTTTCCTATATGCCCTTTATTTAACCAGCTCTTCTGAAGCTCTAGCGCCTCAATCGTCTTATCAGCTAGGTGGTTCCGGTCGTTAGTAATTACGTCGTCGGTAGAGCTAAACTCACGCTCGCACTTAGAGCTTATCGCCGGTATAGAAAAGAGGTCCATTGCCATGCAATAAAGGATTGGATAGACGTGCTTAATACCTTGCTAATAAGCCAGCGGGTTAACAATATATTGTTCAGCTTTAGTAGGGGTATCTTTAGTAAAGCGCTCGAGTTCAGATTTGAGCCTTTAACGCTTGCAAGCTCTATATTTACTAGTAAGCATACCATAAAAGTTAAAGCCTTCTTTGCCCGATGAAGACAAATCCAAATCACGACGCTTCTTGTGTATAAGCCGCTCAGGAGCAACCGGCTCATTATCCTCCTTATCCTCTAACTGCGCATACTTCTCCTCATACTACTTGTACAACGCGGTGACGTCTTTCTTGCATTGTAATTGCCATATAGCCTTACTGGCCCACTCCTATTCAAAGTAGTTAAACTTATAGGCCGGGTGGAGGACAATTGCTGCTTAGTAGATAGGTGTTTGGTTGGTAAGGCTAAAATATTTAATAAACTTCGTATATGCGCAATAAACTCCTACTTTATAGTACTCCGAGTACTCCGCCGGCGACGCCTTAATCTTATTATTAGCTCGTTGCAGGACCTTAAACATATAGTTTATGCTTTAAAGAACCTCCTAAACTGCGCCATAAGAGCCCTTAAAGCCTCTAGTGTTCGCGTTGCCTTATAGTTTATTAGTAAGAGTTTTAAAAGGCTTAAGAAGCCGCTTAAACTTCTTCAGCGTCTTAAAGTCCTTATTTATAAGGAAGTCCTGTAAGAGATTATATGTATCTTTATCGGCAGGCTTAACCCAGCGGGTTTGGTAGAGTTTAATAGGGTTCCGAAGTTTGAGTACTATTGGATATAAGAAGTTAGCAAAAGTCTATTTTTAAGTAATTTGACGGTAAGAGGCAGAGCGTTATCGCCATTAATTTCCACTAATTTCCATTAAATATACTGGCGGAGGGGTAAGCTATAGGCTGTATCTACGCGCGCTAAAGGTAGTTTGACAATATAATAAGGTGGTAGAGAATGGTAGAGGTTAAGCAGAATATTTAGTAATAACTAAACTCTATAGAACCCCACCTAAAAGGAAGCAATTGTATTAGAACGTACCTCTCTTAATTATTGTATATATAGCGTTCTAGCGTACTCTACTGTCTTTTAAGAGTTCTAGATAGAAGACTTCCTTATTACCTTTCTTATAGTCGGTCTGGTAGTTCCAAAAGGCCATTCGCCGCTGATTAGTTCGTCCAATGTATACCATAATTATCTTTGCTCTGCCAATTGGCCCTATCTTGCTCTAGATTTGGAAGATATTATCAGTACCTGCACCAGCAATTTGCTTTTAAAGCTTGCTTATACCTTTATTAAAGAGCGCGGCCTTAATAATAAGGTTAATAATATATCTAGCGCACTAAAGTCGAGCCCATTTCAGATCTATAGTTGGAAATATTATTGCAATCATTTCCATAAGCTTATTATCGTCTTTAGTGTTATCCATTATAAAGGCGCCAATATTTTCCTTTATGTAATATTTTATAATTACGTCTGCAATTAATTATGTAACATTAAAGCTAGTATAGGAGCCAATTAATTAAGGGAGGCTAATAAGGGTGGTAGAAAGGTTGCCTTTAGTAGCTGATTTAGGTAAGCGATAACTTATTAGTATAGAAGTTGAACTTACTAATCTAGTAAGCAACGACGCTGACGTAATTGCGCTTATTTCCTCCCGTCTAAAGGTCGCTGCTAATGTTAACCTTGCTAATACTCTCCCTTAGAAGGCCTTTAATTGCAAGCCGTTGCTTAGGTAGAGCTTTAAGCACCTATTCGCTAATAGTGCCAGCTAAGGTAGCAGCTAAATAAGGTATAGTAAGTAGCTTCCTAAGCCATAAGCTATATACCTGCCGAAAGGTTATATTGTTAGCAATAATCCAATCTATATAGTTCTGATTATATTTCTCGCTGTTAAATGGTGTTTAAGAGTTCGCTGCTTTAGATTTAGTAGTAGGCTTTAGAGTTGCGGTAACGGCAACTTTAAAAGGGCTGCCTAGTAGAGACGTTAATAATTTAACGTTTTCGCTATCCTGTGTAATGATGATATTATGCCATTTTCTTATATGTCTTGCTGCTCCAGTAGTACTTTCTAATAAATACACGCCTTCCTAGTATTGTTTAGAGATATGGCAGAGCTTGCAAACCCATTAGCGCCTACCCTCTTTATCCTCAATATCTGCACTATGCCTATAGATTGGTGAGGGTATAAAACCAGTATTAATGTGCCGCTTGTGCCTGGCTTAATAGCGAGGTTCTTTTAATAGGTTTAAATTATAGCGAAGCTCGTCCTACTTAATTGTAAAGATACAAGAAGCTACAGCGTTGCCCAGTTATATATTTAATGGAGTTGGTTAAGTGTAACGGAACCTTATAGCAGGAACTACGGTAGGTCCTATTATTAGGCTGGGTATATAGGTAAGAACAAATTAACAACATAATAACAACTAGTGGAGTAGTTGCCCAACAGATTAACTCCAATTATATTCTAAGATTTACTACAAAGAGAGAACTATCTGGGTAGGGACTGTAGTCCTTTAACTACACAACTATACTCCTAAGAAATCCCTTCGCTCCATAAGGTACGTGCACTCTATACGCTCTATACAGACTGAATAGATTATACAGATCACACAGATCACATTATATAACCTTAGCTACTATTCCTTGTTATATAGTTCCACCAGATCTATCCTAGACCGTGCCTATATTAACTAACTAGCTTCCACCAACTCTTCTCTAAGTAGTTATAACATTGTACTTAAGCTGTCTATAACACCATCTCCCTCCTTTTTATCTTCGTCCTTAAAGATTCCTAATATCTCTAAGTTGTCTACTAGAGGTATAATGTCCGTTTAATTAATTTGGTTAATATCCTTACTTATTATACCTAAAGCCTCTTCTTCTTCTTTAACCCTTTGTTATGCGCGTACGGTTTCCTCCATACTATTACTAGGTGAGATAATGCCGTCTCTATGTTCTTATTATGCGAAAGAGGGGTTAGTTTATATTACGCTAGCGAGTCCTTCTGCCTAACAACCGTTCTCTTATTTGGAGTGCACTAAAGCAAACGTTTAATTATTCTGCGATGTTCGCTCTATCTCTAACGCTAAGTATACGCGTCCTATAACTCTTAACAGTCTTTAAGTTCCCTAAGTAACTTATTATAGGGTCTCGTGTTTAATCTACCGCTATAAAACTTAATAATAAGCTCTTGGCCTTCCTTGCTAAGCTTTAGCGTACTTATACTACTTATAAGGCGTACTTATCTGCCTCTACGCGTCTTCTTCGTCTTAAAAAGGTGCGTGAAAAGGTCCGTTCTAAGAAGTGGAAACTTATTTAATAAGGTTTACAGGAACTTAGTAATAAAAGATTGGTCTCTCTTCCAACTAAGAGGGAAATAACTCTAAGTAGCTCAGTAGGTGCTCCTCTTAGGTCCCCCTTAGGTAACTTATTCTTTAGCGACCCTTCCTTATTAATGCTGTCTAACCCCTTTTCTTCTAATACTCCTGTACCTTTCCTATAGCATTCTTTAGGTTGCTTAGTAGTTTCTAGGTAGTCTTACTATAGCCTATCTACTTTACTTTATACTATATTTCGTTATCTACGTCCTCATAACTAGTAATCTTTAAAACTTGCCATTTATCTTCTTCTTATCCTCTATATATATCTGCCTTATAAACTGGTGGCTTAATATCTCCACGTGCTAGTTCTAGCATTGTGATATATTATATAGGGTAGATCTTTATTTTAGCTAGTAGGTTTAACTTATACGTAACTAATAAAATTCTTTACGCAATTTTGAAAGGTCTTAGTCTAATATAGTCCAACTTCTTACTTAGTCGTTAACTCTTGAAATTTTTGTATAGTAGCTATACTTTATCTCCCTACTTAAGATCTGGTCCCTTAGATCTCTTAGTGTTATAGTACCTTTTTATTCGTTCTTATACTAGTTTAGCTGTTTCTGTAAGGTCTGCGTAAAGATTTATTAACGTCTCCATTCTTTATTTAGCTATGCTACTCATCTTTTTTGCTTAATGTGGCGATAACGATGTTCTTAGTTTATATCCGTAATTTACCTTAAATAGTGATATCTCCATTCCTTCTTATAGTGTTACATTGTATACAAACTATATAACTGGTAATAGCGATACCTAATTGTTCTATACGTGATTAATATAGTGCCTTAGATACTATTCTAGTGTCTAATTTAGTCTTTCCGTTTATCCATCCGTCTGCGGATAATATGCTATAGATATTGCTGCGCGAACCCCTTATTCTGCTAGAAACACTTCCTAAAATGCTACTATAAATCTTAGATCTCTGTCCGATATAATCTTATTTAGTGCTCCGTGTCTTGCAAATACTTCCTTTATATAGATTCTAGCGACATTTTCTACTAATATCTCTTTAGTGCATACTATAAAGTATCCCCACTTTATTAGCTTATCTACTATTACTAAAATCGCGTTATGGTCTTATCCCGTAATAGAATCTCTTAACTTTAGTAACTTGATAATAAAGTCCTATAATATAACTTTCTATAGTCTTCCTAGTACTTTGACAGGTTATAGCCCTCTATACAGCTTATACCTTATTAGTTTGTTCCTTTAGCAATTTAGATATTTTTTTATAACTTGTCTTGCTAGCCCCCAGATTCCTTAAATAATGTACTCCTCTTAAAGCCTTAACACTAGTCCTATAGACCCGTTATATCCTTATATTATTCCCTTGTGGAATTCCTTAACAAATTCTTCTATAATAGACTTAGGCATATATGTTGCTTCTTTATTTTTGTATTGCTCTAAGTCTAAATCCTCTACCTATGCTTCTTAGATCTTCTATATCTAATCACTCTTTAGTAACTTATAGATCTAATTTTCCTTAGTTACTGCGATCCTTAGATAATTATACCTAATTAATCCATTTTAATCCTTTCGCAACAAAGCTCCTGATAGCTTTTTATTACTTTATAGTTTAGCCTTTCTGCTTAAAGCATCTGCTTATGCATTATTTATACCCTTAGTATACTAAATTTCGAAATAGTATTCTGTAAGCATTTCCACCCATCTAACCTGTCTTTAGTTAAGTTCCTTTGTTATTAGGAATCCTATAAGGTTCTTATAGTCCGTCTTAACTATAAATGGTTTCTCTGTGCCTTATAAGAATGCTTTCTATTCTTTAAGTGCTGTAACTATACCTAATAACTCCTTATTATAGATGTTATAGTTTAACTCTAATAGTATTATTTTCCAACTATAGTACGCTACTGGATGCCATGCGTCCTGGTGCTTCTATAGTAAATATACTCCTAGTGCGAAGTCTAATACGTTTGTCTTAACAACCGTTTTTAACTTTGGTTAATAGATCTTAAGGACTGGCTCTTAGGTAAATAACTCTTTAAGTTCCTAGAATAGCTCCTTTTATTTACTACCCTAAACCCACGGTTCCTCTTTCTTTGTTAGTCTTATAAATGGCTTAATGCTTTTTAACTATTATGCTATAAACCTCCTATAGTAGTTATAAAACCCTAGAAACGACCTTAACTGCGTAACATTCTCTGGTTTGTACTAACTTACTATAGCTTTAATTTTCTTTGGGTCCATGCTAATCTTTCCTAGTTTAATAATAAATCCTATAAAATCGGTTTTTCTTATAAAGAACTCGCATTTCTTAATTGCTACTGGCATCTGTTCTTTCTATAGTCTCTTTAAGACCCACTTAATGTGTTCTCTATATTCTTCCTCGTTCTCTAAGTAGATAACAATATCATTAAGGTATACTATAATAAACTCATCTAGGTGTTCTCCTAATATACTATTAATTCGCTTCTAGAACGTTACTAGTATATTTATAAGCCCAAATTGCATAACTAATGGTTTATATAGTCCTTCTTTTAACCTAAAGGCTGCCTTTTATTTGTCGCCTTCCTTAATCCTAATCTAATAGTACGCCCATCTTAGATCTATCTTCATAAAGATCTTTACATTACCTATCCTGTCTTAGATCTCGCTAATTAAGGGTAAAAAATACCTATCCTTCCTAGTAATACTGTTTAACTGTCTATAGTCTATATATATCCTAAGTTTTCCGTTTTTCTTTAGGATGAATAGTACTGGATATCCTACTAATAACTATAATAGTCTAATATATCCCTTATGTAAGTTCTCCTAGATAAACTCTTTAAGCGCTACTAACTCTGTTTTAGTAAGCTTATAGATTGGAAAAAACTTTAGACTTATTCCCTCTTCTAACTCTATCTTGTGGTCCTATGCTATATACTCTAACAGCTTTTTACTTTCTAGTAACTATAACTTTTTGCCATACTTATGGTATTTCCTTGGTATATAACTTAAGCCTTACTCAGTTTCTTTATATGTCGCTCCGACTTAGTACTATACCAACTTGGTTTACTGTCACACTTTGCGCTATTAAGTATCCTTAATATTAACCTAACCTATAACCCAATTAATCTTTAGATTATACTTCTATAACTAAGGTATTCCTAGTATCGCCTTGTCCTATTCTAATAGTAGGATATTAAAAGACATTCTAACTGGTCTTCCTTTAATAGTTAACTAAATAGGTCCTATTTTAAGATTAATAATGCCTTCTCTATAGGCTATCTAATCTTCTAAAATTATTATAAGTAAATACGGGTGTTTCTTTTATCTATATAGTAACCCCATCCTTTCCACTGCTTTTAGTAATATGTGGTTCCTAGTTACTCCACTATCTACTAATACTTCGAACTGCTGATCTTGCTATTTAGCTTATAAATTTAGGTATTACCCTTAAATTCCTTTAAGGGTCTAAGGCTCTAATACTAGTTCCCTCTAGTCCTATATGCCTCCCCTTTTCCTAACTATTGGCTGCTAGATCTTACCTATACTTAGTCCTTTTTAGGCCAATACTTAGTTCGTTTCTTTTCCTCTATATACCATAGACAAGTATTCTCTGGGCACTCCTACCACTATTATTTATCTAGGCACTCTTCTGTAAGAAATCTTTCTAGTTAAAGTGTTAAGTTCCTTTAACCTTGTACTTCTACTGGGTGCTATTTATATATATACTTAGTATTTCTAAACCGCTTTTCCTCTAGTGCCTAATATATCTTTACTGGGTACTTCCGGTTCTTGTCTTTTAGTGCTCTATGTATATTACATATATTATCCACATAAGCTATCCATAATAGTGTATAATACACTATATGTTTTAGGTTAACTCTTAGTTTATCTTTATCTTTAAGTTTAAATCTATACCTAGTTAACCTAACTACTAGTATTTCTGCTATAGGTACTAAGATTTATTGCTTACTTCTCTAGTCCCTAGATTCTTCTTCTAGGTTTCTTAACGTTATAATTAATACTCCCTTAATATAACTCATGCGTTTCTCCATAATGGGTTAGTCTTAGATAACTTTTTTATCTAGCCATATATAAAAGTCTTCCTATTTATTATTGTGTTGTTGCCTATACTACTTTCTATATAACTGGTTTAGTGTGTATAGTTTATCTATTAAAAAGTACCTTATTATCGCTATATCGTAATATCCTTTAGTATGTCTTTCTTTAAACCTAGTTAGAATATCTAAACCTTTTTTCTATTCTAGTTCGTCTAACTACTTTGCCCTAAGTGTCCCTACACTTGGCCTATTAGTAACTCTTTATACGGGTGCTCTGTCCCTTATATAACCTAGCGTAGCTAACCTTTTATCTAGCTTTTACTCTTGCTATATAATGATTCTTGTTTTAAACTTATCTATAGTTTCTTATTTTCTGCGTCTTATAGCTAGATCTTTATAGTCGTTTTACTTTTTAATCCTAGTATTAACTGTTTAATCTTTAGGCTAAACACTACGTTTACCTAGGATTGCTAACGTTTTTATTCATTCCCCAAACTTGTAGTTCTTAAACTTGCGTCCTATACTTATTCGTTTATTACTAAACTGAGTTACTACCCTTTCCTATCGGTTTTTGTCCGTTATGGGTCCTTAGGTATGTCTTATCTTGTCTTAAAAATCTTAAGCCTCTCTTATCTCTTTTTAAGAATCTTAAGCCTGTGGCCTTTTGCCTTTATTAAGTGATGAGCTAGCACTAGCAGTCGTCTACTTACTTGGTTTTTTCTAAATATTACTTCTATTATCTTATAAAGCGATAGAAATTGTATCTAACGGTGTTATAATACCCATTACTAAACCTTATTCTGTAATGGTCTTAGTCTCTACTTCTATTTTAACTTCTTTAAGGTTTACATGCTCCTAGTAAGCTGCCTTTATTGCCTTGTTATTAGTAAATACTTCACCTATATTAAACTTATTGTCTTTAATGTCCGATCTATAAGCTGGTTCGTTAGTTCCTCTAAACTTAGATAACAATAGCTCCTATAGCCAATAGCTTACGCCATACTTAGCGTCCTTATAAATTTAGCATGCGTTATTGTAACAATACGCAAAACTATTAATTAAACACTCTTTTGTTCCTTACAGTGCACCGTTATCCCTTAATACGTATGTGCTATCTGCTAGCCTTGTTCCCTTTACCACATAGTTACTTTAACTACCTTTATAGTCTCTGGCGAAATAACCTTGTTTTCCGTAATTTATATAAGCCCTATCTTTAAACTATTTTTCTTATTATAGAGTCCGCCTAAACGTCTTCTGTTACTAAGATCCCTAGTTTAGCCTCTACTCCTAAGTCCTTTAATTACTTAATCCTTAACCTCTGGGTTTCCATAGTTTCTTTTCCCACCTTTAGGTTTCTTTAGTACCACTTAGGTCTATTAGCTCTGCGCCATTCTATAGTTTTTAACTCTATATCTATTATTGCGTACTCTGCGCCTTATATAACTATAGAACTCTATCTTGCCCTTTCTTAGCTTGTTCCCTTTAATAGATCCTATTATTAATCTTTATTAACTGGTCTATTAACTCCTTTAGAGTATCCGCATCTTCTATTAGAATAATTGCGTCCTGGACTTTAGCCTTAAGTCCCTATTTATACTATGCTATAAGCGCCCTATTATTTCACTTAACCTACGTGGCTAGTGTTTAAAACTGTGTTATATACTTAATTGCTAAAGTGCGTTATACTAAGTTCTAAAGCTTTTATTCCGCTGTGGTTGTGGCCTCTAGGTCTCTAAATATCTGCATTAGTTATTCTGCGAACCCATTCTAACTAGTAAATATATACTGTACGTCCTAGTTAGTAGTTGTTATGCCATTAGCCTATATCTCCGTAAGATATAGTTTAAACCACTTAAGTGCCCTCCCTATTAGGAACAATCCTACATAGGCTACTTAATCTAACGAGGTTGCTAACTTCGCTCCTTCCTGTATTACCTTAAAGTATATCTGCGTAAGGAACCCTTTAAGCTTCAACTTCTCTCCTAAGAATTATTTAATTAAAGGTAGTTTAATTTTCGCTGCTCTAATTCCATTAATGCGTTCTTTAAGTATCCTATTATTATCTTATAAGTGATTAACTATTTCCTGTAACTAACCTCGCGTAACTACTTAAGAATCCGTATCTACTATACTGGTGTCTCCTAGTCCTAAGGTTGTGGCTGCCATTAACATCATCGTAACTGGTGCTTTAGGTGGCATATTATTTAATCTTATTTAATACCGTAACCTTGGTAGTAAATGTGTAACAAAACCTTATAGTAGGAACTACGGTGGGTCCTATTATTAGGCTAGGTATATAGGTAAGAATAAATTAACAACATAATAATAACTAGTGGAGTGGTTGCCTAATAGATTAACTCTAATTATATTCTAAGA
>Ga0307507_10007013_pt1 | contig 16709 bp, 18 predicted proteins | sample 7_EM_MG_FD_207223 | JGI IMG/M metagenome (GOLD analysis project Ga0307507, IMG submission 207223) | Populus trichocarpa ectomycorrhiza microbial communities from riparian zone in the Pacific Northwest, United States - 7_EM | ecosystem: Host-associated > Plants > Roots > Unclassified | place...
AGCTGGGAAGACCGTTGGCATTGGGGTTGCCGTTGTTCAGGAAGGACTTGTAACGGCTTTGGATCTGAGAAGTCAGAGCAGATTGGGCAGTTGTTGGATTTGGGACTGTGCCGAACTGTGTGAAAGAAGAAAAGTAAGAATGTGTGGGATGAAAGAAAGACAAAAGGGACTGGTAGGGTGAAAAGAACAAGGGAAACATACCACAATCTCAATGTCGTCTTGGTGACAGGTAATTCCAGGCTGGGTGCAATAGGGAATGACCTCATTGCCTGGATATGTTGACCCAACAACATACTCTCCAACAAAAGCAGTACCCCCTTTTTGAACCCAGTTACGGGCGAAGCTCCAACTCGAGCAGCGCCAGAGATAATCCGTGCCAATCAATTGGAGCTGAGTACGAACGTCGGAACTTCCGTCAGGGGCAATAACGGGGGTATACAGTGGGTTGGCAAGAACTTCGTCAGTGCGACTGGTGCCAAAGGTTGCCAACAAGATAGGTTGCAGGGCTGATTCGGGAAGAGGCTGAGGGAATGCGCCGTAGATTGCAAGACCAGATTCTTGTGCGACAGTGGTAATTAAGAGACGCTTGTTTTGAGCGGGGAATGGACCTGATAAATCAAGAGGAGTAGTAATAAATGTGCCATCAAGCACCGGCCTGAATGGTTCATTTCGGCCTGCAGCTGGATCAAGCGTAACTGCAGTGGTGTAGGTGGCCATTTGAGCAGTGATGATGCTTGAAAGGTCCAATCCGTTCAAGCAGGCGGTGTCGCCGGTAGCACAACTAAATTGAGAGTTGAAAAAGTTTTGCATAGTATTTTGAGTGGTTGTTCTGAGAAAACCGAAGTCCTGACGGCATGTGAGTGAAAATAGATTGTGATAAGGTCAGTCAATTTACCATAGCGTCAGACTGGAGGATGCCAGATTGAAACAGAGGAGAGGCGGAAGGGGCGGCAAGTAGTGCTCGGATCATAGTTGCACCACTGCTTTGGCCTGCGAGCGTAATTTTGGATGAGCAACCTCCAAAGGAAGGGACAACTCTCTGTAAAAAGTTGAGAGCTGTCACAATATCCTTGACAGCTAGATTGCTCTGGCCTGTTGGGGGAAGAAACCCAAGCTGATGAAATAATGAGCTAGGGAAAATGTTAAAGGAAAAGACGACGTACTGCACCGAGACGGTATTGTGTAACGGCGACAATAGAATTGGTGGCAATTGCAAGCTTTGAACCATCTAAACCGGCACCCGAGGCGGAACCGATAATAAAGGAGCCTCCGTGTAACCTAGATCAAGTAAATAGATGAATAGAGGTATAAACGAATGAAAGTACCATAGAAGGGTTGGGGCACAACTTTGGTAGTTCAGGGATGGGGGGACATAGAGGACCATTGAGAGACAGTCTTCTGTATAGGCAGAAGAATTGAGAAATGGTTGTGGGCAGGCAAGTGGAAGAGAGGACACGTTGAGACCGTTACTGAATAAGAATTAGAAGGGTAAGTAATTGGAGGCGAAGATGGACGCACGGCAAGTCCCAGGAAGTTACAACGGAAGAGGGCTGCCATCGAGGAGCTTTGCCATATCTGACTGCAAACCTGAAAGCGCCTATGGGGTCTGAGACGCCACGGGCGATACCGAGGGGGGTGATTCTGTCGAGATAAGTTCCCTGGGGAGGACAAAGACTGGGGGGGAGGGGAAGAAAACCACAGAGGAATTTCAAGGGGTTGAGACGTGGAACGACGATCGCGTCAGTCAAGGCGCGATTGGACTGGGTTGGAACAGCAAAAATGGGCAAGAAAAGAGCGACAAGGGTAACAAAGATCGAGGCGAGCATGATCAAGAGACACAGGATCATTATCCATCTGTGGTTCAATTTGAAGGTTTCGGTCGTCCAGATACGGTAAAAAGGTACAACATCTGTCTTGTTCTTCTTTTGGCAATCCCACCGCTGATTCCATCAGAAGAATATTGTGGTCGCAGTGATTCCTCGCTGGAAACACGGTAACACCAAGGAGGAACAAGGGCCTGGCGACCTAACCGCCTAACAAGGTCGTATCTGTCGGTATACAAGTCCCAGCATCATTCGAGTGATTCCAGAGGGTTGATGGATCAAGCTCAAGTGAAACGGCGGCTGCAGTGCGCAATAATTATGTAATGATGCAGCCAAACATGCAGCAAACAACGTTCTTCGGTTGTTGCTCGGATGGCAACATCGTCGACAAAAATGTGAAGCCAAAATTTTATCCCATACACTATCTTGACGCGTATTTTGTTCCAATAGATTAACTGTTGGCTCAACAGTTGGTTCGATCCGTGAATTATTTGCAAAAGTCAAAGCGATCGACGCCAAACACGGAAAGTTTGACTTGTTACTGTGTACTGGAGATTTCTTTGGGCCTCCTAAAGATGATGAACCAGAGACAAACGACGATGAACTCGTCCAGCTGCTGGACGGTCTCCTAGAAGGCATGTACTTTTCCTAGATAAGTTGACTCTGACATAATTGTTATCCTTAGCCCCGATTGAGTGTTATATCATGCAAGGGGAATATCCCCTGCCTGCGAAAGTTGTGGAAAAGTTTGCCAAGACAGGCGGAGACTTGTGCAAGAATGTGTTCTTAATGAGTATGTGCCACCAAACATATTTGACGAGACTTGCTTGAACTTGGTGCAGGCAAATCTGGGATAATCACCACAGCAAGTCGTCTGCGAATAGCATGTCTAGGAGGTGTATACGAACCCCAAATATTCAGTACAGCAGAAGCAGCACCAGGCTTCATGTCGCCCTTCTTTTCCCATCAGTCCATCGACCGCCTTCTCTCCAACTCTTTGGCTTCCACCTCCAGTCAGCAATCCCAAAAGAAAACTTACTCTTCCTTGTCTTCGATCCAGGCCTCCGCTTCTTCTTCCCCATTAATTGACATCCTCCTCACGAACACATGGCCGCCTTGCATAACCCACTTCTCCCAGTCTCCAATCCCAGACACTCAGATCGCAACAGCCCCCATTGGCGCTCCACCTATCGAAGATGTAGTTCGGAAGACTAAACCCAGGTACCATTTTGCAGCTGGAAGTGGTCCGCAGGCGCAACAGCCCAAATTTTGGGAAAGAGAGCCATATGTCTGGGATGATGAGAAGGGGAGAGTATCAAGATTTATAAGCCTTGGCCCCTTTGGTGGGGAAGCTCCTGCTGGTAAGAAACAAAGGGTGCATTTGAATCCGTGCTGAGTTCTGTTTTCCATGTTCGCTAATATCCCAATCTAGTGGTTCTATGCCTTCAGCATTTCACCGAATAACCCAACCGATCCTGCACCTCGCCCGCCAAATGCGACCATGAATCCATTTCTGCAAGGTGGACCTAGTTTTCACAAACGGCCACTGGATATGGACGGAGGAGAGAATTTCATCTTCGGTAATGTTCAACATCCTCAAAAGAGAAACCGCATGGGTACGCCCCGCTCATCTTGATACCATTTTTCTGACCTTACGCTCATTTGCAGTGCAGGGCGACCCTGGTAAACCACCGCCAGGCTATAAATGTCGAAGATGTGAATCTACTGAAGCATGTCTTTGCTTTTGTGATCGAAATCATTAGTTAATTCCTTTTAACAGCATTTCATCAACGACTGTCCTGAACGGACAAAACCTCCAGAAAATTACGTTTGCAAAATATGTCATGAGGTACGCATTTATGGCACCATTCATAAAGGGAAGAAGGGAATAATTTTCTGTTTGGCAGCCTGGGCATTTTGTACGAGATTGTCCTACAAGAAATGAAGTCGGTGATACAGGGGGGAAGAAACCCCGACAGGGATACGTTTGTCGTGCATGCGGAAGCGAGAACCACTACCTGGAAGATTGCTTGGTTGCTAACCAGCGCCCAGCCCAAGGTGAACGACACGGCGGTAGACGTGGTCCACCGAAAGAGATTGCACCTGATGAATGTTGGTTCTGCTTGTCGAACCCCAACCTGGCGTATGTTTTTCTTGCCGAAAATATCCCATCGACTTGATTTTGTATTACAGAAAGCATCTTATTGTCGCGATAGGGGCAGAATGTTATGTGACTCTACCAAAAGGACAAATCATACCAACACAACCTGCAGGCGACCATGTTGACATTCCAGGGGGCGGGCATGTACTCATCGTTCCTATTACACATTATCCGACCTTTTCGACAATTCCTCCTGATCTGGCTGCTGCTATTATTGATGAGACGGAACAGTGCGTTTCAGTCCTCCTTTCTAAAATTTCCGATACTGATAACTTGGGTCTAACAGGTTTAAGAAAGGCCTTTGCAAATTCTATGGCAAATACCGCTGTGTATCTGTTGCCTTTGAAGTCGCCCGGCTGTCTGCCAAGGGTGGCCATGCACACGTACAGATAGTTCCTGTGCCTGAAAGACTCAGGAACGAGATAGAAGAGGCCTTTATTCAGGAAGGACGAATGCAAGGCATCGATTTTGAGCAAGACGCGGAGGCTGCATTGGCTTCATGTGCAAATGGAAGAGGGGCTTACTTCAAGGTTGATTTGCCTGATGGTAAAATGATGGTACATTTGATGAAAGACAATGTGCCGTTCGGATTGCAGTTTGGAAGGTAACGTATCTTTTTTGATGCAGCTTCGTGGTGAAGGCTTAAAAAATTTGTAGACAGGTTTTAGTTAACTTGTTAGGAATGCCTGAACGGATGGACTGGAAAAACTGTATGCTCTCTGAAGAAGAAGACCGGGCTGATGCCGAAGCATTTAAAAAAGTATTTACACCGTTCAACACTGTTACATGATTCTTCATATATTTTGGTACTTGAATGATCCCCCTATAATACAATTCCAGACTACAATCAGACCCACTCGACTACTCAAATGTGGGCCGGCTCAGTCACGTCGATGGAGGTCTTGTACCTGTATTAAATACGATTAACTCCAGGAGAGCAAGCAGAGCATCAAGAAAATCTCACCCTACACCAATCTCCTTGTGACCACTCCTTGCTTTCTTGACAACTCGCTCTATGGCATCAAGACCTGGGTGTTAACAAGTTAGGGGCCAATAAAGGGAAAGACAGCGTCGATGAAGTAACTCGCCTAGCTTCAGAACGTCAAGAGGGGGTCCGAACGAGAGACGGACGAAATGATGGCAGGGCGAATGGAATAAATTGCGTCGATGAGAAGGATTGATGTCAAAGAAGATGCCAGGGATGACGATGGTTTTCTCTTTGAGTAATTCCTCGAAGAAAGTCTGGAAATTTTTAAGTATGGATGTGAATTTGAATTGAAAAAAAGATTGCGCATTAATAAACTCACCAGGCCATTGTTGAGAGGCTGTGGTAACTTCTCCAGGTTGAGCCAGATGTAGAACGTACTGCAGGGCGGGAGATCGACTTCAAGACCGATTTCCTTTAGTCGCTTCAAGACGTGGTCACGTTTCTGCTTGAAGTGCTTTTGCAGTGCTACCTGTATGACATTGTCGGCGTCTTGACCTCGTCTGTGGATCAAAAAAATGCAAACCTTTTCTAAATGCACATGCGCTGGGTCGAGGAGGCGAACAGCCGCCAATTGCATGCTGGATATTGAGTACGTTAAGCATTCGCTCGAAGTATTTTAAAAAAGTTTAGCGACTCACGGGTGATTAGCACCGCCGTCAAGAAACGAACCAGATTGAGAAAGTGCAGTAATTAAATTCTTAGGTCCAAGAACCCAGCAAACACGCCATCCAGGAAGACGCCAATTCTTGGTGAGTCCATCGACGATGATAATTGAATCCTTTTGAAAGAACGGTTAGTAAACACATATAGTTGGCAATATAATATCCTCACTTGGTTTACGTCTTCGACGTATTCCGCAGAGGATATTGACTTCCCATAGTCACTTTTGTTCTCCGGATAGATGTACCAGGAATAGAACTGATAAGGTATGTATCAGCATGTAGAGCCACTCCTCATATTACTGTTAGAGCGTACTTCATCAAGAATGATTGTTGTGCCTTCGCGACCGAGCTCCACAAGCTCTTTGAGGCGATTTCCTCTGGACGTTCGTTGTCGTCAGGGACTACACATTAATATATCGTAAAAAGTTTACTTTATAACCTAAAAGGCTGTTATTATGCAACCAATATGAAGAATAACAATTTGGCTCACCTGACCAGTGGGATTGCGCGGGTTAGAAGCGAGGATGACAGACAAGCCTTGATTTTGGATATCTTTCTTCGTTTGTTCCATATCAAGGGCATATTTGGTCTGTGTAACTCGGTTACTTTATAAGATCGTATACAATGCAATGTTACCTTTGGATCCAAGCTAATGATTGTGTCAACACGACTCTACGGAAGGAGACGACACTCGACCTACGCAGTTGGGACTGGAACGAGTCTCTTGAATGCACTCAAAACTTGATCATATGCTGTGTAATCTGGAATTTGGTAGCTCTAAGTTATGAGAAGGGTTAGTTAGAGTGCGAAAGAAAGTGGCAAATATCCCTTAAATTACCGTATAGACATCTCCGATGACAGCAGCTATTCTGGACAGGCCTGAACGGCCTCCTGGTACAATGCAAACGTTTTCATAAGTATACTTGCTGGGCTTATTTTGACGGTAGGTGACATTGTACAGGTTCGCGACGGCCTCGCGAAGGGCTGACAAAGGACATGATGAGGTTGAGCAATTTGAAGAGAATTCTAGGGTTAACCTGTGACACCAGTAGTTGGTGCATATTCAAGAGAATCAAGAGGCAAGGGAATAGATTCTGGACGAGGTGGGGCATCTGGCAGCGGACCGACTTCTGGTGCACCCTGACCGAGGTTTGACCACTCTTGAGAGCATGTATAGCTAAAACCGTTGGCCATCGCACGATCTGAGCAATATATGACACCAGTGCTGCCCGGATGCTCGATACCAGGAACAGTTTCCTCATCCTGAGGGACCATGAGACATCAGGGGAATGGAAATAAAATTTGCCCAACTTACCGGGTTAGTGGTCACTGGCAAGTTTCCTGGAAGGACACCTTTAGGTTGGTGACTAACGGAAGCTCGACGGAAAATCTGGTTGAAGGTCAGCGGTCAGCGGTAGGTGTGATCGGGCTGAAAATTAGACAAATACCTGATGTGCTTCGGATTCCTTATCATGTTTATAATGCCTGAACGCTTCCCGGACCTGTTCCATGACATCAGTAAACGATTTTACGTGGGGAAGATGCATGTCTGCTGAGGTAGAAGGGGTAGAGAAGAAGGAATAGAAAACTTACAACACCTTGAAGTTTTTCTAACGGAGTATGTGAACCAGATGAGGACATGATGGCACGTTGTTGTATTAGATCAGTGTTATCGCGGTTATCTAGGTTTTGCCATTTGAGTTATTTTTAACCTTTTGCAGGACCCCTGACTTTCCTATGATACCCTTACACATCTTTCACATTTGTTTTTTTTCGGATGTGAGTTTGCCTGGCTATTCGGGGTCGCAGGCACTATCTTACTCACTTCTAGGAATAGAAACACCACCAAATGGCGGCATTGGCATCGATATCATGAACAATTTCGACTGCAACCAACGTATTGTTCCTCTATGTCGGGAGTCCAAGGGCTGGATTGCTTCGTGTTGCCTTGTTTGTCGCCCGTGTGTGGAATGGAGGCCAGCGCTTAGGGGTCGGAACATCAGGTTGTCTTCGAACCGGAATGGCCGAACATATTAAAGACCACGGACTTGCTCCCATAGCCATTGCAATGTATCGTTTCATACCTCAACCGAAAACCGCAGCTGTTAGTTCACTTTTTTCACGTTACTATTATTACTAGTTTTCATTGACGGATTGTCCAGATTGTTGGGTGTCCTTTCAGGTAAATTTTCAATTCATGCAGTCCATGACTTTGTATTGAGTTGATTCAACGTCGTCTCTTAGTGGGGGTCAGGTATGTCCTTATCAATTTTGTATTCAAGCTCAATGATTCGATTTCGGTAGCCTAAAGCAGGTGTCGATCAAGGTCCCATTCATCTCGTGAAAGCTGGGCTGGTTTCTCAGCTCGAGGCATTGGGCTGGAAAGTCAAGTTTGACGGTCATCATCAATTTGAGGAAATTAATGCCACGGATGATCCTCCAATTGGCATCTTGAAAAACCCTAGGCTGGTTTCCCGCGTCACGAAATCAGTCGCAGATGTTGTCGGGGCCCACATAGCCAGAGGGGAACTCCCTGTAACTCTTGGTGGGGACCATTCGCTGGTAAGTGGACACAAATCGATTTTTATCTCTTAATTCACGTCAGTTAAATAGGCATTGGGCACCCTATCCGGGACTCTAACGTAGGTGTTTTGAAGGGGGTCTATCGTTATGAATTAACTGGACACCAATTGCAGGTCATACCCTGAATCCTGTGTCGTCTGGGTGGATGCCCACGCGGACCTCAACTCCGTTGAAACTACGCAATCAGGTATGTACAACTCGACATCTATTTTTAAGGCTCATGAAGATTTACTCTTTCGGAACATCAGGGAATATCCATGGGATGCCTTTATCCTTCTTGCTCGGGATTGGCAGTAAAGTCGACGAGTTCTCCTGGGTCAAACCCATCTTGAGACCAGACCGACTTGTTTACATCGGTCTTCGAGATGTGGATATTGGCGAACGGAGGCTTCTGCGCGCCTACAATATCAAGGCTTTCAGCATGCACGATGTAGACAAATATGGGATCGGAAAAGTCGTTGAAATGGCTTTGGATCATGTGAACCCAAAGAGAGACAGGCCTATACACCTAAGTTTTGACGTAGACGCCCTCGATCCGAGTGTTGCGCCGTCGACCGGAACCCCAGTGAGTAATTTATAACTCTCATTAATTTCCTCTGATAACTTTGGGTATCACATGAAACAGGTGCGTGGAGGTCTTACCTTCCGAGAGGGCCATTACATCTGTGAGGCAATCTCTGAGACTGGTCTACTAGTCGCCCTTGATATGATGGTAATTCTACGAGGTTATCCCCCTAGTGCCAATGCTTACATATATTCCTTAGGAGGTAAATCCTTCTCTTGCCGATGAAGTTAGTGTGGCGCAAACCGTTGCTGTTGGATGCTCTCTTGTGAGAAGCGCTCTAGGTGAACATATTCCAGTGTGTTTTAGTACTATTTCTAATCCCCAACAGGGGAGACGCTGCTGTAAGTTAGATGTAAATTTATCGCAATGGTTTTATCTACGGCTCCGTGGTATTCTCCCGATGTCAAATCCGATACCCTTGATTCGGACAAATTGATTATTTGAGCAGAGAAGTGTCCCCACATTTTCTCAACTTAAACCCAAGCGCTGCGGAGGAATTTGGAACATATGTAACCAACAAGTTCACATGACGCCGAAGCAGGAATCTCAAGACTGCAATCTGATATTGTTGCTTATGCAGGAAGTTCGCTCTCCAAGTCTGCAATCGGATGTGCTCGACCGTGACATCTTTGTTGCGCAGCCTGAGATACTTAGGAAACTCTGGAATAGGACGAAGCCTTGATTGATTTGAAAGACCAATGATTTCTGCAACCTTGCATCAATTGGGTTTGCGGCAGTGGTTTGCTCAATGTTCGTCCGAGAAGATCCAGCCTCTTTAATCATAATCTGTCCACATGTTTCGTATTACATAGGATCACTTCGTATAAAGATCTGTACAAAAATATATATACTCCATCTCTTTCAAGACAACCGTGCGAATTCCTTTTCGGGGACAGCCGAAGTACCCTTGTTTGACCAACGCTGGAAGTAGAGAAGAGCGACCATGGCACCTTCGAGCTCGTCGTCTGCAGGGACGACCTCGGTTCAAGTTGGTAAGAGGCGTAATATATTTTTCTGGCGTTGTTTCTGACATTTTGCTTAGCTCTGCGTATTCGCCCCCCAACTACCCAGGACTCCACGACTATCCCTGCGCGGTTTCAACGCTCAGTGATTCAGGCGACCTCCTCCACCTCGGTCGCAATAGAATCGCCGTCAAATGCACTGGCAGGTGCGGGTGCACCAGCAGTGGCTACCTCAACTGCTGCAGCTGGACCCAAAAAACAAACCTTCAATTTCGACCAGGTCCATCCTCCTCCCGCTTCGCAGTATCAACTTTTCGAGTCCACTGCTCGGCCCCTTGTATCTCGTTTTCTTGAAGGTTTCAACTGTACAGTTCTCGCTTATGGCCAGACTAGTAGCGGGAAGACTTACACAATGACTGGCGTTGACCTTGACTCCGACCCCTCAGATCCTAATACCGGCATGGGCATTGTACCTCGAGCCGTGTCCTCTATATTCTTAACGGCACGGAAAACTAAAGAAGAACGCGGGGCTTCTTGGGGGTATAATCTTAAAGCTTCATTCATAGAAATTTATAACGAAGATCTCATCGACCTGCTAAGCTTAGACGACCCAGCTGGAACACGCCGCGAGGTCCAAATTAGAGAAGATAAAGAGGGCCATATTATATGGGGTGGGCTCCGGGAAGTGAATGTGAAAAACACCTACGAGGTCATGAGGTCCGTTTCAATAATTTCGCCTGCAGCTTTCGGAATACTGATGCAATTTCAACAGTCTTTTGAAGAAAGGAACCTCCCTTCGACAAACCAATGAAACTGACATGAACGCTCAGTCTTCGCGTTCACATGCAATTTTCTCCTTAACTTTTACCCAGAAAAAATATACGGGTTCGGGCCAACCTCCGCGATCTTCTTCTCCACTCCCTCCCGGAGGCCGCTCTCCTTCCAGATTGGCGCGTCCTGGTTCTATGTACAGCGGCTCTCCAGTCGCTAATGGAATTGCCTCACCCCTATTCGGTCGCCCCTCTACGCCGAGTAGTTTTGCAACTGCTATTGGACGAGGGGGCTTGCGCCCGGCTAGTGCTCTAGGACACCAAGCGGAACGGTCAACCCATACTGAAGACGATAGAGGCGATTGGGTTACGATTGTTTCGAAATTCCATTTCGTCGATCTGGCTGGTTCTGAACGAGTTAGTATTGATTCAGTACTGATGTTGTCCACTATTGCTAATAGCTGTTATCCTTCTATAGCTCAAGCGCACAGCTGCAGTGGGAGAACGTATCAAGGAAGGAATTTCCATCAACAGTGGTCTTCTTGCTCTTGGAAATGTCATATCTGCTCTGGGTGATCCTGCACGCTCGAAGACGACAACCCATATCCCTTACCGTGACTCCAAGTTGACAAGACTTCTGCAGGATTCCCTTGGAGGGAATGCCCACACATTGATGATCGCATGTGTCAGTCCTGCAGAGTGGAACGCTGGCGAAACCATCAATACCCTGAAGTACGCCAACCGTGCACGAAATATCAAAAATCGTGCTGTCCTTAATGAAAAGGAAGATGGATGGGAAGACGTTGATTGGTTGCAGGGCATGGTCACACGTCTACGGAAAGAATTGAAGACCATCAAGGAAGGTGGCGTCATACCTACAAGAAAGGAGCCGGAAGTTGTAGAAGGGGCGGGAAAGAGAGTCCTTGCGCAATTAACGGAACTTCAGAACAGCTATGAGGATCTGCGCGAAAAGTTCGTCGAGCGCACCGAAGAACTTACCCGCCTTCGTCGCGAACTTGGCGAGAAGCATCGACACAGCACCTCGGGTGCTGTCAACTCCACCGCCAAGTACGAAGAAATTGTTGGTCCAGTTATTGAGGAATACGAGAAGACCATCAGTGCCATGGAAGCCGAACTCAACCTCAATAGGGCAGCATTGCGTCACACAAACGAGATGTTTGAAGAGAAGGAGGAAGAGTTCGCTGCTATCACGGAGCGACATGCTGCTACGGAGTTGTATGTGGAGGAATTAAGAGTTCGAGTCGCGAAATTGACGGAACGAGAGGCTTCCACGGAGGTGAGTCAAATGAGACAAGTCCTGTTCTTCATTCTAAGCAGTTATTAGGCATATGTCCGTGACCTTGAGGAGCGTATGAAGTCGTATGACGAAACTTCCATGTCATCAAGTGAATCCTTGACCGATCTCAAACGTGAACTTGCTCGATTCAAGGAATCCGAGGCACACTCGGGAAAGTACATAGCAGACCTCGAAGGTCGTCTGTCCCGCTCCGACGAATCCATTCTTGCTCTCCAACAGAATATCGAAATTCTGGAGAAAGAGTCAGAACGCCGTCGTGAAGAGGCCGAAACTCTCCAGCAACGTCTTGAAAATCTTGCAAAGGATGGAGAGAATTGGCGATCTCACCTGGAGGCAAGGGAAATAAGGGTCAAGGAATTGGAACAAAAGATGTCCGAGTGGGAACAGAAGAGGAAGGAAGCAGAAGAAACGCGGGCCCGACTTGGCGAAGTTGTGGGTGAAGTTGTCTCCGCCAAACGGAACCTCGAAATAGATATATCGAACGCAAGTTCTGCTATAACCTCCATCAACCCATCTCCTGAACTCCCTCCACAACCTCTTCCATTCCCTATGAAGACGGATACGCAAGAAAGCTCGCCTGAATCCAGCACGGACGATTTGGAAAAGCAACTGCTTGAGCTCCAGCATACTCATACAGCAACACTTTCCGATCTCGCATCCATTACGATCAAATACCGCGATGCTCTTCGCGAAATCTCGGACCTCGCTTCTCAAATTCAGGAGGCCAAGCTTAATCCTACCATCGCAGAAGTAGCAGAAGGCGAAGAGGCACGGACAGATTCCCCAACCTTCGATGTCCTCCTAGATACACCCCCAGTCAGGAGGAGGAAGATCAGTCCGAGAATTTGGGAGGTCACAGAGGGACCGCTTAGCCCTACCCATCGTCGTCATTTTTTCAGGCAAGCGGCCTCGGCAGAATCGCTCCACGCGAGGTCGCTTTCGCAATCGCAATCGCTCTCACAGGAGCTATCCTCGGTGCATTCGCACAAGCCATCTTCTTCGGCAGGTAGTTCACATTCTCGGTCTAATTCGTATTCCATCTTGCGTCCTGCTTTGCATATTTCCTTACCGCCCACACCTGTCGAACGTTCTGTGTCTTCTCTTGAAAACGAGATCATGCGCCTGCAGGAAGTTCTCAGGGAGCGCGAGACTGAGATTACGACTTTGGAACAATCTCTCAAGAAGACCCAGCAGAGGGAACAAGAGCAGCCGGCAAATCTAGTCACCGTTAATGGAGTGGATGTTAACCATGTTGAAGACGGTGACGATGGATCAAGCAATGGTGAAGTTATGGATGCACTGTCGCCAGGAACACTCGATCGTTTCGAAAGCATCCGCAAGACGATGGAAAACGGTCATGCGGATGCTGTATCCTCGCAAAACGAGGACGAATCCCTTGAGCGACTCAACGAATTGATGCTGTACGTGTCGACTATTCATTTCACTTTAAACAACTCTGAGAGTTCCATAGTTCAATGGCACAGAAAGAATCTCAGCATAAAGAAGTCGTAGACGAGATAACTACTAAACTTCATCAAACTCGGCGACAGCTCGATGAACTCACAACGTTGTCGCGAGATCAGGTTTGTCCGATATCTTTGTTATCATTATTATCTTACCCTTCAAACAGGCTTTGAATATGTCTATGGAGATTGAGGCTCTTCAAAGGAAACATCACGAGGATCTCAGTAAACTCGAAGAAGTGGAGAAACGCGAAGCTCAATTGGTCGAGGCCCTCGAGGAAGCTGAAAAATCGCATAAGATGGCAATGGATACGCTTCGCGCCGACCATGAAGAGGCCCTGAAAGCCAAGTCCCAAGAAGTTGATGAACTGATCGCGTCGTTGAAGGGGGAGCAAGACACCGGACTCTCATCCCTCCGCAACAAGCTGGAGGCCTCCACCGCCATCCTCGAAAAGGCTAAACAAGACCACGAAGCTGCCTTTGGCCAACTTGTGGCCGAGCACGCGAAAGAACTGCAAACTAAACTCGCGGAGGCCGACACAGTTCTAGAGGAAACCCGCGCTAGTCATGAGAAGTTTGTTGCCAAACTGCAAGCCGAACATGCCACCCTTCTCCGTCAAAAGGATGAAGGAGCCTCCTCGACCCTCCAGACTACTGAGGAGGAGTATTATAATGCTCTGACCAAACTTCGCAATGATCACGCAGAGGCTATCAAAACCATTGCTTCGGAAACGAACGGCACTATCGAGCGACTCCGCGAGGAACACTCTGCCGAACTTCGGATGGCCGAAATCGCCAAAGAAGGTTCTCTGTCGGAGAGCGAGTCTGCCCGAATGGTGGCCATCAAGACATTACAGGAGGAACATGCTGCTGCGATTGCCAGAAAGGATGTCGCGTTTACTGATGAGATTGAAAGCCTTAATGCTGGTTTTGCGCGATCGTTGAAAGCAAAGGATGATGATCACTCATTGCAAATCGACAGGCTCAAGCTCGAGCACGAAACAATGACATCCAAGCTCAAGAGCGATTGGCATGCCGAGGTTGACCGTCTAAACGCAGCCATGGCCTCCGAGGCTGACCAACATTCTTCTATCATCACCAAACTCGCTCAAGAGAAGGAATCGGCTGTCAGGGCAGTGCAAGACCAACAGCAAGCGGTGCTTCAGGAGGTCGTGAAAGGACATGAAGCCGACTTTTTGTCCCTGACGAATAAGCATGCCAATGAACTGAACGAGTTGGCGTCGAAATCAGAGAAGGAACGCACTTTGCTCGTCGAGTCCCACACACAGGAGATTTTAGAGATGAAGACAAGATACGAAGAGAGCGTCGCACAGCTTGAGGCAACCCTCGTGTCTATCCGAGACTCACATAAACAAGCTAGTGACGAAGTGATAGAACATCACAAACAGACTCTAGCTGACGAGCGCATTCAGTTCACTGCGACTTTGGAGGATTTGCAAAGGCAACACCAAGAAGAAGAGGCCAAATTCCGTAAAGACCGCGAAGTTCTCGTTCATGAGCTTGAGGCTCATAAGGTGGCAGCCGATGAATTCACGATGCTCCGCGAACAAGCACGTCAGGCTCATGAAAAAGATCTCGAAGATAGGGCGAAGATCGTTGTTTCTGTGGAGCAGAATGTAGTAACGATTACGAGGGAACGAGATGAGCTGGCAAGTGAGGTTGAACGACTTCGTGCTGAAATTGACCGAACGCGAACCGAGCAATCGAATCTCATCGAGGAGGCTCACAAGCGCGAATCGCTTGTTATGGAAATAGAGCATCATCGCTCTGTGCTGGCCGATTTGCAAGAGAACTTGCAAAAAGTCAAGGACGAAAAGGACACTCTTCAGACCGAGAAGAGCAAAGCAGAATCCCTTGTCCGTGAACTTCAAGCTCAGCTTGCTCGCAGCGCTTCTCCTCCAAATGTTAGATCCCCTGATCGAGTTCACTCATTCCAGCGCGGTGTAAATGGATTAAATGGATTACCCGCCATGAAACTACCACCACCCACGCCCCCTCCTTCTGTCCCTCCTCCGCCTGCTCCTCGCTCGATGTCTGCTCATCATCTGAACGGTGACTCCATTGTCAGCACTTCTTCCCAGACATCAACAATTACTACAGCTACCACTACTTCCTCTCAACCAGAGTCACCAGCAACCTCCATCGGTCACACGCCACTGAACGGCGCTTTCCCTCTTGACTACAAGAGTGCCGCGAAGCTCGAGCAGCAGACAAAACAACTTGAAGAGCAAGAAGCAATGATCAAGACCTTAAACAAGCAACTCACGCATTGTGAAACCGATTTGCAAACACACATGGACCTTGTTTCGACGTTGGAGACATCGCTTGCTGAATCCGAAAAGAATTGTAAGTCTCATCCGAGTTGATCTTATCCATGCCTTACAATGTGTCGAATAGTGCGAAAAGCGCGTATGCAAGCAACGGAGATTGCGCGTGAACGAGATACCATGAGTTTCAAGACTGAGGCATTGAGGAATGAACTAGACCAAGCCAAACGGGAAGTGGCGAATGTACGGAGATCGATTGTCGAGGAAAAACAATCATTGGAACAACGACTAGATGAGGAACGAAAAGCCAAGGAACGAGTTCGCCAACAGCTCGATTCACGGATGGACGAACTGCAAAGACGAAAATCAAAATTTGCGTGCCTATGATTTTTGATTCTGTTACCCCCCATGCTGCCCTACTCATATGACCTTCTTCCATCGCCGACTGGACCTCTTTCCTACAGCCATCGGTGTTATATAACTCTTCGTTCCTTTGTATAAATACAACTGCGATTCTCTCCTTTTACTTGTAGATACCCTACATTACATATCTTTTTGTTCGCCATTTTGCATTCTTAGTCCTTCCTTTCTAGTTATCCGGATATTTTGACAAGATATATTACTCCTATATGGTTCTACCCCATATGTTCGCAGCTACTTACACGAAAAATATTTCTTCACGGATTAATCAATAGATCGATCATGATTAGCGCCTATTTTTAGATCATGCCGCTTTGACCTCCTGAGGACCTGCTTTAACTATGGCTACCCCGATGACACTCCCATCGTTTTCTATGGAAGGAAAAGTGAGAGAATAGACCAAGTCAATAACCTCTGATGACCTGTTTTAAATCGTATAGGTTTGTATGGTGACTGGTGCTGCCAGAGGCCTTGGGTTTGAATTTTGCAAGGCGTTTCTCCAGTCGTATGGATGCTTTTTTCCCCCATTGTGGTTCCAAAAAACTGATTTCGATTAGTGGTTGTACATCGATTATCTTGTTGGATCTAAAGGAGTTAGAGTGTACTGAGGCAGTGAACGAGTTGACTGCTTTTGCAGTAGGTGAGGGGGGATCCGAGTCGACTTTTTTTTTTTTTTTTTTTTTTTTTTTTAAAAAAAAGAATTTTG
>Ga0307507_10007014_pt1 | contig 16709 bp, 9 predicted proteins | sample 7_EM_MG_FD_207223 | JGI IMG/M metagenome (GOLD analysis project Ga0307507, IMG submission 207223) | Populus trichocarpa ectomycorrhiza microbial communities from riparian zone in the Pacific Northwest, United States - 7_EM | ecosystem: Host-associated > Plants > Roots > Unclassified | place...
TCAGCTGATGGATTTCACACTATGACTCACTATGAGTCATGAGTCGCGTGACGCGAGGGAATGAGTCACGCAGGGTTAGGGTTGAGGGAAGAACCCCTATATAAGGGCACCCTCAGGGCAGGAGATTGGGTTCTTCACGCAACCATCTAAGTTCTTTCATACTATTTACTTTCAATACAAAAACCTTTATCTATCACACTTTCGGGAATCAAGACACGACTGTCTTATAGGAGCCTAGCGATCGACGTTGCTAGATAGGAGTCAACGGACTTAGCTATCGCAACAGCTATTGGGCCAAGAGGAGTGATCGTTAGAAGACCATCGGTTACCTGCTGCAAGTATCACCCGGAGAGGAGAGCATTGTAACAGGAGCCAGAGGATTTAGCTAACGCAGTAGCTATCGGGCTAAGAGAAGTGATCGTTGATGAACTATCGGTTACCTACTGCAAGTATCACCCGAAGAGGAGATGATTGTAACACTATCCCCGTGGAATTGGAGACTCTTGGTTGTCAAAATTGACCCCGCCCAGCCCTGTAATAAATATTAAGAGAGTATATTCTTCATATATGCCTTGATAGGAGGTTACTTCTTAAAGGCTACATATTAGCAAGGATGGGACACCCTTATTAGATCAAATGAGTGTGAGGGAGATTGTAAGAGCTTGAGTTGAGCAATTATTCAGACTCAATGGGTTTTACGCCTTCTTTGAAAAAGTTAAAAGGATCAGAAGGTGTATGATTGTTAGAGAAAACGAAGTAGCACAAGTTTTGCATAAACAAGAAGGGCTTTTTTCCAATATTTAAGAAAATCAGGTCCTGGATAAGAGATATTAGCAATCTAATAAGTTAAATCATTCTTGCATCCCTGATGACCTATACTATTGCTCAATCTACTTGTATGATATTAGTATTAGTTTTGCACACAATTCCAGACATAAATCTGAATAGTTAATCACCTACCTGTTAATGTACCCACTGCTTAATTATCCTGACCTTCTTCTTACATCAGTAAGCCCTCACTTGGTTTTCATAAATACTTAGCCAAAGATATATTGTGCTTCTCAGCCAAATCTTGATTTATAAGCATGAGGATCTACTCTTTAATATTCCAAGTACAAGGGAGAATATCCATTCAGGTTGTTGAAGTTGAATCTCTGATAGCTATATATCCGTTAGACAGTGATAATCATAAGAATATAACTCTAAACATTTTTCTCCCTTGATCAATAATTACCAAGCTTATACAGTAGCCTGATAGTTTCCTCATGGCTCTATAGTAAATCTTGGTCTGTTAGCACATCTATATATTCAGATATAGCTCATATAATAAGTTTTCGAGACTGTTATATTTTATATTTACTATTTTGCTCTTATTATAATTATTTGATACATATATTGCTTGATTTTTTCTTTTAAGTATCGTTTGATATTCGGGTTGTATTATTTGCTATTTTAATAATACATATTGGGTCTAGTGTTTCTTACATGGGCTCCGGGTTCCAGTGTTCTAATCGGTTAGAAAGGCCAGGTTATGGCAAAAACCTGGTCTATATAGCCTAGGCCAGCCTATATAGTCTTGGCAAGCTTACTCTTGACAAGCCACTAACCGGTATCCATAGAAACAATTCAAAGTCACTATTCTCAAATTGTTAAATAGGTTTGAAAATATAAGAAAGATTTCCTTTATAAGCAAGAATACTAAGCATGCCATAGTTGAATGAATTAAATAAATTGTAGAAGGAAATCAGGGATATAGAAGTTGAAAGAGATGGGGCAATCATGATGACCTTAAAGCAAGCTATTCTCAAGCCTAATCAGCAGGCCTGGAGAGGCCTATAATGGTTGATAGGTTTTAAAAAGCTACTCGAATTCGGTAAATCTCGGCCTTGGCTATAATCAGACTTGTCTTGCCTGGCCCGACCTAAGGCCTATAGGTTAATGTATAAGCAGCCTGGACGATCAGGAACACTGCCGGATTCCAAAAATACCTATCACTAACCAATTTCCCTGTCCCAGCCCACTCACCAGGATGGAGTATTATTTTTCCCTTTCCACAGCCTATTACCTGGCAAGGGCCCACCCCACCCCATAATACTCTAATAAGGTTCCTTGTTATTATCTCATTGTCAAAGTTCCTGATAGTCTGACAAGGGAGATTAAGAATCTGTCAATCATAATATAGAGAAAGCATATTGGACCAACACAGTATGGAATATACGTTATCAAACTTTATTCTGTTTACTTCAGGAATTTTTATTTCTTGAGAACTTTCTAGCCACGCAGCCATATTGAGAAGTTGGGATCAACCAGAGTTGGAGTTGCTGGTAGATTGCCTCCTAGGTTCAGAATAGTTTGGGAACCAAGTCTTGGTGACAGGACCAGACTTCGAGGTTCAAGTTGATGTTTGTGACTCCACTTGACTAATTTAGGTGGCCTGGTCTGGGGAAAATAGCTCCCCGACCAATCTGTGTAAAAGATTCCATGGCCACACAACACAACCAACTCCAGATCCCAGGGGGACTTTCATATCTATCAATCTAGTTTTACTGCCCTGAATCTAAGCAAAGCCCAATCCCCACTCTAACTCTCAAGAAACTCTATTAGATAATTAATAGAAGCAACAATTTTATTTACGAATTATTTTATTTGAATATTATATATTATTATGAAAATAGTAAGAATGGAAAATTCAATTCTAATTCTGTCAAAGTGCCATGTATATCCTATTGCTTGGCAGGCTTGATTGGACCAATCCTGCCCAAGTTAAGGCCACAAATCTTGACCATCCTATTGGTCCAATTTCTACTATTAGATAAGATTGACTTTTGACTAGGCTGGCTGGTCCAGTCCAGTTTTGCTCAGAGTATTTGGCACCCTGGTTGCCTCGCTTTGAAAAATACAAAAATTCGATCAGTATTATAACTATTACCTTATTAGCTATTAAACTAGTACTGCAGGTACCCTGTCTATATTTAAGTGTACCAGTGGGTCCCTCCACTAGTTAGTGGATTAAATCTATCTGATTTACTACTAACTATTGACATTGTTCCAATAAGCAATAACTGGCTTACCAAGTCCGAGTCTTTGTAGTTCTTAAACAGCTTTGTGGTTCTAATCGGGGTACCCTATGGAAAGATGGATTCCCAGGTTGCGACTACACCCAAGACGGAAAGTCAAAGTAAAGATAACGATAAATTGAACAAAAGGAATCAAACGGTGAAAACTTAATATCTTTAAGCCTGAAGGGTTCACTCAATTCAAGTTCTTGAGAATCGATGATTATCCAGGTAGAGTGTTGTTAGTGTTATAGTTTAAATAGAATAGTCTATAAGCCAACAACACTCATCACTACTCTGACCTCTCGTAAGCACCCTTCTCAACTCAGGGTTATCCTGACACACTGCTCCGCCTGATTTATTATTTGGACACATGAGTGACCTCTGACCTGGTTAAGTCCACAAATCTGCAGTGGTCCCGCCAATGTATCTCCAATACAACCGCCGGAGAGAAAACCTCTTCCCATCTTCATTGTGAAAGTGGCGAATTACTGACAACTTCTCAGTCATCATGTCGATAGGACAGTCTGGCCTATCGGCATTATCGTCTTTCATGCAAGTTTCTTGGTCACTAGTTCTACTTCTACAATATGCTCATTCTTGGTTGACGACTCAGTTCCCCAACAGAAATCCATGATGGTTTTGTCTACCACAGGCGCTACCCGGAGCCAATACAACGCTGACTCCATCTGGATGATTAGATATATAGATCTAGAGTCCAATGACACCCCTCCAGATAAGCTACTCTACTAGGGGTTGACCTCTGACATTTACTGGACTGGGTTTTGAAGCAATCTAAACTTCTTCGTAAACCTCGCCGTACGCCTTCTAGTGGCTCTCTTACTGCCTTTAGGCATTTAAGTGCCCACCTATATGCGTCAGGTGTGTAATGGAGCCAAAGTAGGTGACCTCTCAGAGAGAAGTCACCCGTATATCCACTATATATCCTGCGAACAGCCTCAGGTTGGACAGATGGCCGCGAGGCTTTCACTGTTATTAGCATATCTCCAATTCTTATATTGAGTATCAAGATTCATAACGACATAGGCATTTTGGTTCTGGACACTGTTCGGTCATCTTTGCAAGAGGAGGGTTTGGACACTGATTCCAAGCACAGGCCGGGCCTAAATCCCACTTTAACCATACCAAGGCCCCGTATGCCTTTGATTACCAGCAGCACGAGTAACATCTAATACCAGGCATAGGAGTAGTAATTCAAAGATACTTTGGTAGGGTTTCTCCAACAAAGTTAGGGTAATCGGGTCTCCAGGTAGGGTAACAGGGATCCCTCAGGCAGGGTAACGAGATTCCAAATTTAGGGTAACTGTAACTGCCTCCGGACTAGTGGTGGGAATTGTTAGGGTCACGATACTACCTATATGTTACAATCCTCTCCTCTGCGGCTAATACTTGAAGCAGGTAACCGATAGTTTCCTAACGATTACTTCTTCCTTCTCTCAATTGCTATTGCGATAGCTAAGTCCTTTGCGTTTATTCTAGCAACGTCAATCGCTGGGCTCATATAAGACCGTCGGGTCTTGGTTCGTGGATATATAGTAGATAAAGATTTTTAGATTGAAAGTATAGCGTATGAGAGAACTTAGATGGTTGCGGGAAGAACCGAAATCCCATGCCCCAAGGGTGCCCTTATATCGGGATTCTTCCTTCAACCTTAACCCTGCGTGACTTATACTCTCGCGTCATGCAACTCATGACTCATAGTGAGTCATAGTGGGAAATCCATCAGCTGACTCGTTCGAGTCAGCTGCGCCCTATCTCGCGACCAATCAAAACTCATAAAACAAGTCATGTGCCCTAACAGGGTCACATGCGTGAAACCCATGACTCATAAATATGAGTCATGTGCGAAATACTTAAACCACATGACCACGAATGTCTGTCATGTCAAATATCAACCAATAATAATAAACCAATGACACGCTATTGCGTTGTCATGTGAGAACCTATGAGTCAACTGATATCATAGCGTGAATGATAACAAACTGAAGACTAATAACTATTAATCATGTGAAAGTCTGCCTTGCTTAGTCACCGTTTGTGATATTAGCTCCCTTCCCCCTCTTGCATTGGTCCCACAATGCTAAACTCCTTCTCTCCAGAGCGTGGCTCCGATGTGGCGCATTCTCTGTTTGGATCGATTGTAGGCCTGTTCAAGTTTTTCCTTCTCCTTGTCCCGTCGTTCGAGGTCGTTGTCTTTGCCACAATGATTTGGGCCGCGCGATCGAGTTGGCTTCGTAGGTCCGAGATTTTCCCTCCAAGGGCTTCCACACCTGGGGGGGTTTTTCGCTCCCCTCTCTCGCCAGCTGTGTCCTCACAGCTTTTCTTTTCTTGTGTTCCTTTCTGTTCTTTCCTGACCGTGTCCCATTTTCTCCCACTTGTGGGGGGTAGTGGCCGGCATCCACCTTTTACCCACGGTGGTCATTGCACTTGTCGTTGAAACAATGCTCCCAGCTCGTGATTTCGTGATAAGCCCTTCTGGCCCTTTGCCAACGAGGTTGTTGGGGGGCCCACCCCTCTCCTGGGTTTGCTTCCATTTCTTGTCGCCAAGCGTGGTCGTGGGCGACGCTTGGTTGTTTCGATCTCCTGGTGAATTGTGGGTACCAGCCTGACCCTTCTTTTTTGCCGAGATGGACTTGGCATCAATTGGCCGTGCAGTCCGTCTAGGTCATCTAGGCGTGTGCCACCACTCTTCTTGGGAAGCCTGAGTATTCTGGGCTAGGGTGGTTAGGGTCGCGGGCGACGTGTTGGGCGTGGCTCCCTGGTGTGCGTGAGTGTCGCTCTTGCTTGACGACGGGGGGAGCTGCGGAGGATGATCTGGTGATTGTAACGTGTATCTACTCCGGGCGTTCCTGGGTAGAGCCGGTGGAATCGTTGGACTGTGTGTTCTGCATGGTTGAAGCTTTCTGTGGGGTACCGGACTTTATCGTGTTCTGGGGCGTAGCCGTTCCACTTAGCTCGAGATTCGAGCTTGTTGTAGTGGAGTCAGGAGTCAATAATTTCGTCGAGTTTGTATTGGTCTTCTCCTTCTATCTGAATACGTGGAGGGGGTTGCTTGATCTGTGAGGGGAATCAGTTGTCTTGGTAAGGTTCGAGGAGGAAGATATGAAATGTGTTGTGTATCACCATGGAGGGTGGTAAGCCAGCTTATATGCGCTTGTCCCAATCTTTGCCAAGATTTTAAATGGTCCGATTTTTTTCTAGTACAACCTTTTCGATGGTCTTCTGGTCTTGATGTTGCGTGGCAACAGCCACACTATATCTCCTGACTTTAGGTTTGGATCGGTTTTTCTGTGTAGATTGTAATATTTGTTTTGTCGTAATTGTGCGGCCACCATCTGGTTTCTTAATGACTCATGTAACTGAGTTATTTCTTCTGGTTTTGTTTGCTTTCCTTGAATCAGATGACCGATCATCCCGTATTTGGGGTTGATGCCATAGTTTGCAAAGAATTGTGTGTTCTTGATAGTCTCCTGATATCCGTTGTTGTATGCAAATGCTGCTAGTGGTAGGTAACCACACCAATCGTCTTGTTGATAGTTGATGTATGCTCGGAGGTATTGTTCCAATATGGCATTGGTCCGTTCGGTCTGTCCGTGTGTTTGTGGATCGATAGCCGTGCAAAGTGTTCGTTCGATTCCTCGTTTTCCCATGGTTTTCTTGCATAGGTCTGAGGTAAATAGTGTCCTCCTGTCGGTGATAATATCGTGTGGTAGTCCGTGTAGCCTGCCTATTTCTTTCATGAAGAGATTGGCAAACTGCTGTGCATCGAGGTCCTTCGAGCATGGAATGAAATGGCGCATTTTGGTCACCCGATCGATGACCACCAGTATGGTGTCATATCTGTCTGATTTCGGCAGGTCCATAATGAAGTCCATAGCTACTGGTTGCCATGGCCGATCAGGGACCTCGTTTGACTGCAGCAATCCGTAGGGTGCATGGCGGACCACTTTGGTCCTCTGACATGTGTCGCAATTTTTTATCAAATGTTTAATATCTTCTCTTATCTTTGGCCAATAATATCATCCGCTAATGAGTTCGGTGGTTTTCGCCGTTCCGCCATGTCCCGCTTGTGGGTGTTCGTGATGTTTGGCGATAAGAGTGGTTCGTATCCCTTCTTCGTTTGGTAACCAAATCTTTCCTTGGTACCATAAGAGGCCGTCCTTTCATTGGCATAGCCCCAACGCTATTCCTTTCATTGCTTTTCTTCCTTGCTTCCAACTTTCTCTTGATGTCTTGGATTTCTTTGTCGACCTTCCTTGCCTTCTGTATCTCGCCCTCGTCTTTGTCTTGGAATTCTGTTGTTTTCAATAGGTCGACCTTGATTTCTTCAGTCTCTGCGATATCCCACTATCGTTCTTTGGGCAATAAGATTCCCACATTTCTCGTGAGGCTCTTGTCGCCTGCGGTGGGTAGGTCTCCCTCTCATCTTATGAGAGCGTCTGGCTTGCCCCCTTCTTTTCCTTGACGGTATTCGTTTTTTAAATTGTATTGACTTAATTCCTGCACCCATTGTGCTTGTCGTTCCCTTAGTTCCTTCGTCGTCGTGAAGGTCACTAAGTTCTTGTGGTCTGTGAGTACCCGTACCGGCCTCAGACTTCCTCTCGTGTATCGTTTCCATTCGTCGAACGCCTGAACTATTGCCAATAGTTCCTTGTCATGTATATCATAGTTGCATTCGGCGTGTGACATGGTTTTTGATCAGTATGCTACTGGCCTCCTTGCCCGACCTTGTATTGCTGAGATAGGATTCGGGAGCAGACGTATTTTGAGATGTCTGTTTCGATCTTGGTCAGTGCGAGGGGGTCGAAGTAGACTAGTACTGGTGCTCTGGTGAGTTTTGTCCTTAGTTCTTTGAATGCCCTTTGTTCCTTGTCTCCTCACTCCCAGTTGCCGAAGGGTTCCTTTTTTGTCCTTGCGTATAGTGGCCTGGCTGTTCTGCTGAAGCCTTCTACGAATTGACGGTAGAAGTTGCAGAACCCTAGGAAGCATTGGATTTCCTTGATTTTCTTGGGTGCTGTCCAGTCTCATATGGCTTGTGTCTCAACTGGGTCTGTCTTGACCCCTTCTTGTCCAATGATGAATCCTAAGTATTCGGTTTGGCTTTGGTGGAATTCGCACTTGGCTGGTTTTACCTTCATTCCCTATTTTCGTATTGCTTTGAGGATGATGCTCACGTCTTTTTTCGTGTTGTTGTAGGGTATTTGATTATATCAGCATGTCATCCAAATAGACGATGCAACACATGTCGATGTGTTGCATAAGGACCTCGTGGATCCATCGTTGGAATGCCGCCGGTCCATTGCATAGTCCAAATGGCATGACTAGGTGTTCGTAAGTTCCTAACTTTGTTGAAAAGGTTGTCTTCCACTTGTCTCCTTCTATGATTCGAATGTTGTGGTAGGCGTCCTTGATATCCAGCTTGGTGAAGTATTTGGCTCGCCTTGGTTTGTCTAGAGCTTCACTAACAAGTGGTAGTGGATGTCGATCCTTTTTGATGACTTCGTTAAGTGCTCGGTAATAGGCGCATAGTCTGAGTTTGCCGTTCTTTTTCATGACAGACATGATTTGTCATGCCCTTCCTGACTTCACCCTTCGAATCCACCTGCGATCCTCGTTTTGTTTGATGTATCGATGGAGCTATTCTAGTTGGTCGTAACTGTGGGCGTATATCATTTGTATGAGCACCGTTTTTCCTTCTTCCAGGTCGATTCCTAGGTCGATGCGTGGTCGGTGGGGTGGTACAGTCGCTTTTTTCTCCTTTTTCGAATACGTCCAGCAGGTGATGATATTCTTGGGGAACCGTGTCCCTAATATCCTGGTCCTCATTGTTTTTCTTGTTTTTTATCGCCAGCTCTATGCTAATGTTGATTGGTTCGAGCTGAATTTCGTTGTCGATCTCGTCCCATCTTAGTATGCCGGTCGTTTCTCCGCGTCGGTAAAGCTGTCCAAAGGGTCTTGCTGATATTTCGTTGATTTCCATATGTTCTTTGGCTTTGTAGCCCGTGACCCTTTGGTCCATGGGGGTGTCTGAGCTTCCGAAACCCTGATCTCCACTCTCGGTGTCGTCCAACTGGGTTACTTATTGTAGCTCCCTGTTGTGGATCTTTTCGATGATCAGTTGTGCGATCCGGTCTCCTTTTTCCACTCGGTAGGGATGGTCTCCTTGGTTGGCTAGGATCACCTTCACTTCTCGTCTGTAGTCGGAGTCTATCACACCTGCATTTGTCGCGAGTTGCTGTTTAACTGCTACACTGCTTCGTGGTGCAATTCGTACATAGGTGTTGTGAGGTAATCCAATAGCTATCCCCGTCCCAGCAATGGCTTGCCCTCTGGCAGGAATGTCGGTTCCTTCAATTGTGTACAGCTGCTGTCCTGCCGCTCTTGCGGATCCCTTAATCAGCACTCGGGCCTCCACGGATAGCTTATTAACTGTGACGCTCTGGTCGTTGGCCGTCGGGCCATTCTTGGCCTGGACCTTGGAGAGTCTGATGATGAGATTCTCTTCCAGGGCTTTTTCTTCGGGTACCGCATATGGAACGGGTGAACTTTTAAGACACCCAGTCGTACATTGTGCGCTGTGGAATGTGATCCTTTTGTCATTCCAATCGATTGTTGGATTGTGTTCTCTTAACAATGGCATCCCGAGGATCACCTCATGCTTTTGGAGGTTTGCCTCTTGCAAGGTTGCCAATTCCCCATGGCTACTAATGTCCATAGGTATTTTTGTTATATGGGTAATGGGTTCCATAGTGCTTGGTTTTCCGTCCGCAAGCTAAATATCGCTGGGGTTTTCTGCTTTGATCATCTTAATCCCGTGTTTGTTGCAGAATTCTCTGTGAATGAAGTCTTCGGTTGCTCCTGAGTCAATGATGGCTTTGATGGTGACTGACTCCTTTCCACCGTGTAGTTGTATCTTGACCATAATATTGTCATTGTCGTGTTCGAGGGTTTCCGTGTAGTTGAGTGCCGCGTAGTAGTTTTCCATGATGATGGGTCTTTGCTCAGGTCTGTCCCTCAGACCATCTCTTGCTGGGGACATTCGTTGTTTCCCGACTGTTCGGGTTCCTGTTCGACCTCGATTTCCCTAATCTGAGGTCTCGTTTGCCAGGAGGCGATTTTCTTCGTGGTTTGCCAACTCCTGGCTTGTGCGTTGAATGGTTTGGGTCCGTCCTTTTTCAGGCAGTTCCTGGGTAAGTGTCCAGGCTGTGCGGATTTGAGACATAGTTGTTCTCGTATCCTCCTTTGGAATTCTTGCCTCGAGATATTGAATCTTGGTCGTCTCCGAGTCGCGTCCAGTTCCATAGGGTCGCCGTAATTTTAATTGCCCTTATTTGGGGGTCGGTATGTCCCGTCTGGGTTCCCTGATGTGATGGTTTCCCTTTGCAGGTTTTTTGTTGATGGCGATCCTTGGATATGACTGACTGTTGCCACTTGTGTTTGCTTCCAGATTGCCCATTAGGCTAGAGATTCAAGGGCCTCGTATTCTTCACTGCTAGCTCCCCAGGCGTTCTGCAATTGTGTGATCATTCCTCGAAGAAGTAGTTCTCCTCCGGTTGAGTCGTCCAGCTCGGCTTCGCTAGCCACGAGGCGGAATTCATTCCAGTATTCTGTGACTGTTCGTTTGCCTTGTTTCATGTTCTTCAGTCTAATCCGTGCTTCTCCCTTGGCGTCGATTACGCTAAATTGTCTTTGTAATTCTCCTTTGAATCGTGCCCAATTGTTTCATGTTGGGATGATTCGTTCTCCTGCATACAGTGTGATCCAGGTTCCTGCGTCGTCTCTTAGGAGTCTTGTTGCATAGAGGACTTTCTCCTCATCATGGCCGTTCTGCCACTCTACTGTTCTGTAGTACACTATGAGTTGGGCCAGCCATCCTCGTAATTTGTGTCGTTCCCCTCAGTAAACCTCCGGTTCCTTGGCTTGGGGCTTCCTGGTTCCTCCGCTTAAGGATGTGATGATTTGGCTCATCTGTTCCGGGCTTAGGATCGGGGTTGTTTCCGAGGATATTGCTCCTACTTGTTCTGCTGGGGCCGCCATCGTGTTTCGTCGTGTCCTTCCTTGTTCTTCTGTTGCTTCTGATCCAATTGGCGATGGTGGCTCTAGTGTTGTAGGGCTTGGTCCCCTCTCTTCCGTTAAGGCCCTTTCAAGTCCTTTTCCTAGTGATGAAAGGAGAGATTTTCCGCTGGGGGGTCGATGTCGTTTTCGTTGTTGGACTCGGTTTTGGCTGTTTGTTAGGTGCTGGTGGTTGACGCAAGCAAATGTTAGAATCCTCTTCTCTCCGGGTAATACTTGCAGCAGGTAACCGATAGTTTCCCAACAATCACTTCTTCCTTCTCTCAATTGCTGTTCCGATAGGTAAGTCCTTTGACTTCATTCTAGCAACGTCAATCGCAATGCTCATATAAGACCGTCGGGTCTTGGTTCGTGGAGTGATAGTAGATAAAGATTTTTAGATTGAAAGTATAGCGTATGAAAGAAGTTAGATGGTTGCGTGAAGAACTCAAATCCCATGCCCCGAGGGTGCCCTTATATAGGGGTTCTTCCCTCAACCTTAACCCTGCTTGACTCATACTCTCGCGTCACGCAACTCATGACTCATAGTGAGTCATAGTGTGAAATCCATCAGCTGACTCGTTCGAGTCAGCTGCGCCCTATCTCGCGACCAATCAAAACTCCTAAAACAAGTTATGTGCCCTACAGGGATCACAGGCGTGAAACCCATGACTCATCAATATGAGTCATGTGCGAAATACATAAACCACATGACCACGAATGTGTGTCATGTCTAATATCAACCAATAATAACAAACCAATGACACAGTATTGCGTTGTCATGTGAGACCCTATGAGTTTACTGATCTCATAGCCTGAAAGATAACAAACCGATGACTAATAACTATTAATCATGTGAAAGTCTGCCTTGCTTCGTCACCGTTTGTGACACTTTATACCAAAGTGCAGTATCTACCAAGACTAAGTTCCGGAGGCTTAGACTAAGTTATTGTAACAAACTTCTTACTATATTGTAAGTACCAAGTGTTCCTAATAGCTCAGTTAAATGATATCGTGATGCAATAAATAACACATACTGAGTATCAAAACGATACTCCCAAACCAAACATACATCATCAGAAGTATCAAACTCAATTATAAACCATACTTCGTATCAAACGATACTCCGAAATCAAAGATAAAATATCATTACTATCAAACTCGATCATAAAACATTCCAATTATGAATCGATACTCCAAAACCAAACGAGTAACAGGTACCTGTTACTGTAACTTTACCCAGTCATGTCTGAAATCTTTACTGAGGTCCGTGTAACATCTCGCAAAGTGTCTCTTGAGGTTTGTGTAACCCTTCTTTTGTCTACTTGAGTTCTGAGAAGTTGTCCCTGCAAAAGGTTACCCTGTCTAACAATTTCCCTTTCGCTACCTTTAGTTACCATATTCATTACAAAGAGGAATCATTGCTAAGGTTAGCCGGTACACTTTTATACTAACATTTGGTCTACCATGGTATACTAGGTATACCAGACCGGACTTACTATGGTTACCTCTTGGTATACCATTTGGGCTTGTACGGTGGTCATTCGTAGCTACATATCCTAGGGTCGTTACAGTGGTTTACTACTTATTATGTAGGGTATGTATATATGTCTTGGTAACTCTATATGGAGCACTGATATAGATTTTCTTTTTATAGTTTAGAAACCTTGGTTTGATTTGATTTGATTTGATACCATGATCAGAATGGTTTAACAACGACTGTGAGTAGAATTATTTTTAGTTTCTTTATTGAATGCTTATGTTTCCGGATTTCTGCTTGGAATCTTTATATATAGTAATAGTGGAATTAGCGGCTTTCCTATAAATATTAGTATCCCTGTAGGAGGATGGAGTTGAGGTCAACATATACTAGCTGGTAATGATTGTGATTGCAGGTTATCATATTAGTGACACTTTGTTGATTTCCTGTTTGGAAGTACTCTCTCCTGTCTAGCAGGAGTTAGCTGACTTTCACACGTATGTTGTTCGGAATACACCTGGCTGAATAACCATCTCTTTGTTCCCCTTTGCACTTTGAGTTCAATTTCTTGTTTCTTGAGTTCCGTGGAGTCTCTCTTAGGACTAGTGGTCGCAGGTCTACTGCTTGTCCCTTTTGTTTTTCCTAGAATAAGAGAAAACTTGTCATCTCACTATGCTTTCTAAAGTCTAGTTCTTCCAGGCATCAAGTATGACCCAACCAAGGCCAAGATGGCAAAAAACCTGGGTATCCTCCTCATTGAACAAGTGGACAGGCCGATACCCATTGACTAGAATTGGCCAATGCACTATGTTAGATACACACTAGTGCTACAATAAGTTGGATGGGAGTAATCGAAAACAAACAAATAAAGTTTTAAAATAAAGAAGTTGTTAATCGAGCAGAGTGGTATCCAAAAAAAAAGATCAGGACTAGTCCTTGCCATTTTCATCTCCTCCGGCCATGGTCCAGCTCAGTGCACTGATCAAGAGTCCCTGGGCCCTGTTTCTCACCGCCTATTTTTAACAGGGGCCTGTGTGGGGAATGGGCCGGGCGGGGAGCAGGGGCAGGGAATCCCAATGAAACTTGCCCCGCCCCGGGCCGTTCCGTGGGACAGGGTGGGGAACGGGACCCTGGACGTCCCGTAATGAATTCTACAAGTAAACTCCCCTGCACTAAAACTTGACTTCTCCGGGATAGTGTCCCGTACCAAATTCTAGAAGTCTAGCCGTCCTGGATAGCCGGGGGCGAGCTTACTCGGGGCAGGGATAAAACCCGTGAACGCTAGAGTAGTAATTCGCAACAAGCTCAATAACCAAATGTTCAAGCTTAGCCAAAAATTAAAATTCGCCAATTGTTATCTTTAAAGTGTTCGCAGGATTTCTTCTCTTTTAACGTACGACGCTGCACGTGTGTATGGCTTAGGAGCCTTGTACCCACCCCACCAAACAAGCTCCGTTACCGCAATGTTCCTGGCCCCACTTTTGCCTTCCTATTTAGGAAGGGGAGAGCGGGGCTCAACACCACAAACAGCTCAAAAATCTCACGATCCTACCCGGCCACTGAACTTGGAGCTTCAAAGGTGTGCTAGGATGGGCTCATTGTGGGATAAAACACCATGGCTAGTACCCTACTACTATCACACACACATAGGCATTATTCTATCTTCAGCCTATTGCCAAAACACACGACCTACTAATACACAATGTCTGGTGGGGAATACAATTTCAACCAGTTTCAGTAATGAGACTGGATGGTGCAATGAACCCTGGGCAGGCAATATCAACTTTGATTCGGTGTCATTTGGCATTTATTAGTTTTTGTTTGAATTTATTTCTTTTGTTTTTGCGTTGCTTTGGGGTTTTATTTGCCATGGGATCCTTCCCGAATGCAGCGGCTGTACCCTAGGAAGTGCTTGTCATGTACCTAAAATCATACCACGGATTTAACAAAAATAAATAAATATACCCACTCCACCAAAATTGTGTTAACAGACTAACGCTGATATCCGCGTATGTCCGAGTATTCTATTTACAACATCTTCTAAACCATTAATTTGCGTCCAAGTACTGGTACGCATTGGTCAATTGACATACGGTATGCCTGTATCCAATCCTCCCAGCCGCCTCGTTGGATGGCTGTTATTGTCCTCGTCATAGATCAGATGATAAAGACGAGGACTGGCCCCATCCGACCCCCACCCCTGGCAGACGGTGCTGTTTAGCTTTACCGCCCAAATTTTAAAAAGAGCAAGTGACGGTAGGTACTTATGGGCCACTGGCGGCCGTTTAGATAACTCTCAGATCATCTCCGGAAGTACACTGCCCGAGACCTACTCATCCCATCGGATTTTTCTGCCAGTTCCTATTATGGAATCACTCAACCGAGCCATATTTGAAATGCACACCAGTTGACCCACCCATGCACGCGCACCTTTTTTTTTTTAGTGTTCTGCTCGGCCGTCTAGTTTTTATTATAGTAGGAAAATTCGGCACTATCAACGCTGGAGGAGATAGTACTCGAGTAGCATGCTTTGTCTCTCTCACCTGTTATATAATTCAATTTCATGTTAGATGCGTTCTCCCATGCATCAATCGGTTGACTACCGGTACCGGTAGTCAAGGCTCCTTACTTCCTGATTTGGTATTGTAGGTTAAGGCTCCGTATTTTCACCACTCCTATCGATAGAATCTAGAATCCCGCCGGTAACTTCCAGTCGGCACCTGCAGCCCTCATCAAGGACCGCGAGGGCCCTCTAGTCATCTCCGGTGGCTTGGTATGTTGCCCAACCTAAGGCACCTGCCGTCCCTGGCAGTCCGTCCCGAGAACCAATCCAGACAGATATTAAGAAACCCGGGCATTGATCTAACTGCTGCTATCTGTCCCGCCTGGACCCCAAGATGAATAGACTGCATGCTGGATTCAGCGCTAGTACAGCACACTCTCACCGGGAGGTTCCGCAAGGTCCAACCCAAAGAAGCCGTCCGGGGTAGCAAATTTTAGAATTCTAGAAATTCCTTTTGGGACAACAGGATGCACTATCCCGGGTGGCTATTTTTCACGGATTTCATCCTGGACACCAGGGTATCCAGAACAACGGCGTATCCTGAATAACGGACGGGCTCAAGGAGGAATATTTAGAGAAAATAAAGAACATCTGGCTTTGTAGGCGCTATTGGGATCAAATGAACAAAATGTATCTTCTGAAATAATATTAACTAGGATTATCTACCAGCACAGTACAAGTAGTCCACTATATTTTCTGTAGCATACCGGTACTATATATCCGTTCCTCAGTACATATTAGATACAGACTAGGCTCTCTCCACCCTCTCTATGATCCTTCCTATCGCCTGGCATAGTTTTTCATCGCACCCCCCACATCAACCCCTATATCTTTTTTTCGGAAGCCTGAATTTCGGGTTCCTGAGCCCCTCCCCGTTGGCATAACCTTTCCAGGGGCTGCGGAGGGACCCGGCTCACCAGATAAAATTTCCATAAGGAGCAGGGGGGCATTCTTCAGAACATCGTGTGAATCCGAAACCTCCCCTTTTCCAGTTCAACGAGTCAAATTGTACGACTACCCGGAGCAGTCAGAGGTTTTGTCGGGCTTAGCAGCGTATCTGATTCAGCTGTTCGCAGGATATACCCCGATGTTAATAGATGATAGCCATCGACAACCCTCGACCTTTTTTAAAGAAGTGCCGCAGGAGCTCTTCTTCCACCGTCCCCAGCCGGCCTTGGACGGATGGGACAACCGTGAGCACTGCGGAACAGGGTATTGGCATGCTGTAAAATCTCGCGTAATCCACTATCCCGGTAGTGGGGGTTAATCTCCGTACTCAAAGACAAAGGCCCTAAGAGGGATTAATGTTTTCCTCACATGGCAAAGCTTGAGGGTGCCAATTGTCAGTGTTCGCAACGGTCTGGGGGCCCGGGCGGCCCCACGGGGAAACTGCCAAGAAGACTGGACCGAACCGGACGACAATTTTTACTCCGTCCCGTCCTGGGACATTTTAGGACTGCAGGGTTGAGCAAGGACCATAGGCCCCACAAGGTGAGACACTATTATGCTGTCCCAATAAAAGGACCACAGGGGACGG
>Ga0307507_10007015_pt1 | contig 16709 bp, 8 predicted proteins | sample 7_EM_MG_FD_207223 | JGI IMG/M metagenome (GOLD analysis project Ga0307507, IMG submission 207223) | Populus trichocarpa ectomycorrhiza microbial communities from riparian zone in the Pacific Northwest, United States - 7_EM | ecosystem: Host-associated > Plants > Roots > Unclassified | place...
TACGAACGGGTCTAAACATCATGGCGGTTTAAGGCATACTTTGCCTATTACTCCCTAGTCATTGCTGATCGCAACTGTAGTGCGACACTAAAAAGTCCTGAAATTCGGAATCAAGCGAAGGGATACAAGTACTGGTAGTACTCTTCAAAGCTTATTTTAACCCCACATGCATTACTGTGGATCATGCGAAAATTATGTGTTACACAAGCATGCCACACCCCAAAGCTGCTCAAGGGGGCGCCAAGCCAGATTGTCCGGTATGGTGGCGAAATGAAGACATGGGCACACTCTTTGATAGGAATATTAAAGCGCATGATAGGACAATACCGCCGACAATGCCCCGGATGGCAAATTTGGTTGCAAATACCCAGAGTAAATACTGTTTACTTACTAACACGCTTAATTGTTCTAGAGACGCGACATATCCTAGTAACATTGTCCTGTGATGCTCTTTAGTGATGCGCGGGTTACAGAGTTGCTGAGAAACAAGAAACATTTGCAGACTGTTTACTATGCAAGCTTAGCAACAGAGACGTTACGGGAAGCGCATCTCAACAGGGGTGGTGGTAATAGTAGATTCCACGTGCTAAGGGCTCATTAAGGCAGCACACTCCGGGAGGCTAGGCAAATATTGGGAGTTGATTCTGGACGAGGCCGCAAGCAATTCGACACTCTGGCTAAACATGTACGGTAACCACAGCTGCTCTGTGGTGATTGATTCAAAATCTCATACTGAGTGTATCCATTCCACTTGCATCGGTTAAAACACTACCGTGGACCTGTCCCGCAGCACAACAAACGTGTCGGAGCCTAAAGAAGGCGTGAAAAAGGGGAAGAAAAAAGTGCAATGGTAATAGGCTCTAAACTTATGGAAGAATAGTGCTGTGCTGCCTCTTCCAGCTAAGGACGAGCTAGGCGATGCCAGGATATTTCTTCGTCTACCGGACAACATCGCAAAACTCGCGAAACCCAACAAACCCTAAAGAAACACCTTAAACTGGCTAATCCTCAGCCCTAGCGATCTCAAGCAACTTGAATCTAGAACTATCCTGATAATCCATGATTTTCTGTAATCCCTAAAGCCGATACCATGCTAGTGTGCCAACCCCTGTGAAAGAAACACAAGGAAACCAAAGACCCACTAACCGTAGATCTCCAGCCACATATCTGCATATCAGCATATCCGTGCTACTGCATATCTGCATAGTGACATAACCGTATGCCCCGTAGGCCATCCAACAAAACTATCCTACACCAGATAAAGAAAAAAAGTCTGACCCGGGTCACCGACACTCACTCACCTCAGCAGGGCTCAGGAATAAGGGCAGCGCCTTGGGAGCCACAGCAAATACTCTCTACAAAAAAATCCCTAAACCCATCCGCGTCTACTCCATCCACTTCCCCAAATCCCGCCCCAGAAATTTTTTACATAATGGGCCCCTACAATCCCGAGATCTCTCCTCCCTCAGATGCCGCCCAAAGCCCACCCAGGCAGGCACGCCACATCTCTGTATGCCCATCCCGGTACTTGTGGCGTAACTTACCCCAATGCCACCTTTTGCCCCACGCCTCGCTAAAAATATGGCACTACTCCTCTAAACAGGTTTCGGTCCTTGATGTGCATCGCCAGAAGTGCCTGCCGTGGTGAAGCGGATAAAAATGTTGCAGGTGAAGAAGCTAGTCTCGTAGGCGAGTTTCACGTAAGAAATGACATTTAGGAAATCAGCACTTGTTCGTGTAGTGGTGTCTGAGTCGCTTGTTGTTTTGTCTCGTGCGGAGCCGCGCCAAGCCTCGCAGAGCCTCCCCATGCCGCAATCTCGCTTCTGGAGGCTTTTTGGAGAGGTGGTCAGAGCCTTTCACACCACCAGCAACCCCGACAATAACCTTTCCAACTATGGCGCTACGTCCATCCTTCTTATGCAATGAGTTGGGGAGACGCGACAAAGCCGTTCTCAAATACCTAACCAGCAGAATCTGCAATCGTCATCGGCAATGGTTTTAGCAGCGCAACGTTAACCTCCGCATCCCGTATTCGACTCATACCGAGAACCTCTGGGGCCTGTTTCCCTCAACGCAACACCCGCTGCCTCCCTATTAGCCTATCCCGCTGGCACTACCAGCCCTTGACACTTCCGGCCCATTCCAGGGTTGATGCAGTTCCTCTCCGTCGCACAGCACGAGACTCCACTACCATGAGCTACCAACGCAACACTCGCGCTTCTTTTCTGGGTCCGCAATTCCGCGCTCTCGCCAGTGCTGTGCCCTCAGGCCTCGGCAAGCCAAACACCGACCCCTCGCTCCTCCCCAGTTCTCGCCCTAGCCCTACTCCAAAAACTGCTTGGAAAAGCCCTAGCCCGCGCAAGACTGCAGCGAGGATAATGGCTATCCCCCCACGGTGCTGACCTGCGCACAGGATACCATTCGGGCAGGGGTTAAGTTACCTGCTGCGATACCAAGGGAACTTTCGGTGCTGAGATTGGAGTGACCCTCACACTCCCGGAGAAGCTCGAGCAAACCCTCTGGGGGAAATTTCGGATAGAGAGCCCTTTCTTCATGTTAAGACTTACGCACACTCACAATAAGACCCTCAAGCAGCTGCAGATCACAAAGGTCCATTGGGAGGAGATTCCGCATACAGCCTATCCAATCGGGGTGGAGGGAACCAATGATGGAGGGACACATTCGCTGGAACTGAAGGTGGGTTGGATGACTAGATGAGGTATGGAGAGTTATTGGGGACAAGGCTGGGCGTGTGCTAGATGTTTCTCCGAGTCTCCGGAATGGGAAACATAGAAGCGAACCACTTATGGTATAATTCACATCTTCATAGCACTGGTGTTTGCGAATACCACCGCAACCTGAATTACAGACACACAACTCGCCTTCCGGAGGCTTTCAAAAACGTCGAGTAATGTAGGTATTAGGAGGCGTCCGGGAGAGAAGGTTGAGGAGGGTACTCATTGATTGGCAAGGAGACACTTTGAGTAGGGGGGTCCGTGAAGTGATTTATCGCTATTAGTGTTACACCAATGCCACCATTCGTTCTCCCTTGAGTTTCTTGCTAGTGGGGAAGATAAGCGCGATCATGAGCGTATTTTTCAAATTCACTTGTTCCTCTCGCTTTCACTTTTTCCCTTTATAAGTTATACCTCTAGATATGGTACTGCCTTTTTGAATAAATACTCATAATATTCTGTACTTAATCACGAATACCTATGGTTTCCATGACTACGAATTCATAATTACTTTAAGAGAATGATAACAATAGGGAAGAGATATACACTAAACAGACGTAGGTGGGACATATTACACTATGTGTCAATAGAGGTCTTGGTCAACAAACTGGACTCAAACTCTTTATATGCTATTGAGCCTTATTACCAGGAATGCGGATTTTGTAGAGTTTGATGGAAATAATGTACTTATCTATCATTTTCTGTGCCCTTGCATTTAGGAAAATATACTGTACTGTATATTGACAGGCAGGATTTGGTCTAATCGTCAAGTCTTGTGCCACAGGAATGAAGTGCAAGAAGGCGATGCTGGCATGTTGATTATAATCGCTTTACCGGGGGATTTCTCCTCCCCAGATTGTATTGTGGTGGAGTAGGGTACTGTACTGCCTCCTAACTGCCTCTCCGAGATTGATATATTCATGTTTGCATCTCATCGTAATGTTTCTATGGCTTATCGGGGCTACATCTGATATACTACTCCGCAGATATTCTCACCACGGCGAGGTAACTCATAATCTTACGCCTGTTTGCCAAAGGGCTTCCGGAACAAAACAGAACCTCCGATCATACATTTACGAGATCCAAGTTTGCTAACCCGCACTATACAAAAACATCCCGGCCCTGTGGCCGATACTACTAGACCTTTTACCTACATTAGGGAGATATGCATTAAGGTAGGGTTAGGGTTCTAGTCTAGTCATTTGAGGACCTCCGCTAATGGTGAATCATACAGTATCTGGTAGCAGAACTACAGACACATGCGGAGCATGATAGTCTGGAAAAGCAGCCGCTGGCAATAGCTTAGCCCTAGTGAGAGGGATTGCCGGGAGGAGATAAACCAGCGACAACAGCTCACGAGTATAAGAGGAATTTTTTCAAGCCCACCAACTTTTCCTATGAGATTGTATGTAACGAGCCGGACTATACAAGACCGCCCACAAAACGCGAGACTAGTACCAACTCAATAAAAAATAGGATAACGCAACGAGAAGTGAGAAATCCAAAAAGGGACCAAGTCTAACCAGAGCTCTAGGGGTGGGGGGGGGTGGGCGAAGAAGAAAAGATAAACAAAAAGCAGGTGAATAGCGAAGAGCTAGCAGAAACTAAAAAAAACACCCTTCAAAACCTATTTACATTTAAATCTACGGAGGCCCTGCCTAAGTGATTCACGCGTCTGGCAAGCATTTGAGGAGAGATGTGAAGGGGAGAAGCGAAAAGGGAAATGAGATAGGCAGTGACAGAATTCCGGTCGCGGCAAATGAGAGGGGTGATTGGATGTTGGACGGGTCTCAGTTTTCCTTAAGGGTATCAGAACTTTAGGGTGAGATGGAAGAGTGCTAAGATAGTCAGGATGGTTCGGTTGAGGAACGTCGCTATTCGCGGGCTTGGAGACAAGATCATTGAGGTCAAATAACTTTGGTCGGTTGTCGGGGCCTGTTGGCAGGAGCGCGGGCTGCTACTAAGGTCGGCAATATCGGTTCTATGATGATGATCATCTCTGGATTGCATTTTTACCACGTACTAGCCTCTAGGCCTAGCTGGCCGGGGGAAGGAGGAATGGCCACTAGAAAAACTGCCTCGTGCCCGGAGGATCTTCACAACTTTGTAATGTCCTTTGGAGAGAGCCAACGACAGTGGGGTTTGGTTCTGGTTATCCAGAGGGGTGGTGAGGACATCGTTCCGCTCCAACAGCAGCTTTACTATCCCCTCATGCCCGCTCTCAGCCGCTGAAGAGAGCGGTGTTTGACCATACCGGGCGCTTGCTGTATTGGGGTTGACGTCCTCTCGTTGTAGAAGCATCTTGACTAACCCCTCATGCCCGCTCTTAGCCACCCACGAGAGTGGCGATTGGCCATAGAAGGTGTCTGCCTGGTTGGGGTCGACGTCTTCCCGGTCTAAAAGCATCTTTACTACCTCGGAGTGTCCCCTCCTAGCCGCCTTCCAGAGTGGTGTTTGGCCATAAAAGGTGTCTGCCTGGTTGGGATTGACATCCCCTCGTTCCAAAAGTATCTTTACTATTCCCTCATGCCCTTTCTCAGCTGCCTGCAAGAGCGGTGTCCGGCTATATTCAGTGTCTGCCTGGTTGGGATTGACGTCCCCCCGTTCCAAAAGCATCCTTATGATCCCTAAGTGCCCCTTCTCAGCCGCCCACGAGAGTGGTCCCCGGCCATATTGGGTGACTGAATGGTTGGGATCGACGTCCTCCCGTTCCAAAAGCATCTTTACTACCCCCTCATGCCCGCTCTTAGCCGCCAACGAGAGTGGGGTTTGGCCATAAAAGGTGTCAACCTGGTTAGGATTGACGTCCTCTCGGTCCAAAAGTATCTTTACTATCCCCTCATGTCCTTTCGCAGCCGCCCAAGAGAACGGCGTCCGGCCATATTTGGTGTCTGTCTGGTTGGGATTGATGTCCCCCCGTTCCAAAAGCATCTTTACTATTCCCTTATACCCTTTATCAAGCGCCCACGAGAGTGGCGCCCGGCTATATTCGGTGTCTGCCTGGTTGGGATTGACGTCCTCCCTTTCCAAAAGCATCTTTACTACCCCCTCATGCCCCCTCTCGACCGCCAACGAGAGTGGTGTCCGGCCATATTGGGTGCCTGCCTGGTTGGGATCGACGTCCTCCCGCTCCAAAAGAATTTTAACTACCCTCAAGTGGCCACTCTCAGCCGCCCACGAGAGTGGTGTCCGGCCAAATTCGGTGCCTTCTTGGTTGGGATTAACGTCCTCCCGTTCCAAAAGCATCTTTACTACTCGCTCATGCCCTTTCACAGCCGCCCATGAGAGTGGTGGCCGGCCATAGTCGGTGTCTGCCTGGTTAGGATTGACGTCCTCCCGTTCCAAAAGCATCTTTACTACCCCCTCATGCCCTCTCTCAGCGGCCCACGAGAGTGGTGTCCGGCCATATTGGATATCTGCCTGGTCGGGATTGACCTCCCATTGTTGCAAAAGGATTTTTACTACCCCCTCATGCCCCTTCCCAGCAGCCCACGAGAGTGGTGTCCGGCCATATTTGATATCTGCCCGGTCGGGATTGACCTCCCATCGTTGCAAAAGCATCATTATTGCCCCTAGGTGGCCTCTCTCAGCCGCCCATGAGAGTGGTGTCCGCCCAAGATCGGTGTCCGCCCAGTCGGGGTTGACGTCCTCCCGTTCCAAAAGTATCTTTACTACTCCCTGGTTCCAGCTCTCGACCGCCCACGAGAGTGGAGTCCGGCCATATTTGGTGTCTGCTCGGTCGGGATCGACCTCCTCTCGCTGCAAAAGTATCTTAACTACTCCCTCATGCCCGCTCTCAGCCGCCCACGAGAGTGGTGTCCGGCCACACGCGGTGTCTGTCCGGTCGGGATTGACTCTCCCTCGTTCCAGAAGGATGTTTACTATCCCCTCATGCCCCTTCCCAGCAGCCCATGAGAGTGGTGTCCGGCCATATTTGGTGTCTGCTCGGTCGGGATTGACCCCTTTTTGTTGCAAGAGTATCTGGACTACCCACCCATGCCCCTTCTCGGCGGCCCACGAAAGTGGTGTCCGGCCGTAAATGGTGTCTGCACGGTCGGGATTGACCTCCCCTCGTTGCAGAAGTATCTTTGCTACCCCACCATGCCCCTTCCCGGCAGCCCACGAGAATGGTGTCCGGCCATATTTGATATCTTCCTGGTCGGGACTGACCTCTCTTTCTAAAAGGATCTTTACTATCCCCTCATGCCCGTTCTCAGCGGCCCACGAGAGCGGTGTCCGGCCATATTTGCTGTCTGCCTGGTTGGGATTAACCTCCTCTCGTTCCAAAAGCATCTTTACTACCCCCTCATGCCCGCTCTCAACGGCCCACGAGAGTGGTGTTCGGCCAAAATCGGTGTCAGCTTGGTCGGGATTGACGCCCCCTCGCTCCAGAAGGATCTTAACAGCCCCTGAGTGCCCCTTCCCAGCCGCCCATGAGAGTGGCGTCCGGCCATATTTGATGTCTGCCTGATCAGGATTGACTTCCTCCCGTTCCAAAAGGACCTTTATTACCCCCTCATGCCCGTTCTCAACGGCCCAAGAGAGTGGTGTCCGACCAAAATCGGTGTCTGCCCTGTCAGGATTGAGGTACCTTTGCTGCAAAAGGATCTCTACTACCCCCGCATGTCCCCTCCCAGCTGCCCAAGAGAGTGGTGTCCGGCCATATTTGTTGTCCGCCCGGTCGGGATTGGCGCCACCTCGTTCTAAAAGCATCTCCACTACTCTTGAGTGCCCCCCCTCAGCCCCCCAGGTGAGAGCCGTCATCCCCATGCCATCGTCTGCATTCAAGTCCCACTCCTTCATCTCCAATACAGCAGGAACTATCCCTGCAATCCCGAGAAATGCTACTCCGTGGAGTCCTGTAAATCCGATAGGCCCTCGTGCGCCGTCAAAGTGCAGCTCCTTGCATCCATCCCGATTACGGCGCAATAACAGTAGTTGAGCAGATATATGCTGGCTAAATCTATCTAGAAGCCTTAGTGCAAGTATTTTGATATTTTCCGTCATACCCCTTCTTGTATGCCTCCCCCAGTAAACTGAAGCATATTCTAGAAGGGGCGTTCTGGCGGGGGCCCACCAAAGAGTTGGCGGAAGATCCCAGACACATCCAAAATTGAGGTATGTCAAGCAAACCTCCGCAATTATTGAGTGAGGACTCTGGAATAGGGTCGGATCGTTGAAGAGATGTTCTTGAAGAGTAGAGTGCACTAGTCGGACTGTGGATGAAGACTCCTCGACCGTGACAAGACCTAAACAAGATGCTAGGAGTGTTCGTAAGGCAGGAACGTTTTCCGGATCCAGATCTGCTGATCCTACCTCCACGCCCAAAGCATGACAGAGCTCCAGGACTCGTAATGGCCGTTCCGAATACAACACCCACATCAAGACTTTCAACCCGAGCACTGATTTATACCCCTTCTGGGATTTCAGTCGCATTAGAGTTGCTGTGTAGGCGCCACTCAATCCATTGCCATGTGTCATCTCCTCAAGTTTCTTTCTTCTCTGCCGAATTGTCACCTCGCCTAGAATAGCATCGATGTTGAGTGAAACAAGGAGGAATCTACACACAATCGCTGGTAAGTAGTGAGTATTAACAGAGCGGAGAATGCTAGATAGCGTTACGCACATATCAGATATACTGTTCAAGATAGCCCTCACAATATCCGCCCGTAAATCATTGCTCATCGCCTCTGGTTCGGCATCCCTGTCTAGCCTCATCTCTAGATAATTCCGGATATCATCAGTGTTAGGGCTGATGGGTATAACGACCGCGTTGGTGAAATATCTTCGAACATCATCCCCGACATGTGGCCTCCCCGTGAGGAATATTCTCGTGCCAGGGGACTCCCGAACAATATCTCTCAGAGACTGGAGAAGGTCTGGCAGGAATTTCGTTAAACACTCGTCTAAGGCATCAATACAGATGAAAACCTGAGGTGGCGAAGCAATAGCAACCTTCAACATTGCCATTAGATCCTCAAGTCGTAGCCGTCTACCGCCAAACTCTGCTTTCGCTTCTTGAAACGCCTGGCGTATATAATTTGGGATGCTCCCCCTGCCTACCAGCTGTTTTAGAATAGCGCCTATGATGTTTGTGATGGTCTGCTTGTGGGAAAGGAAATCGTAATATAAGCCTGCAACCACGATATTTTCCGTCTTTGCTCGATCGCACAGGCTGTCGATCACCAATGAACTAGTATTTCTGGCCGTCAGTGGCATTTGCTTCTTTAAAGGAATCCCGGCTCTGACCTCAGATATGTCTTGCCCACTCCCGGATTCCCGGAGCAAAACAAGACAGCTTTATCGGCTCCACCATCACTACCTCTCCACTCCCGAAACTCGCTCGTTTCCAAAAACCAATCCCCTACACCGTCGAACCGGTCGGTGCGCACACCTTGATGTCGGTTATTTGGCTCTAGTGGAGAGAGCCAGCACATAATTTGTGCATCCTCGTCGGAATTGCAGAAGCGGTTGAAGCTACCTGTTATGTTGCCGCAGTGGACATTTCCGTCGCCCATGCCGACCGATATTTGTGCCATGATATTCTCGCAAAAAATTTGGGTGAATGTGAAATACAAGAGCGACCTATCCGGCAATGGAGGGAGTTCATAAACCTATGTGGATAGAACTGAAGAAAAGCGGGGAGATGAGGCTTGTTGTGTGACAATCTCTGACCAATCACCCCCACGCCAAGGAAATACAGAGGGGATTGAGACTTCGAGAAATTCCAAATTACTGGCACTACAATAATCATTAGAGGCATTCAGCCCCGGGGTTGAAAAACAATTATGCAGGTTTTTCCAGTCGAAATACTTTGGTGTGTGTAACGCCATTTTGCGTACAAAACTAGCAGATCAACTATAAACTTGGCACTCGAAAAACACTTTTTCGACCCCAAGGCTGAATGCCTCTAATAATAGGCTCCGCAGTATTCGAATAGATAACCATAAAATATGGTATTATATTAGGGCCTGTTCGGTTCACTTGTTGCAACCGATCCATCGATTGAGATTCTATAGAATTTTCATCGTTTTTCTATAGATTTTTAATCCATGGATTTTTGGCTTTAGAGTGCTTAGTCATGCAGCACCATTAAAATATTTTTGGTTGCAATGACAGCTTAAAGTAGGTCCTGTTGCATGCAACAGAAGACTTAAAAGGCTGATAATTGGGTGGTGTTGCACTCCCGTTGTCTGAATCCATGTGAAAATTACATTAGGAGGTAATTATTTTTTCAATAGATTGCAGGGATCATTGCAGGGATGAAAGAATCTATGGATTGCACAACTGAACGCACTTATTTTTCGCAATCTATGGAGTGGGGGTCATCTCAGAATTTTACATTGCAACCAGCGAATCCATGGAAAAAATCCATACTCATCTTTCGTAATATCCGAGGGGTAACTTTGGTTTTCAAGCGCTACCCGGCCCCTAGCCATCAATACCGGTAACTTAATTGGAAAATTGCTAGAGTGGATACTAACGGCGGTGAGCATTTTAAGAAATATTAGCCAGATGTGGCCGCACCTCCGAGCTACAGACCCTAGCGATTATATATAATAATAAACCTAGTTTACCCTCCGGAAAGAAATCCAATTACCCGAGTTCTCCACTTCTACGACAATTCCAGGACCTTTACCGACCCCTCTGGTGCAGCCGTAAGACCGAAAACTGTGCCGCCAATCCCATATCCAAAAGAGGCGCGCACCAGCCATCTTTTTAGCCTTAAATTCGGTACCCAGATGCGGGCGTAAGCGAGGAGAATGTACTAGCGCGGCCGATAGATAAAATAGTCACGTGTGATAAGATAGCTTGAAGCAAAAGCAGCAGGTTGCGACACAAAACAAGAGGCAGAACTGACGAAAGACTTAACCACAATAGTAAACGAAAAGAACTTAAAGAGTGTAAAAAAGAAAAGAAAAGAGTTCATCCCCGAAAATTTGTTATCCCCCTTATTCTGTATAACCAGTTCCAACTTATTTCTAATGTCTAAACAGAGGCGATTTATTAAGGCAATGGGTATTTTCTCCCACTCACGAATAAGAGATGCCTTAACCTGTTCTTTCGTTTCCTGACTCTACCCTTTGAACTCATATTCCTCCAATGAGTCCTTTAAATAGTCCCATAAGGGCTCAATTTTGTTTAGATCAGGAGATTGAGCCCCCCAGTCCACTGATCGAATCACAAGTCTTTGTCTCTCCTCTTCTCCAAGCTGCCGAGCTGTCGTATGTGCCGAAGCATTATCCTCAACCGCTCACATCTCCCTCCCTGTATCGTGCTCGATCCTTTGAATAAAGGGGTAAATGCGAGGCCGCATGATCTTCTCCCTGTAGAGCAGCCAGTCAATTCCTCCTTTCCTTCTGTCTCCTCGGAGCTGAATATTCTCTTTGAATTCCCATTCGGTGCGACGTTTTTGTCGTGGGTATCCTGATCGAAGTGGATTGGTTTCATCGAGTCGCCGGATATTTGCATTAAGTTCTTGCAGAAATTGATACTCCTCTGTTCCTTCAATTAATACTCGAGCCTGTCTCTGCTCTTGCCTCCACCGCTTTCCTTGATTTTCTACCTCTAACATGTTATTATAGTACTCCTTCTCCTCTGCTGTTTCTATCTCCCACAGAAAGCATGGTCCTCGATATCCATATGCCATGCATCCCCAGAACATGATTCGCACACCAGCTGACTGAAAGGTATGAGTGCTGTAATCAAGCGGATTGGAGCCACGAGGACGTGAGATATTTGGGGGTCTGCGGGGGTGACCGATTTCAATGAAGGTTTCATCTGAATAAACAAAGCATCTAGTATAGGAAAATTCTTAGTTAGCTCCTTCTTCACTACCAGAAAATATTAAGAATACTAGTAACGAATACACCTGGCCTGATAGTGCAGTGAAACCAGACCCTCTGATTGATAGAGAGCTTGCAAGCGGAGCAAAATAACCTAAGCAAGCATCTTTAGACAACGGCATCTTTGGCCGCTCAAGGCACTGAAAACTACTGCAAGGCTAGCCCAGGCAAGTTCATTATTCTAGAGATTTTATATACACCTGCATTTGTAAAGCTCTTAAAGCGTTTCCAATTGCTTGTAGTACACTGATGAGTATGAGAACTTTGCAAATGCGGATGTATCTATGGCAGTCGTCTGAGAGAAATTAGAAAATAGAAAAACGAATACCTTGGATCCATTCGGATTGCCCAGTAGGCATAGTTCATTCGTGCTTCCTTATGACACATGTTAAGCGCAGGCTTGGGCTTGCTTAGAGAAAATCGGTGGATATTATGGTGATTATGCATAACATGCTCGATAGTAGAACGTGCTGCCTTTATACCGAGATCTTGAGCGAGTTGTAGAAAGGTTTTCCGATAGCCTTCTGGACCAGCTTGTGAAGCACTCTGTAAGGCGAGAGACATCACTGACCCTTCCGGAATAACCTCAGGCCGGCCGGAACGGTCAAGGCTTTTATGCACCGCATAGAGATCAAAAATATCATCTGGGTCATTTGCCCGTGCCTATTTCAAGTTTTAGTTAATTTCTTCTACCCTTTGATATTACGTCTTCCACACCATAGCGAGTACCCGGCATAGCGAGCCATTCATTCATATACTAGCCACTATTTCAATCTAAACTGAAGTTCAGTCAATCACATTACCTAAACTTGCATATGCCTATAGCTATGCGCTCGCTATGGTATGGAAGACACCATATCCACTAAACTTAGTGACTTTGTTCTTACTCACCTTGGCCTTAGTGCAAATTTGTTGGGCAGAAGCTGGATTGACGAGAAGGCATTTCAATATTTCAATCCAGGTCTTATTCGTGAAAAGGTGGAGAGTCAGGATCCCTGAGCGTATCTCCAGTGAAATCTCTGAAGCTCCTTCTGTACGGACCATGATGCCTTCAGCAAAGAATCTTTTCTTAAAGTAGGGAGAATAAGGTTCGGTATGTGGTTGCCTGCTCGACAGTTGATATGCAAGTATGACGATATTCAACTCATGGTTTCCGTTGCTACAATGCTGCTTTAACCCCCAAATCCACGTGACTATTTTATCTATCGGCCGCGCCCGTATTACCGGTATACTTGTATTCTCATCGTGTATTCGGAATGCGGTTCCTATAAAAGTGCAGCAAGGTGTGTCAGAATTATGTGAAATATCGAAGATATGATGGATTTAATACAAAGAGGAAAATATAGCTGATTGGGCACCCGCTTTGTCATAGCCATCACGAACCCATAAAAAATAGTGTTCGTGCTGTTTGAAAGATTGCGGTGAATAGTGCTAGTAACCGGTGCCAGTCATATATGAGAATGACCTCACACTTTAAAATTTACTGTCGTGCTGGGGAAAAGCAGCATCAAGGCTATCCTCCGGTGTGGTTAAAATAAAACAAAAGAAAAGAAGCTTGACCTAATACGAGAATTAATGATGCAAGTAATAGTAACTACTGCTAGCCACGTTTGGTTATAGTACTAGGGCGTAAGTCTTTAGTAGTACCTGATTCCGAATACACGCTGAAATTACAAGTACCTTAACAAAATTAACCACACATCAACGAACAGGAAAAGCCTTCGGCCATGACAACAGCACTCCCCTACCAATCCCACTGTCTTGAAGATAAAAAAATATAAATAAAAAATGTAAATACATAGTAGAACACATAGTAGAAATTAATATTTGATTTAGGGAAATATCTTTAGGAGGTGTTGAAAAGGTGGGATGATGAGGATAGTTGATTGTTGCGTTGCTCTTAGTGGTTTGTGTGCTGTTAATTTTCTTAATGGACAATGGCTTAGAGAATTTCTACTCTACGTGCTTTGCACTAAACACTCTGTGTTGTCCGGAATGTATTGAAGTTGGTATTGGAGCGGCTGGTTTCCCAGCCATAGTGGTATGGGCTGTCTACTGGGAATGATCACTGGCACGGGAATGGAGGAATGGCAAAATGTCTGGAATGCGAACTGGTATGTGTGCAAGTATGGAATGTTGGAATGATGGAATTCTGGGGGCTGCACTGAACTTGGAAACTTGTATATATTTACTGTTGTTGTTGTTGTTGTTATGAGTGATGATAGTAATTGAGATGTTATAAGGGTTTATTTCGGATTTCACTCTGCTATACCTTCTAGACTTGCAAACCTAGCACCTTACCAGCGTTTCCAAAGCTTTGAGGTGAGTCTGGATTTCCGAGGCAGCGTATCATACCCGCCCCATACTCAGGCAGCCCTAAGACGAATCCTGGGGGCCAAGTTCCACTTACCACTCTCAATCAGGCGTGAGCTATAACCACCTACCACCTCATATGGGAAAACCAAGCTTTGAAAGATAATGTCAATCATGGCCACTACATACAAATTCAGTATAAAATCTTGATATTTCAGGATCTAGATAATTTCCCGATTTTATCTCGTTAACCTATCGTCACTGGGATATCCTGACTAGTAACGACTAAAGATACATGCAATATTCAGATCACAAATATGATAAGGGTAGAAGATATAAAGCACCGGGCCCACGTTCCTAGCCAGGCCATGAAGGCCACACCTTATAAAGATAGAAAGCGAAATAGAAAAAATGCAGTCATTGAAGTCATAAAAGAGGCAAAACCACATAAAGAAAGCCAATCCTTAGGTATGCTTAGGGCCAACCGCTCCGCCTAGTCTGAGCTGCGCCGCTACCAGCAGGGCTGATCCGAATATCAAAACCAGCAGTAGACTTCGAAGCACTGCAACCCCCTCCACCCCCAGCAGTTCAGCTCTTCGCAGGCCCAGGGCGCGCTCAGGTTCCACTAGTATCACTACCACTAGGACTCCAACCCCTCCCACGAGTCGGCCGAATCGGGGTGCTGGTGGGGCTACGCCTGCCCTGTGTGTCACCGCCAAAAACATCCCAGCTTGTAAAAGATTAACCACTCCTTCGCGTCCCCCGACAGTAGCACATCCAAGTGGTGTGCGATCACTCTTGTCTGGGCGATTGAGGTCGACATCTTTCCGGCCAAGTAGGAGCTTGACGACCCCTTCATGTCCCTTGATGGCAGCACACCCGAGCCGTGTTCGATGATTCTCATCTGGCCGATTGGGGTCGAGATCTTCCCGTTCCAGCAGCAGCTTGACAACTCCTTCATGTCCCTCAAATGCTGCAGCCCAGAGTGGTGTTTGATTATTCTTTTTTGGGCGATTGGGGTCAACATCCTTTCGGCCAAGTAGTAGCTTGACAACTCCTTCATGTCCGGAATTAGCTGCCCAAAAGAGTGGTGTACCACCTTCATTATCTGGCCTATCGGGTTCGACATCTTCCTGTCCAAGTAATAGCTTGACCACTCTCGTATGTCCCTTGATAGCAGCAGACCCGAGCGGTGTGCGATCGTTGTCATCCGGACGATTTGGGTCGATATCTTCTCGTTCCAGTAGTAGCTCGACAACTCCCCCATGTCCCTCAGATGCAGCAGCCCGGAGTGGCGTTCGATTATTCTTCTTTGGGCGATTGGGGTCGACATCTTTTCGGCCAAGTAGTAGCTTGACAACCCCTTCATGTCCGTAATTAGCTGCCCAATAGAGTGGTGTACCGCCTTGGTTATCTGGCTTATCAGGTTCGACATCTTCCCTTCCTAGCAGTAGCTTGACCACTCCCGCATGTCCATTGATAGCAGCAGACCCAAGCGGTGGGCGATCGTTGTCAGCCGGATGATTGGGGTCGACATCTTTCCGTTGCAGCAGTAGCTCGACAACTCTCTCATGTCCCTTATATGCAGCAGCCCGGAGTGGTGTTCGATTCTCCTTCTTTGGGCGATTGGGGTCGACATCTTTTCGGCCAAGTAGTAGTTTGACAACCCCTTCATGTCCGTAATTAGCTGCCCAATAGAGTGGTGTACCGCCTTGGTTATCTGGCCTATTGGGCTCGACACCTTCCTGTTCCAGCAGCACCTTGACAACCTCTCCATGTCCCTTTATAGCAGCCCACGCGAGTGGTGTGGTATCGTAAATATCTAGCCAGTTTAGGTCAACGTCTTGCCGTCCCAGCAGTAGTTTGACCACTCCCACATGTCCCTTGATAGCAGCAGACCCGAGTGGCATGCGATCATCATCATCTGGCCGATTGGGGTCGACATATTCCCGTTCCAGCAGTATCTTGACAACTCGCTCATGTCCCTCATATGCAGCAGCCCGAAGTGGTGTTCGATTATTATCCTTTGGGCGATTGGGGTCAACATCTTTTCGGCTAAGTAGTAGCTTGACAACCCCTTCATGTCCGGAATTAGCTGCCCAGAAAAGTGGTGTACCTCCTTCATTATCGGGCCTATCGGGTTCGACGTCTTCCCGTTCTAGCAGTAGCTTGATCACTTCCCCATGCCCCTTAGATGCAGCAGTCCGGAGTGGCGTTCGATTATTCTTCTTTTGGCAATTGGGGTCGACATCCTTTCGGCCAAGTAGTAGCTTGACAACCCCTTCATGTCCGTAATTAGCTGCCCAATAGAGTGGCGTACCGCCTTGGTTATCTGGCCGATCGGGTTCGACATCTTCCCGCCCTAGCAGTAATTTGACAGCCCCTCTATGTCCCTTTATAGCAGCCCACGCGAGTGGTGTGGTATCGGACTTATCTGGCCTGTCGGGTTCGACATCTTGCCGTCCTAACAGTAGCTTGACCACTCCCACATGTCCCTTGAGAGCAGCAGACCCAAGTGGAGTGCGATCGTTGTCATCCGAGCGATTGGGGTCGAGATCTTCACGTTCCAGCAGTATCTTGACAACTTTCTCATATCCCTCATATGCAGCAGCCCGGAGTGGTGTTCGATTCTTATTCTGTTGGCGATTAGGATCAACATCCTTTCGGTCAAGTAGCAACTTGACAACCTCCCCGTGTCCGTAATTAGCTGCCCAATCAGTGAACCCAAGCGTCCAGTCCGTCCGTCTTCAGGCCTGGACGGGACGGACGGTTGTGGCTCAAGGACGCCCGGGACGGACGGGCGATATGGCGTCCG
>Ga0307507_10007016_pt1 | contig 16708 bp, 10 predicted proteins | sample 7_EM_MG_FD_207223 | JGI IMG/M metagenome (GOLD analysis project Ga0307507, IMG submission 207223) | Populus trichocarpa ectomycorrhiza microbial communities from riparian zone in the Pacific Northwest, United States - 7_EM | ecosystem: Host-associated > Plants > Roots > Unclassified | place...
GGTGCCGTTCTCGCTGAACGCGTACTGCCCGGTCGCGAACTCCGCCCAACTGGTGGTCTGCGTGTCCTGGAGCACCGAGTTCGGTGCGTAGCCGGACTTGAGCCAGCCGGTCCACAGCGAGAGCGCGGCCACGGCGGGCGCCGAGGACAGGTCCGTCAGCTTCGCCCCGGAACCCCAGAACCAGGGCAGGAACTGGAAACTGCCCTCCTCCGTGCCGATCGCCGAGAACGTGATCCCCTTCTTGCCCGCCGCCTTGACCTTGGCCAGCGCGGCGGTCAATGAAGTCCAGTCCTTCACGGACGCCGGGTCCACGCCCGCAGCCTGCAGGACGTTCTTGTTGTAGTACAACGCGATCGTGTTCGCGCCGATCGGAATCCCGTAGGTCTTGCCGTTCAACTGGCCGGCGGCCAGCAGGTTCGGCTCCGCCTTGGAGGTGTCCACCTTCGTGGTCGACGTGTCGGTCAGCACCCGCCTTCGGCCAGCGTCGAGACGACCGGGTTGTCCACGATCAGCACGTTCGGCGCGTCGCCCTGCTGCGCGGCCAGCAGTACCTTGCTGGTCAGGTCAGTGGTGTCGAACCCGGTGCGCTTGACCGTGACCCCGGCGGACGTGCCGCACTTGTCCAGCAACTGCATCCACGCCGAGCTGTTGTCGTACTGCGGGTACGGATCCCAGATCGTATAAGTGCCCGACGCAGACGACCCGCCGGACGGCGAAGCGGAAGAAGAACACGCGGACAGGCCGCTCGCGACTGCGGCGAGCGCGAGCGCGGTGAACACGACGACGCGACGATGCGGCGCGGTGTTGGAAGACATGGCGGTGAGCCCTTCTGCGGTGTGCCGGCGGTACGGACGTGGAGCAGCTGCCTGAGCGGCGCGAGCACGTTATCGAATCGATTGCGCGAATCGGTTCGACAGAACATAAGCCTGGCGCGACTCGGCGTCAATGCCCCGTCACCAGAGGGGTTCCGGCCCGCGCCGCAGCCTGCTCTGACGGCCGCGTTGCCGGGCGAATCGGCGCGCAGCTACACTGCATGTAAATCTGTGAATCGGTTCGAGACTGCTAGCCAGACTGGTTTCGGAGGGGATGAGATGGCGGGTCGGCCGATCGAAGCACGAGGGTCGGCGCGGCCCGACGGCCGCGCGGGGGCCGGAATGAACATCGGGGAGGTCGCCCGGCGCTCCGGGGTGTCACGCAGCACTGTCTCGTACGCGCTGAGCGGCAAGCGTGCGGTCTCCGAGGCGACGAGGCGGCGCATCCAGGACGTCATCGACGAGCTGGGTTACCGCCCCAACGCCGCCGCACGCGCGCTGAAGGAAGGCCGCACGCGCACCATCGGGCTGGTCATCCCCCCGGCCGGAGGGCATCTGACGTTGATGCAGCTGGACTTCGTCGGCGCGGTGATGGAAGCCGCCGCCCGCGCCGACCTGGACGTGCTGCTCTCACCGTCCGGCGGCGACCATGAGCGCTCGTTCGATCGGCTCGTCAGCGGACGCCGGGTGGACGGGGTACTGCTGATGGAGATCCGCTTGGACGATCCCCGCGTCGAGCGGCTGCGACAGGTCGGCCTCCCCTTCGTCACGATCGGCCGCACCGCCAAGCCGCACGGGATGTCCTGGGTCGACATCGACAGCGCGACCCTGATCAGCCGCTGCGTCGACCATCTGGCCGACCTCGGCCACCGCCGCGTCGCCCTGGTCAACCGCTCCTTCGACATGGTGAACTCCGGCTACGGCCCTGCGCACCGGGCGGTCGAGGGCTTCACCGAGGCGGCCGCCCGCCGCGGTGTCGAGGGCGCGCAGTTCTGTTGCGACGACAACGCTCAGGCCGGCGAGGCGTGCGTCGAGCAGATCCTGGGCGCGCACCCGGAAACCACCGCCATCGCGACGATCAATGAGGCGGCCCTGCCCGGCATCCAGCGCGCGCTCGAGCGCGCCGGGCTGAACATCCCGCACCGGTTCTCGGTCACCGGAGTCGTCGCTCGCCACTGGGCCGAGCAGTTCCACCCACAGTTGACCGCCGCCGACGTTCCGGCGAGCGACATGGGCGCCACCGCCGTGCGATTCCTGATCGAACGCATCGCCCACCCGGATGCGCCGCCCGCGCAGGAGCTGTTCGCGCCCCCGATCTCCCTGCGCAGCAGCACCGGGCCGGCCCCCTCGCGCTAGGCGGCATGTCGGCTGAAAAGCGCAGTCCGCCGAGAGGCACCCTCGCGGCGGACTGCGCACTCATCTCCGATCATCGGGTCAGCGGCGCGTCCATCGCTGGTTGCTTCCGCCGTTGCAGGTCCAGAGCTCGATCAGGGTGCCGTTGGCCGTGCCGGCTCCCGTGGCATCCAGACAAAGCCCTGACTGGACACCGGTGATCGTGCCGTTGGCGTTGAACTGCCATCTCTGGTTCTGTTGACCGTTGCACGACCAGATGATCGCCTTGGTGCCCGGGCTCGTGCCCTGGCCGCTGGCGTCAAGGCAGTCACCGCTGAAGACGCGCAGCTCGCCCGCCGAGCTGTACGTCCACTGCTGGCTGGCTGCGCCGTTGCAGTCCCACAACTGAACCTGGGTACCGCCGGCCTGCGATCCACCGAGCACATCCAGGCACCGACCCGAGCCGGTGCCGACGATCGCGCCGGTCGTGGTGGGCGGAGGGCTCGACGGCGGAGGTGAACCACCGCCTGGTGGAACGTACGGGCACCTGGATTGGTAGATCGAGATGGTGGACGGATCAGGCAGCGTCGGGCACAGGAACTGGGTGTAGCGGGTATCGCTGTCCAAAAACACCTTCAGCCACGGGATGATCAGCTTCATCTCCACGTTGTTCGGGTGCGTGTAGTACACGTGGTCCGCCCCGGCGATCTGAGCGAAATCACTCTGCGTAGAGGCCGGCATCGTCGCATACAGGCCACTGAGATATGACGGCGTGACCACCGTGTCGTTCTGCCCGCCGATCACCAGCGTCGGAACGTGGTCGGTGGACATGTCCTGCGACGGGGAGAACGGCGCCAGCGCGACCGCGGCCTTGAGCGAGGGCTGGTGTTCGGTCGCGTACACCACACCGCCGCCACCCATCGAGTGCCCGAGCACCGCGAGACGGTTCGGGTCGATCTCGCCGCGGACCGGACTGGCTGTGGTCAGCCAGTTCAGCGCCGCCAGCAATTCCTGCCCGCGCTGGGTGTCGAAGTCGGTGGTGCTGTTGGTCTCGATGCAGATCACCACGAACCCGAAGGACGAGAGCCACGGGCCCATCCACGCTTCCTCGTTCGCGCACTTGGCGGTGTACCCCGGCACGATCGCCAACGCGCCCCAGGTGCCCAGGCTCGTATCCGTCGGGTAGTACACCACCCCGCCGTTGAAGCCGTTGCCCGGCGCGACACTCTGCTGCGCCGTGGCGAACGGGCCACTTGACGCCTCGATCATCGCCAGCGTCGGATCAGGACCGCGCTGAGTGCTCTGCGGCGCGGCGGCCGACGGGGGCTGGGCCGACGCCGGCTGAACCGCGAAGAGCGCGGCGATCGCCGCCATGACGATCGCAGCCGCGGCCGCCGCGAGTCTGGTGCGCTGGTGACGTCTCGATGTTCCGGGTCCAGCCCTGTCCGATTTGGTACGGCTGCCGTCGGGCTTGGGTGGGGAGGTGGTGTCGCGTGGCGTCATGTGGCCTCCTTGCCATCATGTGCGTATCTGGATGCTGGTTCGTATGTCGAGCGGGACTCTGATGCGGTGTGGAGTGGCGCGGGGCGTGTCTAGTTCAGGGTCCATTGCTGGTTGGTGCCGCCGTTGCAGGTCCAGAGTTCGGCCAGGGCGCCGTTGGCGGTGGAGGCTCCGGTCACGTCCAGGCACAGGCCTGACTGGGTGCCGGTGATGGTGCCGTTGGTGTTGAGGGTCCATTGTTGGTTGGGCTGTCCGTTGCAGGACCACACGATGGCTTTGGTGCCGTTGGTGGTGCCGTGGGCGTTGGCGTCCAGGCACAGCGTGCTGCCGCCCACCGTGACCGTCAGCTGGTTCGACGAGGTACGCGTCCAGGCCTGGTTGGCCTGGCCGTTGCAGGAGTAGATCTGCTGCTGCGTACCCGGGGTGGTCGTGCTGTTCGGATCGTCCAGGCACTTGCCCGCACCCACCGCATGCAACGCACCCGCAGTACCGCCACCACCCGTACTACCACCACTGCCGTAGCCCGCCGCCACAATATTCGCCTGCACGGCGCTCTCAGTGGCGTCCGAGGGGTATCCGGCGACGACGGCGCCCTCGTAGAAGGTGCCCTGGCTCAGGTTGGTGCCAGCAGCGCAGCAGTCGCCGCCGCTGCCGAGGATGATCGCGCCCTGCTGCTTCATCGGGTTGTAGCCCGGCGGCAGCCCACCGTTCCACAGCGTCGTCAAGCCGCCGGACTGTGCGTCCGCGCCCTTGAGCGCCATCTGCGTTGTGCCGTTGTTCTTCAGAATCGCGGTCACGTACCGACTGGGGAATGCCCGTTGGCCAGAGTTCCAGGACTGGCTGCCGCCGGAGAAGAGCCCGTATTCGAGGTCGGCCTGCACCCACGGCCCGGAACCGGAGCAGCCGCCGAACCAGCAACTGGTGCTGAAGTTGATCGCGTCCATCGCACCCGCGCCGTCCGCATGCCGGTCCGTCTCGCTGTTGCCGTAGTCGAAGCAGCAGCCGCCGTTCACGTGCGTACCCGAGGTGACCATGTACGCACCCTGTGCCTGGCTGCCCAGCGGCATCCCGGAGGACGCGCCGTTGTGCCAGTAGCTGTTGCCGGGGTTGACGTACAGCGAGTACGCCTTGTTGCCGCCGACTGTGAGCGACTCGCCCGTCGCGCTCGCCGGGGAGTCCGCGCCGCCGGCACCGCCAGGCCCTTGGTAAGCCAGGTTGTTTCCGTGCCCGGACTGGTCGTAGACCACTGTGATCACGCACGAGGTGTTCGCGCAGAACGAGTCCTGTACCGCCGCGTTGACGTTACCGCCGGCGATCAATGTGCCGATGTTGGCGGTCGCGTTGTCCGAGGCGCGCCGCACCTGGTACAGCGAACCGTTGTACGCCGCGTACAGCGCCCGCACGGTGCTGTGGGCCGCGACGCACGGCGTGCCACCCGCCGCATATATATCGCACGGCTCGGAGGCGGCGGCTTGCGCCGAGCCAGTTGCCACCACCGCGGCGACCAGCGCGGCGACCACCACTACGAATGCGACTGCCATGCGGGTGAGTACTGCGCTATGGCGCGGACGCGCGGTGACTTTCATGTCTACTCCTCGTCGTGGGCCAGCGCGAATCAGGCTGCGGTGATGGTGTATTCGTTGTTGGGGCTGCCGTTTTCCGCCCAGAGGATCGTCGCGGACCCGACGGTGGTGTTGCCTGCGCCGTCCAGTGCGGTGCCGGTGCCGCGGTTCACGATGTGGTAGCTGCCGTTGCCGACGGGGTCGAGCTTCCACTGCTGGTTGTTGCCGCCGTTCCAGGGCGCCTGCAGGCAGGTGACGCCGTTGGCGGTGTTGCCCCGGCTGTCGGCGACCATCCCGTTGGCGTTGTTCACGATCTTGTACCAGCCGCCGCCCAGCGGCACGAGCTGCCATTGCAGGTTGGTGCTGCCGTTGTAGTTCCACTGCTTGAGCGGAGAGCCGGAGGCGACGTTGCCGCCGCTGTCGAGGACCAGGCCGGTGGTGGCGTTCGCGATCTTCGCCCAGCCGGTCGGGATCGGGGGCGCGCCGGGGGTGGGGATCTGGCCGTTGAAGGTGAGCTTGAAGGCGTATGCCAATGCATTGAAGGGCGGATTGGACGAGGGCATCGTGACGTGCAGGCCGCCGCCGTCCTGGTAGTAGTTGGTCAGGTTGGTATAGGTGCCCGCCGCGTTGTTGATCAGCTTGATCGAGGCGAGGTTGGCGAGGCTGATCTGGTTGGAGCCCAGAGTGGTGATGGTCGTGGTGCCACCCTGCCAGCCGAGGGTGGTGGCGTAGAGCACGGTGTTGTCCTGGGTGCGGGTGAAACGGACGTCCTGCGGCGTGCCCGCTCGTGGTCCGGTGAACGAGCCGCCGCCCATCGCGGTCGGGCCCTCACCATACGAGTTCCAGGAGCGGGTGGCGTAGATCGCCTCGCCGAAGCGGCCGAGCCAGTCGCCGATGCCCAACAGGATCGTCTGCTGCTGCGAGGGGATGGTGCCGTCCGCCATCGGCGAGATGTTCAGCAGCATCGTGCCGCCCTTGGCGACTCGGTCGATCAGCGCGTGCAGCAGCGCCTGGGTGGTGTAGTAGCCCAACCCGACCGTGTAGCACCACGAGGAGGAGGAGATCGCGTCGTCGGTCTCCCAGTACGGGATCAGCAGCCCGCCGGGTCCGCCGCGCTCGTAGTCGTAGACCTCGCCGAGGGAGTCGAACCCGTCCTTGTAGGTGGCCACCACGTCCTTGTTCCAGGACACTCCGGCGTTGTAGTAGTCGGCCAGGAACTGCAGCCGGTAGGACTCCTGCACAGCCGTCAGGTCGAAGTCCTGGTAGATCAGATCCGGCTGATAGCCCGTGATCACCTCGTGCAGCTTGTTGTACCAGAGCAGGTTCTCCGGGCCGCTGCCCTGCTGCCCGAACAGGATGCGCAGGTTCGCATCCGACTGGTAGGGCACGTACTGGTAGTAGCCGTTGAAGTGGTAGGCGTGGTGCAGCGAGCACATGAACCTGAGCCCCTGCCCCCGGATCGCCTGCGCGTGCTGCGCCACCAGGTCCAGCTTCGGCCCTTTGGCGACCGAGTTCCACGGGTTGGACTGGCTGTTCCACATCGAGAACCCGTCGTGGTGTTCGGCGACCGGTCCGGCGAACTTCGCGCCCGCGTTCTTGAACAGCGTCGCCCAGGCGTTCGGGTCCCAGTTGCCGCCCTGCGAGACCGGCTTCGGAGCGAACTGGGTCCACTGGCCGGACTTGTCGTTCGCGCCGAGGATGAAGTTCTGGTACCCCCACACGGACGGATCGCCGTAAGTGGCGATGTGGTGCTGGTTCTCGATCGACCCGGAGTTGTACATGTTACGCGGGTACCACTCGTTGCTGAACGCCGGGACGGAAAAGGCGCCCCAGTGGTAGTAGATGCCGAACTTCGCGTCCTGGAACCAGGTCGGGGCGGGCGGGTGCTGATCCACCGAGGACCAGCTGGCGGTGTAGCTCTGCGGGCCGGCGTTCGCGGAGGCCGCAGGGGCGAAGCGCAGCACGCTCAGGGTTCCGGTGGCCGCAGCCGCTGCCAGCAGCTTGCGACGGCTTATCTGGGATGAGGACATTGCGGGCCTCTCAGTTGGGGTGGCGACGCGTGGTGCGCAGCCGGTGACCGACCACTTCGTGCGAGTCCTGGTGGATCGATGGAGCCCGCCGCCACAGCCGGCCGACGGTGTCCTTTTCGGCCGGCTGTGGCGGACGGTCAATGAGTGCTGCGAGAGCGGTTGACGAGGGCTGGACGGCGGATCAGTTGCGGGTCCACTTCTGGTTGCCGCCGCCGTTGCAGGTCCACAGTTCGAGCAGCGTGCCGTTGCCGGTACCTGCGCCGGTCGCGTCGAGGCAGAGCCCGGACTGGGCGCCGGTGATGGTGCCGTCTGCGTTCAGGGTCCACTTCTGGTTGGCCTGTCCGCTGCAGCTAAAGATGTCCACCTTGGTGCCGGGGCTCGTGCCGCTGCCGCTGGCGTCCAGGCAGTCGCCGCCGTAGACCCGCAGCTCGCCCGCTGACGTGGAGGTCCACTGCTGATTGGCCCCGCCGTTGCAGTCCCACAGCTCCACCTGCGTGCCCTGCGTCTGGGAAGCGCCGGGCACGTCGACGCAGCGTCCCGAGCCGACGCCGATGATCTCGCCACTGCCGCCGCCGGTTCCGCCGCCGCTGCCGGGGGTGATGGACAGGTTGTCGAACTGCGCGGTCTCGCCCTGGCTGGTGGCATAGCCGACCTGCCCGGCGCCCCAGCTGGAGCTGTTCGCGGTGCCGACCTGGGTGCCGTCGATGCTCGCGGTGATGGTGCTGCCGGAGAAGGTCAGGGCGAGGGTGTGCCAGCGGCCGGTGCCGAGCGCCGCGACCGTACCGCTTGCCAGGGTACTGACATTTGCGTTGGTGTTCGAGCTCAGAATGGACCAGGCGCCGCTGTCGCTGACGCGCAGGTGGTAGGCGTTGAGCCCACCGGCCCCGCCGTACGACTGGGTGTTGGCGCGGCCGAGCAGCTCGGCGTAGCCGGACTTCTCCAGCAGTACGTCGGAGGAGACCGTGTAGTTGCTCCAGCTCAGGTCGCCGAGCAGCGCGTGCGGGTCGGACAGCGTGTCCCAGGTGATCGGGGCCTGCGCGCTCATCTGGCGCACGCACTGACCGCTGCGGCCGCCGCCGCAGCCGACGACCTCGAAGGCGCCCTGCCAGTCCATCAGGTACTTGGCTTCGGTGCCGGTGGCGGAGGAGTTGAACGAGTCGCTGTAGGGCAGAGCCAGCGCTGCCTGGCCCGGGCTGGTGGCGGTGCCCTTGCCCTGTCCGGTCGTGGTGGTCACGGTGTAGACGTAGCCGGGCTGCACGGTCAGGCTGAAGTTGCCGCCGGTCGGGGTGAGGTCGGCGGCGTGCACGAAGTAGTCGGCCGGGTTGTTGGAGTTGACGTTGGTGGACCAGACGTGCACGGCTCCTGCGGAAAGGCCGCCGGTGACGTTGAAGTTCAGCGTCTGCGCGGACGTGGCGTCCATGGTCTCGATGACGGTGGAGTAGTCGCTGTTGTTCGTCGACTTGAGCGTGACGTAGCTGCCGTTGTTGCGGCTGCCGCCGACGTAGCCGCCGGAGGCGTCAAGGTACTGCCACCCCGGTGCGGTGAACTGGGTGGTCTGCGCCATCACCCAGGCGTTCTTGCCGACGGAGTAGTAGCCGGACCACGGCTGCGGGGCCAGCGCGACACCCATCGTGGGGTACGGCAGGTTCGGGGTGATCGCGGCGACGATCGGCCAGTTGAGGTAGGCGGTCATCTTTCCGTCGATGTATCCGCGGTTGATGCCGCGGGCCATCGCCTGGGCACCCGCGTTGTAGTCGTCCGAGCCGTTCTCGCTCGCCCACAGCTGCTTGCCCGACGAGGTGGCGGCTGAGGGCACGCTGCAGTTGGACTGCGCGGAACGGTAGCCGCACGGATAGTGCGCGCCGAGGATGCTCACCGCGGAGGCGAATGCCGAATTGGCGTCGACGTCGTTGGCCACGGACCAGTCGGAGTCCGCCGCGACGATCTTCACGGACGAGTAGCCGTTGCTGTTGAGCGCACTGCGCAGCTGCTCGTACCAGGAGATGTTGTAGCCGCGTTCGTTCCAGCCGCCGAGGTAGTCGATGGAGAGGCCGTTCTGCTTGGCGCAGCCGAGCCAGGAGACCAGATAGTCGACCATGTCGGTGGACCAGAAGTTGCCGCTGCCGATCCATCCGGGCGCGCCCCAGGCCAGCCCGTACAGCTTGATGTTCGGGTTGCGGGCCTTGGCCTGCTCGGCGAGCCAGAACTCGTAGCCGACGGTGCAGTCGACCACGCCGCGGGTGTGCTCGATGCTCGGCTCCGCCCCGGACGTGGAGTTCGTGTCCCCACCGATCTCGATCTTCAGTATCTGCGCCGCCGCACCGTAGCTCGGCTTGAACATGTAGTCCAGCAGCTGTGAACGTTGCGGCTCGGGATAGTCGATCAGCAGCCTGCTGTTGCCCCCACCGCCGCTGATCGCCCCCACGCCGTCGAACGTACGTCCGCCCGACGCACCGTTGAGAGTGATGGAGGTGGCGGCGTGCGCGGGTGCGGCGGCTACACCGACCAGTCCGCCTGCGGCCAGCGCGACGCCGGCGAGCGCGATCACCGAAACGCGCACGCGCCGGGTCAACCGACTTGTTCGTGACACGATGCACTTCCTTATTCGCTGTACAGAGCCGCCCCCGGGGCAGGCACCGTGGCGCCGGCCGAAGGAGGGCTCGGCGGCTGTGGGCACTCGCCGAGGTTGTGGCCACGCGGTGGCCGGGTTGGCATACAGACGCGCGCGAACGAATCGATTCGATGTGCGCAGCGATTTGTGAAGCGATGGGGAACAGGGGTGCGATCGCGCCGACCCGTGACGTCGCGTCAGGTCAGCCCGTCCGACCGGTCCGGCACCCGGTCCCGGGCAAGGCTGTGAGGAGTAGGTAACCCGCCGTGGCGATGTGTGTCAAGATGTCCGGAGGCGTCGCCTTCGATGTTGGAAAGCGTTTGCTGCTGTCGAGAGCTCGCCATTCTGTGCATATCGCTATCTGATACATCTGCCCTGACGTCACCCCACGGGCCATATAGATACGAAACTTGCACGAGGCTGCCCACAGAGTCCGGGCCCTGTCGGCCGCGACGGGGGAAGCCAACTCGGTCCCGGTGGCCATGCACAAGATGCGTGAACAGGGAGTCTTCCGCCATGCGTCGCGCCGACACGGAAGGGCAACGGGGCGCGAACTGCCGTTGACTCAGTACGAAACATCTTGTTGACCGCCCCTGCCATCGGCCGTAATATCCGGTCGAGCCGATCCCGTGAATCGGTTCGATACCCAGCACGAACCGGAGAGGCAGGGACCGGCCCGGGCCCGGCAGCCTGGGTTCGGCCCCTGCAACGTCCAGCACGGACCGCGACAGCTGGCGCCTTGACCCGATCTCGGCGACCGCCGCAAGTCGGGCCGTCCACGGCGCGCATCGAACGCCGGGCGCTGGACCGACACCGTCCGCGACCAGGTGGAGACGCGAGCCGCCGACCACTCCCCCGCGGACGATCCAGACCGCCTGACGGGCGGCCGGCCATCGACGAACACCGATGAAGACGGAGATCTTCATGCCCCTGATACCCACCGGATGGCGCAGAACACGATTGCTCGCCGCGCCACTGCTCGCCGCGGCGATCGCCGTCCCCGTGTTCGGCGCGACGACCAGCACGGCCTCAGCTTCGGCGAACGTGACCGCCGCCGCGGCCATATCGCAGCCCTGCGACATCTACGCCGCGGGAGGCACGCCCTGCGAGACAGCGCACAGCACGACGCGCGCGCTGTTCGCGTCCTACAACGGCCCTCTGTACCAGGTCCAGCGCACTTCGGATCATTCATCCACGAACATCGGACTGCTGTCTGCGGGCGGGGTGGTCAACGCCGCGTCGCAGGACTCCTTCTGCGCCGGCACGACGTGCACGATCACGAAGATCTACGACCAGACCGCGAACCACAACGACCTGCCGATTTCCTGGGGCGGCTTCTGGAAAGGGCCCGGTACCAACGGCTCGGATGTGGGCGCGAACGCAACGGCGCTGCCGCTGACCGTCGGCGGCCACGAGGCCTACGGGGTCAAGGTCACCCAGGGCGTGGGCTACCGCGTCGACAACGCCAAGAACGTGCCGACCGGCTCGGCGCCGGAGGGCGTGTACATGGTCACCTCGTCCAACAACGTGGACCAGTGGTGCTGCTTCGACTACGGCAGCGGGGAGAACTCCCACACCGACACCGGAAACGCGACCATGAACGCGATCGAGTGGGGCACCGCGTGCTGGTTCGGCGGCTGCACCGGGTCCGGACCGTGGGTGGAGGCCGACCTCGAGAACGGCATGTACAGCTCGAATACGGGTCCGAACACCGCGAGCAATCCAGGCGTGCACTTCCCGTTCGTCTCCGCGTGGGAGAAGAACAACGGCACCAGCAACTTCACCCTCAAGTACGGTGACGCGACCACGGGCGGACTGACCACGACCTGGTCTGGTCCGCTGCCCAACGGCTATTCGCCCATGCGCACCGATTCCTCCATCCTGCTGGGCACCGGCGGCGACAACAGCAACAGCGGCGTCGGAGACTTCTTCGAAGGTGCCGTGACGGCCGGCTATCCCTCTGATGCGACCGAGAGTGCGGTGCAGGCCAACCTGGCAGCGGCGGGGTACTCGTTCGGTGGCAGCACTGGTGGCGGTGGTACTACGGGTGCGTTGCATGCGGTGGGTGCGGGCAAGTGCATGGATGATCCGAATGCGACCACGACGCTCGGTACGCAGCAGCAGATCTACGCGTGTAGTGGTGCGGCGAACCAGACGTGGACGCGTACGCCCTCCGGGCAGCTGACTGTGACGGTCTCGGGTACCACGCTGTGTCTGGATGCCAATGCCCAGGGCACGACCAACGGCACCAAGGCCATCGTGTGGTCGTGCAACGGACAGGTCAATCAGCAGTGGGCCTTCAACTCCAACGGCACGATCACCGGCGCCCAGTCGGGCCTGTGCCTGGACGTGACCGGGGCCTCCACCGCCAACGGAGCCCTGGTCGAACTCTGGACCTGCAACGGCGGCACCAACCAGCAATGGACCCTGAACTAGACACGCCCCGCTCCACGCCGCACTAGCGTCCCGCTCGACGCACGACGCACGACGCACGACGCACGACGCACGACGCACGAACCAGCATCCAGATACCCACATGATGGCAAGGAGGCCACATGCCGCCACGCGACACCACGTCCCCACACAAACTCGAGAGCAGCCGTACCAAATCGGACAGGGCTGGACCCGGAACATCGAGACGTCACCAGCGCACCAGACTCGCGGCGGCGCTCGATCAGCCGAAGACGCGGCGTTGGATCTCGCGGCGGTAATCCTCGAGCGTGTTGTCCAGATGGGTCGCGGCCGCCTCGGCCGCGGCCTCCGGGTCGCCGTCCCGGATCGCCTGGTAGATGGCCGCGTGCTCCTCGACTGCGCCGTCGGCATGGCCGCCGAGGGTGCCGTGCAGTCCGATCGTGCTGGACTGGCGCTGCAGACGGCGGGCCTCGCGCACGGCGGTGACGAGGAACGGGTTGTGCGAGGCGGCGGCGATGCCGAGGTGGAACCCGTCGTCGCCGCGGTCGAACAACTCGGTCTGCCCGTTCAGATGACCCTGACGGCACTCCTCGGCGGCGGCCTCGATGGTGCGCAGTTCGGCGGGTGTGGCGCGGGTCGCGGCCAGCCGACTCGCTGCGGTCTCCTGCACTCGGCGGAACTCGAAAAGCATATATACATGGTCGAGATCCGTGGGCAGGAAGAAGCCTCCCCAGCGGGACGAGCCGAGCATGCCCTCGTCGTCCGCGACGTAGAGCCCCCGGCCCTTCTGGGCCCGCACTCGGCCGATCGCCGAGAGGATCTTGACCGCCTCCCGCACCACCGTCCGGCTGGTGCCCAGGCTCGCCGCCAGATCCTTCTCCGTCGGCATCCGATCCCCTGGTCGCAGCTGCGACTCCGCGATCAATTGCAGGACCTGTTCGGCCACCAGCTCGTAGCCGGGGCGGTACGCCCCGACAGTCTGCGCGGCCACCGATTCCCGCTCCGCCGGCAGGCCGACCGCCTCCGTTGCCTGAGCGCCATCCACCGGCCTGCCTCCTCTTTCACGGGCTACACCGGAAGTATGGCCTATTCACCTCGCCAGGGTGAGCACGTATGCAAGCTTCTTAGCCACCCAGATAAATACTATCCATATGCTGATCGAGGTAAGTCAATACGGCGCGAAACGGTATATATACTCCCTTCAAGTGCCACTTCAACAAGGAAATCTTGAAAATAGGCACGCTCATTCTCTTGACTCAGGCCCGCCAGGGCCGCTCTCATGGGTGGTCGAAGCTCAATCTGCGTACAGCCGTACCGGAATCTTCCCGGTCACCACGGCTCCGTCCGCCGGTGCACCGGGGCGCTGCCCGTAAGTCCGACACATTTGACACTCGTTCCGCCGGGCCCTCGGTCGGCGGCACCACAATGGAGTGGAGTGCTCATGAAAGCGAAGCTCCGCGCCGACGGCGCGATGAGAAGGGGCACAGGTCAACGCGTAAGCCTGCTGAGCGCCGGAAGCGCATTGGCCTTGATGGCCGTCGCCGCGTGCAGTAGCGGCGGAAGCAGCGCCTCGGGCGCGCAGCACGGCTTCACACCGGCGGCGCAGACCGGCGGGACGTTGACGGTCTGGGTGGACTCGACCCGGTTGGCCGCCGCGCAGTTGTATCAGAAGCAGAACCCCGCGGTGAAGATGGACATCGTCACGTTTGACGGGGAGAGGCCGACATCCACGTGTGGCAACAGTCGAATCCGGTGGTCACCGAGGCCCTTGTCCAGCTGACCTGGGGTGGACCGCAGGTCATCTACAACGGCGGTCTCCAGCAGGCCCGCGTGCGCTACTACGACGCCGACGCCCGCCGTCCCGGCCTGCCGCCGAACATCGCCGCGCTGGTCTCAAGCATCGACCCGCAGGCAACCGTGGTCGACCTGGTCAACCTCGATCCGCGGACCCCGCGCCGGTTGATCGTCCAAGCCGGAGCTTTCGCGGAGCACACCATCCGCGCCGTCACGTACACGACGTGCGAAGACCCCTCGTGGATCGGTGACCTCTACGACTACGGACACGGACAACCGACCGTGAACTCGCAGTCCATGAACGTCGCCGATCCATGGCTGGCGGTCGACCTGCCCCGCTCCTGCACCGTCCGGCTCACGCTGCGGCTCGACCTGCGCACGAATCAGCCCTCTTATCGCTCACCGTTCGACGCTTAGCGAGCCGACCGGCGTGAGCTTCGAGCCGTCGCCCCGCACTCCCCCGGGGTGCGCGCAACAAAGAAACACATTTACCTACGGCAGAAAGGCAGACAATGCAGTCTGATCCCTGTCCCCAGCCCCGAACGGGGCGAACGGCGAGCTCCATCCTCGCCGTGGCGCTCATGGCCGCCGGTGCGGCCGCAATGCCGGCCATGTCGCACGCGGCGACGATGAGCACGCTCTATGCGTCGCCGACCGGTTCCGGCACGGCCTGCTCCTCCGCCGCGCCGTGCTCGCTGACCCAGGCGCAGCAGTCGGTGCGCACGCTCGACGGGAACATGAGCGGCGACATCGTGGTGCAACTGGCCGGCGGCACCTACCGGCTTTCCGCACCGCTGGCCCTCGGCGCCGCCGACTCCGGCAGCAACGGGCACAACGTCATCTGGCAGGCCGCGTCCGGCCAGACACCGGTGCTGTCCGGCGGCCAGCAGGTCAGCGGCTGGAGCCTGCACGACGCGGCGAACAACATCTACGCTGCCTCCGTGCCGGTCGGCGCCGATTCACGCCAGCTGTACGTCGACGGCGCGCTGGCCCCGCGCGCCGCGATCGGCATCAACCGCAGCGACGTGCAGTTCACCAACGCCGGGATGACCATCGTCAACTCGGCGCTGAACTACCTCGCGTCGCTGCCCGAGCAGAGTCGGATCGAGCTGGAGAGCCAGAACTCCTTCACCGACCGTTACGCCCCCGTCCAGTCCATATCCGGCACGACGATCACCATGCAGCAGCCCGCGTGGAACAACAACAACTGGGGTTACGACACCCTGGCCAGCCCGTTCGCGGGCGGCGGCCTGCAGCTGGAGAACTCCTACTCCTTCCTCAAGAACACCGGCCAGTGGTACCTCGACCCGCAGGCCGGACAGCTCTACTACAGGGCGCCCTCCGGCTGGAGCCCCGCGAGCCACGACGTCGAACTGCCCAGGCTGACCTCCCTGGTGCAGATCTCGGGCAGCTACGCCAACCCCGCCCACAACCTCGCCTTCCAGGGCGTCGCCTTCGAGCACACCACCTGGCTGGCTCCGAGCACGAACATCGGCTACGCCGACCAGCAGTCCGGCACCTTCCTGGCCCAGGCCTACCAGCAGCCCTCGAACTTCCTCAGCTCCTGCCAGTCCGGCTGCCAGCTGTTCGAGGCCACCCGCAACTCCTGGAACCAGGCGCCCGCCGCGGTGCAGGTCTCCGCCGCCTCGAACATCACCTTCACCGCCGACACCTTCACCCACCTCGGCGAGGTGGCCCTCGGCATCGGCAACGACAACGACGCGGTCGCCTCGGGCACCGGCCTGGGAGCGTCCGGAATCACCGTGACCGGCGGCAGCTTCACCGACGACTCCGGAGCCGGGATCGTGGTCGGCGGCGTGCAGCCCGACGCCCACCACCCCTCCAACGCCGCGATGACGGACCAGAACGTCACCATCCAGAACAACCTGGTCTCCGGGGTGGCCGAGGACTACAAGGACATGGCCGGCATCCTGTCCACCTACGTCACCCACGCCGACATCGAGCACAACGAGGTGACCAACCTGCCGTATGACGGCATCGACATCGGGTGGGGCTGGGGCATGAACGACCCCGGCGGCAGCCAGGACTACGCCAACCGCGGGACCTACAACTACCAGCCGATCTACTCGACGGCCACCACGCTGAAGAACACCGTGGCCAGTTACAACAAGATCCACGGCACCAAGAAGATCTTCCACGACGGCGGCAGCCTCTACAACCTCTCCGCCAACCCCGGGGCCGCGTTCAACGACAACTACATCTACGACAACCAGCACACCGTCGGCCTCTACCTGGACGAGGGCTCCCGGTACGTCACGCTGACCAACAACGTGGTACAGGACAGCGGTGTATGGGCGTTCACCAACGCCAACTCGAACAACAACACCGATGACAACGCCTTCAACAACAACTGGTACAACGGCGGCGTCACCAATGTCGCCACCGGATCCCCGCACAACAACACCCTGACCGGCAACGTCCAGGTCTCCGGAACGAACTGGCCTGCCGCCGCACAGCAGGTCATCAGCCAATCGGGCATCCAATCCGGTTCGACCGGTGGTGGTTTCCCGGGTGGTTATCACCAGTTGGTGGTGGCGAACGACAGTCTGTGCGCGGACGTGTCCGGTAACACCAATACGTCCGGTGCGGCGATCGACCAGTGGGCCTGTAACGGGCAGGGCAACCAGCAGTTCC
>Ga0307507_10007017_pt1 | contig 16707 bp, 13 predicted proteins | sample 7_EM_MG_FD_207223 | JGI IMG/M metagenome (GOLD analysis project Ga0307507, IMG submission 207223) | Populus trichocarpa ectomycorrhiza microbial communities from riparian zone in the Pacific Northwest, United States - 7_EM | ecosystem: Host-associated > Plants > Roots > Unclassified | place...
CTCCTGGTCCACCAAGGGGGGTTATGGTCCCCCTGGTCCTCCTGGTCCACCCTGATCCACCCTGATCCACATTTTCGGTAAAATTTCCAAAAGTGTGGATCAGAGCGGATCGGAGTAGACCTGGTGGACCCTGGGGACCACGACCCCCCTTGGTGGACCAGGAGCGTTCAGGACCACCTTGGACCACGCTTCGACATTTCCCTGATGCATGCCTGTAGCCTAAGTAATCATCTGAGATGGTCATAGGTTCAAAATTTCCCCCAAGTGTAAAAGTGTGAACAAGTGACCTTGAAAATGGTGCAAATAGAGTGTTTTAAGGCTCAACAAAATGCCTTTAATGAGTGGAATGTGACCCAGGTATCCGCTTGACAATTGCTTGCCTATTACCTAAAGAATCATCTGAAATGGTCAGAGATTCAAAATTCTGCCCAAGTGTAAAAGGGTGAAGAAGTGACCTTGAAAATAGTGCAAATGGAATGTTTAAAGCCTCGGAAGAACACTCTCGATGACGGGAATGTAACCCAGCTATCGGCTTGACCATTGCATGCCTGTAGCCAAAGTAATTATGTCAGATAGTCAGAGGTCCAAAATTTCACCCAAGTGTAAAAGTGTGAATAAAGGCACTTGAAAATGGTGAAATTAAGATGTTTAAAGACTCTCAAGAATGCGCCTGATGAGGGGAATCTAGCCCAGGTATCCACTTGATGATTGCATGCCTGTAGCCTATGGGATTGCGTGGAATCATGCGTAAACTTCAAAATTCCACCAAGATTGAAAATAGTGAGAAGTAATCTTGAAAATTGTGCAAATCAGAGTTTTAATGGCTTAAATGAATGCTCTCGCCAACTAGATTCTAATGCATGTATTCCAACCTTGATTGGAGGTCTGTAGTCTGGGATATCGTGTAAAATGCTAGTATTTTTACTGAATATTAACTTTAGAGAGAGAACTTATACCTGAATGCCAGCACAACTGAACCGGGGAATGGGTGGTATGATTGAAAATCTTGGCACTACTTACAAATTAAGTAAGCCTCCCATTGTCTTATTCACACCTCCCAGAGTACCATTCATGCCTTGCAGTGTCCTATTGCGGACATTTAAAGGCTTTTCTACTAGTTACTAGTGTGGTAGCTAGTTGTAAAACAGCCTGAGCAAAAAGATAAAATCTAATTAGAGTGGGGGCTAAAAGTCCCTACGTTTCTGTACTTCCACACTGGTAACATTGGGTGAACAGCATCCACAGTGGACTCCAGGAGACAACTGTCTACAACAGCAAAATTCATGAGTACATTAAGAATCCTGGTGCTTCTGTACTCCCATACAGGCAATTGAGGATGCGTGGAGTCGCCCAGGAGGGTCTAGGAGCCAACTGTCTACAATGGAGAAACCCAGGAATGCCCCAACAATACCAGGAGAACTCTGAGCAATTGGGGTCCTACTTCATTCCACCTGTGACACTAGCTAATGCTAAATGACCCCTCTGGAACTCTAGACCCCTTAAGCATAGTACATACTCTATTGGAACCCCATGTAGCTTTTAGTGTCACTAGTATCTTTCAGAATCCTGTAGTAATTTTAGTTGACTCAGGGTAACTTCATGGCTCTTTGATACAGCTTTATGCCTTAAGAGGGCTATGATATAGAGGTGTACCAGGCCATGTCACTTGCCTTAGGGAGGTAACTATAATATACATGAGGTAAAATATTTTTTCCTGATGAAGCATGATATTCTCTCTCATCCAGTAGCTCGGCAAATCCCTGCAGCAGGGTTCCTTCATGCTCTTTTCAAAAAACCTTTGAATAAAGATACAAAGCTACAGCCTAAATGGTCTAGAGTTTTTTTCAGAAGATACGACTCAAAGGAGTACTACCTACTACAAATCTCTCATATCTATTTTACAAAAAACATTACTTCACATATGGTATAGGTAAGTGAGCTAGTTATTGCATGCTAATCTAATACTCACAACGTACATTATCTGAAACGCATGGAAAAGCATTGTGGGTGTTCTGTTTGCTGATATCACCAACAGTGACTATTAGGGGAAAGATTTCATATAGCTAATCCTTATTAGTCATAGGTTTATTATCTTTCACACTCTGAAATCAGTTGACTTAAAGGTTTTTACATGATGGCACAATAGGGCATCATTGCATCAGCAAAAAATATTTCACCTTATGTATATTATTATACCTAACTCCTTGTAGAAGTTGACATGGCCAGGTACCCTTATACTGCCTAGCCTTTATAAGGCATAAGGCTATACCAAAAAGCCGTGAAGTTACCCTAACTGAAGTAATATTACTTCAAGGTTCAGGAAAATACTGGTGACACTAAAACATACATGAGTACTGACAGGGTGGGTGCTATGCTCAAGGGTTCCAGAGTTCCGGGAGGGTCATAGAGTACTGCCTAGCATCACCTGTGGAATTTGGTATGACCACAATTTCTCAGAGTTCTTTCGGTATTATTGGTATATTTCAGAGTTTCTCAGTTGTAGACAGTGGCCTTAGTGAGTGCCCTGGGGGCCGCTGTTAGTCCTATGATACCACTGTGGGAGTACAGAAGCACCGAGATTTTTAGTCCCCACTCAAATCACATTTACTTTTCACTCTGGCCTTTTTACAAGTAGCTGCCACACTAGTCAGTAAAATCTCTGAAAGTCCTCAATAGGGCACTGAGAGGTGTGAATAGGACTCGGGAAAGTGTAAATAGAACTCTGGAAGACTTGCTTTAATTGTAAGTAGTCCACACCACCCATTCCCCAATCTATTTGGGCTTCTGAAAGGCCACTTTGACCTTTCCCCCAACCTGAGTAACTTTGGAGCTATATACAAGTATTCTACGGGATAGTTCAGACTACAGACCTGGAATCCAGGTGGGAATGATACCAGGGGATTTCTATGGTTGAGAGCCTTCATGTGAGCTGCCAAACATCCAATTTGCACCTTTTTCAAGGTCACTTCCCTACACTTGTGGACCTTGGCGGAATTTTGAAGTCTACGCACTCTTCCATATGATATCATACGCTACAGGTATGCGATCATCAAGTGGATCCCTGGGTTACATTTCCCTGATTGATGGTATTGTTTAGAGTCTTTAAAGGTCCTATTTGCACAATTTTCAAGGCCCTTTATTCACACTTTTACCCTGAGGTGAAATTTTGGACCTCTGTCTGACCAGTTGACATGATTACTTGGGCTACAGGCATGCTATCGACAAGTGGATATCTGAGTTTGATTCTCCTCATTGTGAGCATTTCTTTGAAACCCTTGAATCTCCAATTCAGAATCTTTTTAAGTTCTCTAGCCTAGCTCAAATGATATCTTCTGCTACAGGTATGGTATCAACAAGTGGATACCTGCATTAGGTCCCCCTCATGGAGACAATGCTTAAGAGTCCTTAAACCTCTGATTGGGGACCCATTTAACCTTGCTAGCACTTATCAAATGATATCTTCTTCTGCAGAGATGCCATCAGCAAGCGGACATCTGCGTTAGGTCACGTTAGGTCCCGCTTGTCGAGAGTGTTCTTTAGAGCTACTGAACATCTGACTGGGGCCGTTTTTTCACCTTGTAGCCTCTAGCTTTCATATTGTATATTAGCTTAATTTACCAGTAGTTTTATAAATATATACTACCCTATGAGTATAATAATATACTAGCCTGAATAAATTGGTTGCCCCAAAATTGTGACTTGAAAGATGTCTTACCCTTATTTTTCATAGGTTAAACCTAGTGTGCTAAAGGCTAATTGCAAGTCTGGTAGATCTCTCTGGATATCTCCAGTATTCCATTGGTACATTTTCTGGTACCCCTCCGGTTTTCCGTTACGGATTCTGTCTTCCTGAGGTAGGTAACATGGACTCAGTCCTCTGGGGAGGCCTACTGGTATCTCTGATCAGACGCTGACAGGCTCACTTACATCTACCACCACAATACCGCAACCTATCCAGTATTACCTAATAGTCTTGGGCTATCCAGGATCGCACTAAACCTTGCATATAGCTACAGTATGTCGACTTTTCTATTTTGGCCCCCTATGCCCTTAATACCCCATAAGGGATAGGGGTCAAATCTGTACTTTTGCTTATATTCCTCAATTGGCTGAAATCTAGTAAGTAATTGAATTACTTGGTTGAAGCGAGAGTTAACATAATATGTGCATTCGTAGCAGATATATCACGAAACATATATAAGAGAGTAAGCCAATTCCAGCAGGCACACTCATGCGTTGTAAATCCTATTAAGCAACTGATAGTACATGATTCTAACTAATGTATAAAATATTTCCCAAGAAGTGGTCTTATCCTATTGGCGATATCGTCCTGTAATACTCTTTGGAGTATTAGCAGGAGTACCTGCATGGTACTAGTCAGCAATATCGATGTCACTCTTATACTTATTATGATCTTGAATTGCTATCAGAAGGAAAACATTGCAGTGGTCATGATTTCCAAAGGTTTTTCAGACAAGAGTTGTAACAGTACTAGTTTTTCAAGGTTTGCACTGCCAGGTGCTTATAACTTCATTCCACAGATGTACTGTTGTAAGGATTCTTACAATGTTGTTGTGCCTCTAGTGGCAGTGTTATGGGGGTAGTAGTATTCTAAAGTCAAGCGAAGGTACTAAGCCTGATCATTCTGTACTTCAGAGGATAGGTCTAGGGAGACGCAAGTGAATAAAGTAAAGTAATTAAAACGATAAAGTATGTTTAACGTGTGCATAGTGGTAAGGTCTCTTCTTCATTGCTTGATAATTGGCAAAAAGATACGAAGACGCCTCAATATTTATATTCCGCGTCTGGGTGTTCGTGGGCTATCTATCTATTCCCTCTAAACAAGTTTTCTCCTCACTATTATCCGTCTGCTTTCAAGTGGGCGAGGTGATTGACCCTGAACGACTTTGTTATCCCCACTCTCAGTTTCACAACTTATTGCCCCTTATGCCTCTCATATGGGGAGGGTGTAGAGCCCCTCTTCCTAGATGGCTATATTAACATTTATCTGTGGCGAATAGTTTTTACAAACAATCTTCATGTGTATGCATGTCCGGCCATCGCCCGCTGGGGGGAAGATAACTCATCTTCATATTGCTGGCTCCATTTTGCCTTGGACTACAGAGGGCACTTCTTTGTCTCAAACAACATTACACCACTCTTCCTACTGATTGAACCAATCATTACGACTATAGTTAACAGTCACTGTGCCAACAAGCCCTTTGAGAGTGTATTCAACTCCCTTACCGAGCATAGTGCTTACCTACTGGTTCTGGGCCACTTGCCAGACTGAGGAAGCCTAACTCGTATATATAAGTCCTATGAGTTATTGTCACTCTTCTGATACTATATCTTGAAGGGTTATAACTTTATACGATATTGTCCTATTGAGATGCATTCACATGTAGCCACTGCTCTGAGGTCTCCTCTCATATATCCTGCCAACAGGAACCGGTCGGACTGACAGCCGCGATGTATATGGTGTTACAAGCCGGGTGCTCTTTACTTGTGACTTTAGTGAGGGGACGCAACTTTCCAGAACCCTGATGGTGACCTATCGTCCCAACATACGGGCTCGAGGGGGCTGTCACTAAGTCTTTTCCCGAGGTTCAGGGGCAAAGGTTGGGTAGCTTGCCCCTCTCATCCTTTAAACAGCTCTGCACCTAATATGAGCTCCCTCCTTCTAAGTTTCGTCATTAAGACATTTTTTCCAATTGTATATTCTAATTCCTTTTTGAGCTCTGTGTGGTAGGGGTACAAACCACAAGCCTTTACTTGTCCACCTAGTGGAAAACCTTTCTCATACTAGTTATCCAAGTTCGGTCCCCACATGTCCGGGTTTTCATTATGAAATCTTTCCACCTTTTCTCTGGCGTTTTCCAACCTGTCCGGTGGTTCTCAGGTATTTTCATCTTCCAAGCATCCTGCCCATTTCACGAAGTATCAGAGTTCTTTACACTCCTTGTTTACCCTCCAAACCTTTCTTGTGTACATGATTATCTTACTTTTCCCGATGTTTTCAACCTCTCATTTCATGTCGTCTTTGATGTCTTCGGGTTTGTGTGGAGGTTGGGCCCGGTTTGGGTGATCGGAGACTTTGTACGGTTCGAGGAGTGACTCATGAAATACAGGGTCTTTTTTCTGGTGTGGTGAGATATCGAGTTTAAACACCCTATTTCCGCTTTTTTCAAGACCCCTAAAGGGGCCTGAAGTCATTGGGTCAACTTCTTGGTTGGTTGTTTTGTCTGAATGTTCTTTGCATTCAATATCACCAAGTCACATATCTTTATATCTGGTTGCGGTGTCGCTTGCTTGTCATTGTATGTGTTCGTGGCCTCTCGTCTCTGTTTGAGGGTTATCCTTGCCTTCTTCTGCACTCTCCTCATCCAGTCCGTATACATTGTCGCTACTCAATTTTGCGCCTCTTTTTTTTTAATCAATTCTGTCTGTGTGTGAAAACCATAGTTGGCGAAGGAAGGGGTCAGTTTACCTGCATTAGCTTTGCAATTATTGTAGGAGTATTTGGCCAATGGTAGCAGTTGGTACTAATCATTCTGATTGTAGTTTACTAAGTTACGAAGGTAACCTTCTCGTACTTGGTTGGTTCTTTCAGTTTGTCCGTCCGTCTGCAGTTGATACCCAGTTGACATTCCTCTTTTACTTCCTAAAGATTTGAACAGTGATTCCCAAAACTCGCCGGAGAACATTGCGTCCATATGCGAAACAATTTTGCAGGCGAGTCCATGAAGTTTCCAAACATCCTTGAGGAAGGTGTCTGCAATATCTTTTGTAGTCGCATCTGTCGGTAAATCAATGAAATGTGCCACTTTTATAAAATGGTCCACTACTACCATGATCAGGGTCTGTTCCTGGGATTCTCTGAGCTGTCTGATGAACTACACGGAGATTAATGTCCATGGCGTGTATGGTACTTCGAACCATTGAAGCAATCCATTATTCGGGTGGCTTGGGAATTCACTGTACTGAGATTCGTTGCAGCAACCGAGAGAGTCATTGTTCCAGTCAGTAAGCTTTTCCCAATGGAAGTTTCTCGTTACTAATTCGATTCTTTTTTCTTGTCCGAAATCCCTGGCTACCTTAGAGTCCTGGCATCTCTTTGCAATCTCATTTAGGACTTCCTCATTGTACTGGATAAATAGTCTATTCTTGTAATAGAGTAACCCATTTTCAACCTCCTAGTTCTTTGGTAGTGTCTCGTGTCTTTCCTTGGGTCGGCTGAGTTCCTTTCGTGCCGACCAGGTATTGTACTTTTCCTGCGATCCTTATTTTGTCAAGGAAGAGACGTCAATGGTTTGTCTTTGTACTGCTGCAATCATGGCGCTGGATAGCATTACTATGTTGTTCCGCAGACTAGTATGTATGTGGATATCTTCTTCGTCGAAGTATGAGTTGTCTTGTGGGTTTGTGTGTAGGAAACAAATCGTAACTTTAAGTTATTCACTTGTGATTAGACATTTAAGACCGATATCGCTCGAGCAGAATCTCTGAGTTTCACTCTCGGTATCGTCCAGTTCATCTATATCCATGGCATCGGCTGGCTGTATCTTTTCCACAATTAACTGTGGGATACGGTCGCCTGCCTCAAATTTGTAGCTGTCGTCTCTATGGTTCCGTAGTATCACTTTTACTTCGCCAGTATACTTCATATCTATAACACCTCCGTCTACTTCTATCTCATACTTGCTTCCCATGCCACTTCTTGCCGCCAGTCTTCTGTATGTCCCTTTTGGTCATCCCATGCGATTCCAGTATCCACCAACATCTCTCTTGGGGCTGGTATGGTGTCATTTTTCAGCACGTGGATGTCATGTCCTGCTGCTATCCTTCAATCTTTTATTGGAATTATCACGTTTTGTGATAGCATTTTTATTCTTAGCCGGCTCGTCGTTCTGTTTTTTCTTTCACACGACTCATCTGAATTCGGTCCTGTCTGTGGCAGAGTGACACTTTGAAATATTCTGGTTTCAAAATTGACTGTTCACGATGCGTAGCTTCCTCTTCAAGGCACTACTCTGGCCGCCTGCTCAATGCATCAGGTTTACCCCCTCATCTGCAGGGTCGGTAGACAATTTTAAGATTGAAACTGGCTCACCATTGGGCCAACCAAATTTATTGGGGGTTCCAGACCTTAGTTGTGAGGAAATATTGTAGGTTCGGGTGGTCGGTATACACCGCCACTGGCTCGTCTGCCCCTAACAGGTAGTGCTTCCATTCATGAAAGCCATTCAAGATTGCTAATAGTTCCTTATCCTAAATCTCATAATTTTGTTGACCGTCGTTTACCTTTCGTGAGTGAAATGCAACTGGGTGTAGCCGTTTTCCTAAAAACTGGGACAGGATGCAACCTAGTGCAAAATTGCAGGCCTGAGTTTTGATTTCCATCTTTCTGTCCAGGTACAAATGGGCTAAGATAGGGGCTGAGGTAAATCTCGGTTTGGGTTCTTCAATAGCTTCATCCGACTCTTTTCCCCCAAACCATGACTGTTTCCCCACTTTGGTTTTCAACGTGTCTGTAATTGGCTTGGATACTTTTGAGAAGTTTTCTATAAAACGTCTGTAGAAGTTTGCCGAGCAGATAAAGATTTCTACCTCTTTTACTAATCATGGGGCTTTCCAATTTAGGATACTCTCAACTTTCTTTTTGCCCATTCTGATACCGCTTTTTCCTATGATGTATCCTAAGAATTGGACTCTGTCGACATAGAACATGGATTTCTTTAAGGATACAGCGAGGTCATGGTATTCAAGCCTTCCCAGTACTTGCCTTACTAGAGCCTCATGTTCTTACATAGTTATTGACTATATTAGAATATCATCTCAATATAATACAACTCCATGATCCAGAAACTCTTGTGGATAGTGTTCATCATGGCTTGAAACGTAGCAGTTGTGTTTACCAGACTCAATGGTATTACTTGGTATTTGTAATGTTCATATTATAGCCGGAAAGCCATTATCCATTCATCTTCCTTTATGATTCAAATTTGGTGGTAACCATCTTTTAGGTTCATTTTGGTAAATATAGTTGCACCGGCTACGCTGGCACTTCGTTTGGTCATGAGCGGTAAAGGGTATTTGTTGAGTATAGTTAACTTATTCAGTTGGCGGCAGTCCATACATATTCACAGTCTGCTATCAGGTTTGGGGACAAATAGGATCGGTGCACCAGCCAGAGATTTACTATGAACGATTTTTCCTTCTGCGAGCATTTTGTGAAGATCTTTGTTTAATTCTTCTAACTAACATTGGGAATATGGGTCCCTAGGGTGGGATGGCCCCATCCTTCAGATCAATCGCATAGTCGAATGTTAGTCTAAACACTACCATTTCCGCTTTCTCATTCTCAAAGAGTTTCTTGTATTGCGAATAAGGCTCTGACAATCCTCAGGGTTATACTTCCTCTTATCTGGTACGCCAGATCCTTCCTATCATTCTTGCTTCTTCATCGAAAGCCACCGTTTCGTCCTATTCGAACATGTTAGTGATAATTTCATCTTGCACATGTTTGATACACTTAGCGTGTGCGAAAGACCACCTTTCATGGTTTCCAATATGTTTTATCAGATGTTCCTGGTGCCACCATCCGAACAGTATGATCATATCATACTTGTCTGCGTCCGCAATTTCGCAGGACACAATGGGTGTATGGCCATTGGTTCCGATATCTAGTTTGATTGGATGTGAGTAATATTTTCCCCCTGTGTAGGATACTTCACTGTGAAATATGGTTATCCTAAGTGGGTTTTCTCTAATCTTATATGAGACTTTTAGGTTTTGTGCAGTGTTTCGATTGAGAAGAAAAATATTTGAACCAGAGTCTGATAAGACTCTAATCTTGTGTCATCTATCCGAGATAAACATCAAGACACCACCTTCTGGACATTCATAATGTCGTGGGCTTGCTTTGGTCTTGGTTCGCTTAGGGGCGGTGGCCCGTCTCTCATAGAATCTTTTCATGGTGGTAACTTGTTGGATTTGTTACTGTGTCTGTGCAGTTTCAGCTCTTGAAATCTCCTCAGAAAAAGCTTTCTCAACTATTATCAATATGAGTAATTTGTATATCTGCTAAGGTACCTGTCTGCCGTTTCACCAAATATTGTTGAAAACATCAAATAGTTTTTTGTTATAATCGGGATTTGAACACAGGACCTTTCCTAAAACACAACTTTTTGTTTGTATATTGGGCAGCCCACTACCACTGGTCTCTACTCCCTGCCGAGGGATTCCCATATACCACCAGCTTTTTGTCTGTATGAGCTGTGGTTTGGGGCTCGAATACGCGTTCCGCTTTGACCAACTTATTCACATGTTTTGCCGGTGTACGAGGATTCTACCATACCTCTCGCCTAATTCCACCAGCCTGAGCTTAAACTTTCTTCATGAGGTGGGTAGAGGTTCTATGTGTGCAATGAACGTGCTCAACTATTATCAAAGAAATCGAGGGATGTGTGCTTTGTCTGACATGACAACCAGAAGGGGTATCTTGTTATCGTGTATTGTGCCCCATAGGACTTGTGAGTTAATTTCCCTTATGACAAGCCGTTCTTTCAACTGTTTCCAATCGTGTTCTTTGAATCTGCCTCTGCGGATCATTGCGCTGCTGTCACTCTCGTTTGATGCCAGCTCCTCACCCAACATCTTGGCTCGAGCTCTGTACCTGGCTCCTTTCTTGCTGTCCTTTTGTCTCATTGGTTTTATACTAACCGTCGTTAGACCCAAGGGTCCTCCCAACAAGTGGAGCCATGTTCGAGTCCAGTCGCTCATGATGGGTCCTTTTGTTGCCGTCTCGAATTTGTCTGTGATATTGACTTCTAGGTCTTTCCCCGTACAACACCTGGCAGATCAACCGTCCCAAGTTGGAACTTATCATGCATTTTGGGAGCAATATAGCTCAATGCTATGGGCTTGAAAGATCCACCTCAGACTATTTCTATTCCCAGTTCGATGGTGGGACTACCCATATGCCGTCGCCCGTGGTGCCAAGGAGCCTCATGGCTCTTTATTCTCCATAAAGGTCCATGCTAGTGGCCTTTGGCTTGCTTGCTGTGAGCTCTCACTCTGGCTATCCTCAGCGACGGCGGCTACCCTCGGCTTTCTGGATCTTAGGTGCTTCGATATTCCGGTTGTTAATTTGAACAACTTTCACTTAATTGTACTGACAGAGATTTCTTTTGGATAGTGTTTCCATCCGTGGTGCGTGAGAGTAGACCTGGTACATTCTCCCTTCACCTTTCGTTCATCGATCCTTTTTACCCTATTCCAGTGTGGGTGTCGGCCTAAACCCTATAGATGATCCTCTGCCGGGGTGCCGTCTTCTCTTTTTCCTCCTATTCCTCCTTCTTGTTTGCTTGGTATGCCTTCTTTTCTTCAGCAGTATACTTGGGTTTTTTGTTGCCTTTGTCATCGTTGGCTCGTCAGATTTTCTTTTCCCACTCGAGTTTGACCCTGAGGACTTGTTGTGCTTAAGTTTTTTCCCTTCCTGGAAATCTTCTTCATCACAGACAGCTTCCCGGAGTGCTTCTATCCAGTCTCTATTGTCGGCGTATTCTTCTGGCATTCCCATATGTCACAAGGCTTCATTCGGTAATTGGTCTCTCATTAGTTTTTGGAAAGCGATTCCAGTAACTTTTGCTTTGACATTCCAATTTTCGAATTTCAATAGAATAAGTTGGTGTCATTCTTATATCAGACTTTCAGCATTTCACTTAGGGCCTTTTCTTCCTCGTGGGCAGGACCGAAGTGACATATAGCTAGTTCAGCAAAGACTTTCCCTGATTTGTAACCTTCTTACCGGGTATGTCCTAATTCCCCAGTCATTTGATTCCGATAAGTCATGGCAAAGGATGCTAGTTGTGATCATTTTGGAGGGGATAAGGTATATTTGATACGGTCTGCCTCGTCCTGCCACTGGTATGGGTTTCAATCAAAAGAATCCTTGCAGGTTGTAAGCCAAAACCTAATATCTTGGTGTTTGGCATGTTCATATTCTGATGGGAGTTGAGCTGGGAGTTTGATAGTTTCTCCTATGGCCTTCACTAGTGCCCTGGAGAACAGTATCCCATCCTCCCTAGCTTCTCCGTAGTTTTACCAATCAGATTTTCCTTTCTGGCAGGCTTTTCATTTCGTCTAACTGGTCTCGCGTCATGCCTTGCTGTTCTCTTATTCCTGCTTTCTTCTCCATCACTATCTCCAGGATCTGGAGTGCCCCCTACTGCCCCGTGCATTGTCGGATGTGGTCGTCCGCCACCTCCTTCATCCGCTCCGGCACTTGGTTCCAGCGTTGGGGTTGATCGCTTTCCTCTTACTTGGCTCATCATGGAAGTTACCACTTCGGTTAACTCTGCTATGTGGCTTTCTTGTCCTTCTCTGACTTCCTTGTTTCCCTCTAACTCAGTCAACATAGGATTGATTCTCCTCTTGTGGTTCTGTCGTTCCCTCCGATGTTGGGCCCTCATATCCAGAGGTTCTTGCCCTAACTGTTGGTCTCTACTCATACCTGCAGATCCCTCCGACTGTCTAGTTTGGTGAAGGTACAAGATGACCTGCTCGTGTTGAGCCTGGCGGCTGTCTTGTCCATTCATTCTCCCACTGACCTTTTTCAGGGCTTCTTGCAGTACTTCTGTCACTGTTTCCTCTTGTCTCATACTAATGTCGATTTGTCTTAGCTCTTCTCCTACATATCTAGCACCTTTTATTATTTGTCTCTCCATCCGACATAATTTTGTTATCAAATGCTAGTTTTGAGGTGGGAGAGATTGGAATGCCAGATGTTCAGGATCGAATGCGTTGGGCTAAGTCTTTTTGGTCGAGATTTAAACTTTAGTTGATACGGTCCAGTTGCTTGTTCATTTCTGGAGTGACTATGGGTTCTCCTGCGGGTTGTGACTGTTGAGATTGAGATCGCCTCATTACTGCTCACTGGAAGAATTCTGTTGGGAGTGCAGGGGATGGTATAGTATCAGTAGATTTTGCGATCGTAGTGTCTTGAGATGTCACAGTTGGAGCTTGGGACCGGGACAGTTAGTCTGTCTCAGTGGGGTCTTGCCCTGCTCCTTCGGGATTAGGTTTCGACATTTTAGCAAAGTACACAAGTGACTCTTTTCTTTTGGGGTTTTTCAGACTATTCACTCTACAGGGCGCAGTTCCCCTTCTTCTTCAATAACTTGGGACCACTGTGGGTCCTAGTGGTTGGCTTCTATTGGTACGGGATGCCAAACAAGTTCTTCCCTGTAGAATGACAGGTATAGTCATTGAAAATATGATATGAGGATTGTAGATTGAGGATTTGAGTACCATTCATAGGTAGGGTCAATGGTCTCTTGTCTTGATTCTAATGATACAACAAGTTCCATTGTTGATAATGGTATTTCTGGGTAAGGTTCAATGAGTTTGTGATATTGCGATTCGTATTGGTCATCAATATCACACATGTGACCCAGTAACATAGATATTAACAATATACTGTTATGGGGGTAGTTGTATTCTAAAGTCATGTGAATATACTAAGCCCAATCGTTCTGTACTTCGCAGAATATGTCTAGGGAGACGAAAGTGAATAAGGTAAAGTAAATAAAACGATAAACAATGTTTAACGTGTATATCTTGTTAGGGTCTCCTCTTCGTTTCTTGATGATCAGATAAACCCTAGGAAGACACCTCAATATTTACATTCGGCCTCTGGGTCTTCACGGGCTACATAATTATTCCATCTAAACTAGTATTCTCCGCACAATTATCCTGTCTGCTTTCGAGTGGGAGAGCCAATTGACCCTGAACCAAGGTGTTATTCCTACTATTGTTTTCACCACTTATTGCCAGATATTTCTGTCTTATCGGGAGGGTGTGGAGTCCGTTCTCCTAGATGGCAATACAAATATTTATCCGTTGTGAATAGTTTTTACGAACGATCTCCATGTCTATGCATGACAGGGGATTGCCGGCTGGGTGGAAGACTGCCCATCTTCATATTGCTGGCTCCGTTTAGACTTCGACTACAGAAGGCATTTCCGCATCTCAACTGGCATTACACTACTCTCCCTATGGATCAAACCACTCATTACGACTATAGTTATAGGTCCCTGTACCAACAAGCCCTTTGGGCCTGTATCCCACTCTCTTACCAAGTATAGTGCTTTCCTCCTGGTTCTGCCCGACTTCCCATACCGAGGAAACCTAACAAGTGTAGATACGTCCTATGAGCTATTGCCACTCTTCGGATACTATATCTTGAAGTGGTTATAACTTTATACGACCTTGTCCCCTTGAGATGCTTTCACTTGCATCCGCTGCTCTGAGGTCTCCTTTCATCTATTCTGCGAAAAGCAACCGGTCGGACGGACGGCCAAGATGTATATGGCATTACAAGTAGGGTGTTCCTTACTTGTGTCTTTGGTGAGGGGACAAAACTTTCCAGACAACATATGGTAATCTCTTGTCCCAATTTCTGGGCTGGAGGTGGGTGTTGCTAAGTCTTTTTCGGATGTTCGTGTACAAAGATAAGGCAGCTTGACCCCCTCATCCTTCAATGAGCTCTGTGCCTAATAGGAAGCAGAAAACCTCATTAGAAGGGAAGCCAACCCTACAGCCATCAATTGAATTCCATTCTAGTAGGCTCTTCTCCTCCTGAGTAGCAGAGTATTCAACTTCATTGATCCTGGTAGTGCCACAAGCACTAATTTCTTTTTCTCGCAAGTTGTAAAATAGTGGCATTGTTGAAAATCCTTATTTGTATATTCTATAAAGTTATATTAATTAGTTTTTAGTGTCTGAAAGAGCTGTAAAACAGCCAAGCTTGAAAATATGTGGTATATTGCACTTGTCTTCTATGAAGGTGGTAACAATATTAAGAACACCATATAGTTAACACTGTCGAAGTATATTCCAAGTTGGCGTGATGAACAAGAGAAAGGAAATCCACCGCCCTTTATATACCCTTTATTGTTACACAAACATTATTAATACCCAAGGAAACTTCTAGAATCTACCAGTTGATACAGGACCATTCTCATACATGGATAGAAAATCTTACTAATTGACACTTCCCCTAAGTTTCTATCCTTAATCTTTCCCGAAATTCTTCAAATAAAACCCTCTTTAGTTCTCTAGTACACAAATCCGCCAAATTATCCTTTGTTCCAACTGAAACTATCCTAATATCGTCTTTTTCTCTTCACTCTCTAATCAAATGAAATTTTAGATCACTATGTTTTGTTCAATCTGATACTCTAGTGTTCTCGGTAAATTATATCGCAGCTTGATTGTTGCAATGTATCGTGGGTGTTGTATTGATGGTAAGTAATGCTAGTCCTCATCGTAACCAGATACTTTGTTTTGAAGCAAAAGCAAGGGCAATGTATTCGGCAATGGTTGTTGAATCAGTAACGGTTTTTTGGTTTCTTTGATCGACATATAGTTGTCTGTCCGAATGTTTGTATGACTAGGCCAGTATAGGAGTGTCGATCGGTAAGGTTTGGAGCCAAGGAGCTATTGCTGTATATCCTAAGAGGTATCTCAGTAGTATCGTACTTCTATCTTAGACTATAGGTGATTGTTTCTTTTAGCTATCGAAGTACTCGTTTTGCTGCTAATAGGTGTATGACTGTTGGTTTTGAGGAAAATTGTCCAAGGAAATGTGTTGCATAAGCGATATTGGGACAAGTTGCTGTGGCTGCGTACATTAGTGATCCTATGATGGACTGATAGTGTTTCTGGTCGCATAGGTCCTCATGGTCAGTCGCTTTATTCAATGTTGAACTTACCCTCAATTGGTGTATTGACCGGGTTGCAGTTTGCCATCCCGAATTGTTCTAAGATTTCTGTTATGTAACGTTGTTGATAGATCTTAGGGCGTTTAGTTGATTTTTCTATTTGCATACCGAGTGATAGAGAGGTTTTGACGCTGTTGCATTTAAAGCTGGATTGAAGTTGTTCGATACATTAATTGACGAGGTTGGATTGTCTGGTGATTAGTATATCATCAACGTAGATACAACAATACAAATCTTTTGAGACAAGTATACAGGGATCGAAGTTGGTAATCGTTAAGATTATATTTTTAAGGGCTTCGGGAAGATGGAAGTACCATAGGCGTGGAGATTGTTTAAGTCTGTATATGGCTTTGTTGAGTCTCCATACTTTGCCATTTTTTTAGTAGCCTTCTTGTAATTCTCAGTCGGTTTTTATCGTCGATATCGCTGTATAGGAATGCCCATTTAACATCGAGTTGTCGTAGGGTATAGTTTCATTTTACCGATATACTAAGGAGGATTCGTAAGAATTAGGATTGTGCTACTGAGGCGTAGATGTCGTCAAAGTCTTCCCCCGGTTTCTGACTATATCCTTTGCTGCAATATCTTCCTTTTCGTCGTTCGATAGTACTGTCCTTCTTGACCTTATTTTTATAAACCCATCGCCCTTTTAGGATTGTTTGATTAATTTGTCGGTTAACTTCTTCCCCAACTCCTCTATCCCATAAGCTGTCAAGACATTCCGGCCCAGTTTAAAATCTGTGACACTAGCCTATTTGGGTAAGGTGGAAAGTCACATGATATAAAATAGAGAAGACTATTTACAGTGAGATGTAAGAAAACACTCGTAGCAGAAGGAAAGATTACACTCCCGGCAGCGGTTATTTACTGCCCGCACAGTTGAGCCACCTCCTGTTACTTTTTTCCACCTACAAAACAC
>Ga0307507_10007018_pt1 | contig 16702 bp, 13 predicted proteins | sample 7_EM_MG_FD_207223 | JGI IMG/M metagenome (GOLD analysis project Ga0307507, IMG submission 207223) | Populus trichocarpa ectomycorrhiza microbial communities from riparian zone in the Pacific Northwest, United States - 7_EM | ecosystem: Host-associated > Plants > Roots > Unclassified | place...
TGTTGTTTTTTTTTAAATTTATTTTTTAATTGAGGATGATGTTAGATTTCTGATCCTTGGTTATAATTTAATTAATTAATAATTGATAAATCTTGTGAAGCCATGCTGTTTTCCTTTGAAGGTTATGGGGGGGGGGTTATTTACAGTTTCGCAATTGAAAGTAAAAGGAAGGATGTGCTTTATTGGCGCCATTGTGTGTCATTAGTTCCACTAGACTAGAAACCTTTCGTAGTCGGTAATCCAAGTGTGTGAAATTTTGGGTCAGTCACCTTAGCATTATTTCGTGTCTTGTGGAAACACTGAAACTATAGAGCGTATTCTCTGGGATTTTCTGTTAAAGTTATATAATTTTTGGCATTTAGGATTTTTTTTTAGTTACCTGTTTGCTTTCTAAACAGGTGGTAGTTTTTCCTTACTGTGTTGATAGTTTACGCTTTTAAACAACGAATGAAAAGAAAAAAGGCCAGTGTGAGAAGTTGCCTGCTTAAAAGATAAAATAATTTTGAAAGAAAGATGGTCAGAAAAATCATAAACCCATTCTGGAACTGTTCATACATGCTGTTGCTCTTGATACAGTTTAACGAAGTACTTTTGTAGCAATGAAGCTTCATTCAGGTAACCTTTTTTGTCCATGCAGGAAATCTCTACTTTTCGCGGCTGGTATCTTAGCTGCTGGTGGGACTGCTGTGTATGTGCAGTCACGGATTAGGTCTAAGAAATCTGATTCTTTTCTTTATTACAATGGGATCAAAGATGATAAAAAGATATCAGATAAGCTGGTTACTAATGGCAAGAAAACTGTACAAAAGAAAGGAGGTTTAAAGGCACTGCAAATTCTAGCCTCAGTTCTTCTGTCCCATATGGGTAAAACAGGTGCCAAGGACCTTTTGGCTATGATTGCCATAGCAGTAAGTTTTTCTTTTCTGCATACTCAAATATAATTATTAAATCAATCAATATCTATATCTTTTTAAGTTCCCCATCCTCAGGGGTGTCTAAATTTGCTGCTAAATCTGTATGAGAAAGCAATATATTTGCATGGATTTCTTCTAGGTTCACGGTGTATATATAACACTGGTTTACTTTTTGTGATTTATATTCACTATAAATTTTATTTCCAGTTTATCTAGCAACAAAAATCTAAAAAAAGTTTCAAATGCAACTCACTTATGTATAAGAATATGACTGGAAGCATTGAAACAGAGTGGCATTAGATGTGTGGTAACCGAATTGCTCCTGGTACATGGTATCACTATCTTACTCGTCAGAAATGAGCTAGGTCATGGGAAAGAAATTAACCAGGTGTCACAACTGAATATAGATGATGGTGATGAGTAGCAGCAAACTGGTGTGTCTTGGTCAGTTTCCTGATGATATGATCTCCCAATAACATTTCTCAATGTCTTTATTTAGATGAAGAGGGGTTGTTATTTTTATTTAATCTGTTGATAATGGCACTAACTCGGTTTATTTCATTTATAGAATCACTAGAACAACTTTGTACCTCTTTATGTGGAACCTGTTATATTCCTGATAAATCTCTTTGTAAAATGTTGGATTTTTGGATGATTTTAGTCAAGAACAAGGATTTCTTAACATTATAATGCTAATAGTAACACAAGATGGAATTAGGATTTATGACATACTCTAGATGTTTGGTGCACTCTGTTGTTACTGTGGTTTGAACTTGCAGCTGCAGGGTGTCATCAAGCCAGCGATTAGAGTAAAAATTGGCACTGTAACAGTTGACTTCTAAGATCATCTTCATGCTGTCTCCCAAATTGCAACTAAGTACCCAGTATTCAACAATGAAATGAAAAAAAATAAAAATAAAAGAATGACAAAAGAGCTATTTATTGCTGAATGAGAAAAAGAGAGTGGAAACCGTTGATTTATGTTATGCAGGCATTATCTTTCATGCTTGTACTTTCTGCTCAACTGTTAGAAAATAAAAGGAGACTTTTACTTTGAAGTTTCTTTATTTTCTGAAGTGGGTGCAAAATGGATCTTTTGTGGGTTTATTTGGTATAGAATATTTATTCATTAATTCAAGCACCTGTTTTCCCCAAACACGTGCTATCACCCTTTCAGTTTAGCTTGGCAGTATTTTCATGAACAATAATGCTCTTTGTGGCATTATCTAAGTATGTGTTTACATCCTTTGTGCAGGTCTTGAAAACTACTTTGAGCAACAGATTAGCGAAAGTGCAGGGTTTTTTATTCCGTGCTGCTTTTCTCCAACGTGTACCGTTATTTTTCCGGCTGATATCTGAAAATATCTTACTTTGTTTCCTTCTATCCACCATTAATTCTACTTCGAAGTATGTAACTGGAACCTTAAGTCTCTGTTTCCGAAAAATACTGACGAAAGTTATCCATGCACATTATTTTGAGGTAAAATGATCTCCTTTTAGGGAAGGATTAACTTTTCTCTGGCATGTACAATTATCTCTCTCTGCTATAGTTCGTCTCCTTTTGAAGTTGCTGTGATAGCCCCCCACCCCCGGGGGAAGTTCTATCATTCATGATGGCACTTGCAATTTAGGATTGAATATGGAAATTTTGAAATTCATTTACTGATAAAGTAAGATGCGGCTTGCAATGTACTCTTTGATTTGGTCAAAGGCAATCTTTGATGAGATGCTGCCTAATGACTATATTTTGAACTTTGCTTAGTTTTGAACGTTGTTTTCTTAGTTGTTCATTAAGCTTATCTTTCTGTTTCAGAACATGGCATACTATAAAATATCACATGTTGACGGTCGGATTACTAACCCTGAACAACGTATTGCAAGTGATGTACCGAGGTTCTGTTCAGAGTTGAGTGAACTTGTCCTTGATGATTTGACTGCAGTTACTGATGGTCTGCTTTATACTTGGCGCCTTTGTTCATATGCCAGCCCTAAGTATTTGTTTTGGATGGTGGTAATTATTTGACTTTTTTTCTCTAATATTTAGATAGGAAATATTGGCATTATAGATTTTATGAAGACATATTTTCTTGCATGACTGTTGATGATGGCCTTCTCAAGTTAATAAGATTGATGTCTTATAGTTCGCTACTTTACTTGTGATGTCTAGGCCTATGTATTGGGAGCAGGAACCTTGATTAGAAACTTCTCTCCTGCTTTTGGGAAGCTAATGTCTAAAGAACAGCAGTTAGAAGGTGAATATAGGCAGCTACATTCCCGTTTGAGGACCCATGCTGAAAGCATAGCATTTTATGGTGGAGAAAATAGAGAAGAATTTCATATTCAGCAGAAGTTTAAGACCCTGATTGGACACATGAGAACTGTCTTACATGACCATTGGTGGTTTGGAATGATTCAGGACTTTTTATTGAAGTATTTTGGTGCTACTGTAGCTGTTATTTTGATTATTGAGCCTTTTTTTGCTGGCCAACTTAGACCTGATGCTTCAACTTTGGGAAGGGCAGAAATGTTGAGCAATTTAAGATACCATACCAGCGTGATAATATCACTATTTCAGTCCCTGGGAACTCTTTCTATAAGTTCAAGACGACTGAATCGTCTCAGGTATATGTAACATTATGATGCTTTTAGTCATGGACTAAAACAAGACCTTTTTTTTGCATTAATATTATAATTTCTTCAACTTTATTCTTTTTAAAAAAAGCCCTGCCTACCAATTCTTTGACTACTTCCCCTGCAAAAGCTTCAAGCATGTATGTCTGCAATGACAAGTTTATTTGTGCTTTATCACAGTGGTTATGCTGACCGCATTCATGAATTAATAGCCGTATCGAGAGAGCTGAGCAATGGTGATAAATCATCACTGCAAAGAAGTGGAAGCAGGAACTACTTCAGTGAAGCTAATTATGTTGAGTTTTTTGGTGTCAAGGTACTTGGAATTTATTGATCATGATGATTGCAGACACTGTTACTCTATATTGGTTAAGATTCCATGTTCTAATACCAATAGTGCTTTCCAGGTTGTCACCCCAAGTGGTAATGTTTTGGTTCAAGACCTGACTCTTAAAGTTGATTCAGGATCTAATCTATTGATTACAGGTATCCCTTTGAACTTGAGAGAGCATCTCATTCCTGCAATGTCTTTTTATTGATATTGTTACTCCATTTCCTTGCTCTTTGATCACTGCTCTCCTTGGTTTGTTGTTTTTATGCTGCTATATAAAGTATATTGTCATTTTCTCTTGAAGGTCCAAATGGTAGTGGGAAGAGCTCACTTTTCCGAGTTCTAGGTGGCCTGTGGCCATTGGTTTCTGGCCATATTGTGAAACCAGGAGTTGGTTCTGATCTTAACAAGGAGATCTTCTATGTTCCACAAAGACCATACACTGCTGTAGGCACACTCCGTGATCAATTAATTTATCCTCTTACTGCAGACCAAGAGATTGAACCACTGACCCATAGCGGAATGGTGGAGCTGTTAAAAAATGTAATTCTCATTTTTTCCCTTCTTTGTTCCTGAAATTTGCTTTCATGATCAATTATTTAACATTTTTGTAGTTGTATTGAAATTTTGTAAATGCTTTTTGTGTAATTGATGTTTCTGTGTTCATATTCTAGGTTGACCTTGAGTATCTATTAGACCGTTATCCACCCGAGAAGGAGGTTAATTGGGGTGAGGAACTGTCACTGGGGGAGCAACAAAGGTTAGGGATGGCCAGGCTGTTCTACCATAAGCCAAAATTTGCAATTCTTGATGAGTGCACTAGTGCTGTGACTACTGATATGGAGGAACGTTTTTGTGCTCAAGTACAAGCTATGGGAACATCTTGCATAACCATATCTCATCGTCCAGCTCTAGTTGCATTTCATGATGTGGTTTTGTCCTTGGATGGAGAAGGAGGCTGGCTTGTTAATTACAAAGGGTTAGTACTTCAAGTTGGTAATTTTTTTTTGTTTGCACATGTGAAACATCGATGCATTAATTGAAACCCTTTGAACTTCAGGAAGGATTCTCCAGCCCTGACTGAAGCTGGGGGTGATCTCACAGGGGATTTTGAGACAGAACGCAAAAATGATGCCATGATAGTTCAAAAAGCATTTTCCACAAGTGATAAGGTCTTATTAATGCTCTCATGTTTTTATCGTGGACATATATTTATAGTGCCCCATTGGATTTATTTTACTTCATTTAGAACTCATTGGCGGCATTTATCTAGGCCACACACTCGTATATTTCAGAAGTGATAGCAGCATCACCCAACATAGACCATAATGTTCTATTGCCCATTGTTCCACCACTTCAAAGGGCTCCAAGGGCATTGCCACTGAGAGTAGCTGCCATGTTTAAAATATTGGTGAGTCCATTCAAAATCAATGGTGTAATGATACATGCTAATGGCTTGAGGATTTGTTAACTTAGTCGTCGCTATTTCAAACTTGTCTTGCAACATCTTAAACTGAAGAGTGCCTTCCTTGGGTGGTGCATCATTTGCAACGTCCAATTTGGGCAAAACTCATTTTATTCCCTGAACTTTGGATATTTCAATAACTTATTCCTTAAATGATCAATTTAGTTATTCAAAAAATCAATTTGGCTCTAAATTCAGTTTCGATTAAGTCCCTCAAAGCTATAGTCGGTGGTAAGCAATCATGTTTCAATACAGAGACAATTACAATTTAATCTGAAAACTTTATTTATAGATGATTTAGTCTCTCACTGTTAAGTTCTTTCATTTTTTGTTAGGGTGATTTTAAACTGAATGTGAGGTAGAACATTGGTTTGATTAGTTGAAAAAAGATTCAGGTTGTTAATATTGCGATGGTAATTGAATTGTTGTATGCTTTTCTTCGTAAAGTTGAAATTTAGAGGTTGCTTTATGGAACCTAAACCTTCCTTATTCTCCTGCTCCAACTTCAATTTCATCCATATTTTAGCCATTGTTATGCTGTAATCATTGTTTGTGTTGTTTTCTCTTCCTCCCCTGCACCACATATGATACCTTTATGTTTGCTGGACTATGAATTGTGACAAACTGCCACACTTGCATAGACCTTTGCTGGTGTGCGCTATTAATTTTTAAGACCTGCAGTGAATCTGAAGTGTCTCGTAAAACTTTTATCTGTCTCCTGTTTGTTTTAACTTTTAGTTCCTTGCATATCTTTTTATTACCTATGTTTCAGGTACCAACTATACTTGACAAACAAGGGGCACACTTATTAGCAGTTGCTTTCCTTGTTATCTCAAGAACATTTGTCTCAGATCGGATTGCCTCATTGAATGGTACTAATATCCAATTTGGTTTTATGCATTTGGTGTTCTGTGGGATAACATTCTTGTTATTGAATGCATTAATTTTCGCAGGTACAACTGTAAAGTTTGTTTTGGAGCAGGACAAAGCATCTTTTGTTCGATTAATAGGTGTTAGTGTTCTTCAAAGTGCTGCGTCGTCTTTTATTGCACCTTCTTTGAGGTATTGCTGATGATTAATTGACTTGCATAGAAAGTCAAACAAAACCATTGATCTAGTATTATGGGTGCTGCCTTTTAGATTTTTTTAGACTATTTGATCCTTGTAATTTGCAAGTCTTTGGTTGTTACTCTAATTTTTTCACCTTTCACATGGAAACAAATGTTTATACTTCATGGTTTTCTTATCACTCTTGTCTGCATGGCCAGTGTGAATGGCCCTCATTACTGGACAGAGAGTTAAAAACAGTAAAGTTGAATGGCCCTGATGTCTTTTTTCCCTTTTCCTTTGCTCGTGATATATCATTGTCCAGTTAAATGTGCTTAGACAAGAGCTAGGATGGGTGACCTCCGGGGAAGTTCTTGTCTTGCATTCATCTTTCTATAAGGGAAAGAATCAGTTTGGGGGTGGTTTACAAAGCACTTGCGTCATTTTAAATCTTTCATCCCAAATTCATGGTTGAAAGTTTCATATTTTGATGCTATCAGAAAACATTTTTTGCTGCTGCATTAAAGAATACTCCAATATTATTAGGCTTGACTATGGTGTGATGGGTTGAATGGTGAGAACTTATCGTATCTTTTTGGTGCACACTTAGTGGTGTAATCTACACTTTTGTTATAAATTATCTCTTGTTCCACAGACACTTGACAACTCGGCTGGCCCTTGGATGGAGGATTCGTTTGACTCAACATCTACTAAAGAACTATTTGAGAAACAATACATTTTACAAGGTAATCGGATCCCATATACTTAAATTAGTTCCTTGTTGTTGGCCTTTTATTTGAATGCAGAGCAGCAGAAGTGTACTGAGCTTGTTTGCTCGGAACGCATTGTAGAATAAGTTAATTACTTGTATAATTAGCCAGCTGTCAGTGTTGAATGGAACATTTTGTTTATGCAAGTTACATGCTGCAATTTTCTCACTCAATGACAGCGCATTTTTCAGAATGGTTTTCCATTTGTTGAAGCTTATGTCTATTTCTTGTGTGCTGTTTGTTGCATCTAATATTAACAGTTTTAATTCATGTCAAATATACTTGTAGGTTTTCCACATGTCTAGCAAAAATATTGATGCAGATCAGAGAATAACACATGATCTGGAAAAGTTAACCACGGACTTGTCTGGACTGGTAACTGGAATGGTGAAGCCATTAGTAGATATCCTGTGGTGAGTACTTGTGTAGACTTTATTTGATTTATTTGTGCTTTCATACTTCCATAAGTTCTCGACCCCCCCCCCACAAAACCTTCCTCCCTCTTTAAAATAATTATTCCATTGAATTTGTAAGGTTCACCTGGAGAATGAAGCTCTTAACAGGTCAGAGGGGAGTTGCCATATTGTATACTTATATGTTGCTTGGTTTGGGTTTTCTGAGGGCTGTTACTCCTGATTTTGGTGATCTTGCTAGTGAAGAGCAACAACTTGAAGGAACCTTTAGGTAATCTCAGATCTTGTTTCTGCCTTGCATATTTGATCTTGAAGTATTTTTTACATGTCCGTTCCCTTCCAAAAAGATATCTAAGTATATCTGAATGTGGAAGATACCAAGGACAACCATGATTGGTGCTGCATTTTTTTTTTGGTGAAAAAACTGTCCTTACATTGTCAATGAATAATTCAGGTTCATGCATGAGAGACTGCGCACACATGCTGAATCTGTTGCTTTCTTTGGAGGTGGAAAACGAGAAAAAGCTGTAAGCTGCTTTTATTTTGTCAGTGTACTGTTTCATAAGTTTAAATGTCAATTGGTGCTTTAGAGTAATACTTCTCAATGGTTTGGGCTTTGGTCTTTACATATGCATAATGCACTATAAATTGAATGTGTGGTTCAAAGGTCAAGTCATCAAAGTCTACAATGATAGATAGAATACCGGCAATTTTTATTTTGGATTCAATGTGCAAGGGGGAGTACATCCTTGTTTTCTGGTAAATACTGCCTCATAATACTGGAGGCGTGGTTGATCCAAAACTAATAGATATTATTCGAACTACTTAGTATGAATGTGTACCTTTTGTTTAGCTCCTTCTTGAATCATTGTAATGGGACAAATAAAATATGTTTGTTAATCTAGTGGGAAAAAGTACGGAAAGGTTCCTTTAATGAAGTAAAAGATTAAAAAGTTCTATTGTATCTTTTAAATACCAATAAGTTCACTTTTATATTTCTTTTTTAATGAAGTTCATATTTGATTATACTACCTTTACGATCCTTTTCATATATTGTAAAAAATGGCCATTCTAGTGGTTTTTCTTTTCTTTCTTTCTTTTTTCTTTGGCTCAAGAAACTTTTATGAGATTTTTTTTTTAAGTTTGTAATTTTTTAATTATATATTAATTTATAATTGGAATACAATTCTTTTATCATATCATCATTGCAGATCTTGGGCAAACACAAATGAAACTGTAATTATAAAAAAAATGAAAACAAATTTCTTTCATATTTGTAAATATTTTTTTTGAAAAATAAAAAAGTAAGATTTCATTGGTATAATGAGGTACTCTAAACTTTTTATAGTTTAAAATGATCATAGCAAGAATAAAACAATCACATCATAATCCACAAGGCTCTAATCATTAAATTTATTTTTGGCTGAAAAGCTGAAAATATTTTATTAGCAAAAAATTACATACATGTTATAGAGTATTCTAGTAAAGGTAAACAGTTTATTTTTGGGGTTTGATAGGAAATATAATAAAAGGTTAACTCATTTGGAAGAAAAATTGAAAGTTAAACTTTAGGGTCATATAAAAAGATGATAGGACTTGCTTGTCATTTATTTCTCAAAAGTGAAGTACTCAGTTTATTTGCTGATACATGTTAATATAGCAGGGTCCCTGGTGTCATTTTTGACACTAGATAACATTTTGAAGCCTGATCAACATATTATCGATTGTCATCTTGCTTGTGTTAAGTGTCTGCTAGTTTCCTGAATTTTACTTTCACAGGCTAATTTAATATGGAAAATAGGTTTAACTTTACAGATTGCTGAAATTTAAGTGGCTAGTTAGTGTCAAAACCTACTCCCTTTTCTTTTCTTTTCTTTTTTTCTTTTTATTTTTGGGTATATAGTCAAAATTTTATAAGTTTGAGACTGATGTGCTGCAATTAGGTCAATTGAGGGGTGAGTAGAGAAAGAGATTATCAAAAAAACCATTTTTTCTGTTATTTGGAAGGATTGCAATAGAACAACTTTTAGGGGGGAGATAAATTCTTATTCTCTTGAATTGATTATTGGAGTAGCAATATATACTTTTGGCCTACAGGGATTTCTTTTTAAAAAACTTGTCTCTGTATTTGGGTGCATCACCTCGGTGTCTTTTCTGAAAAGCCTTTGTTTTTTGCATGTATTACTTCATCTTCATTTAACCTGACATGAAAAAGTTGCATCTCAAATGGACATGGATACACGTGTATGATCTTTTAATGTGGTTATTTGTCTAGCACCCTTACCCAGTCTATTTTTTATCCTTATAAACACAAAGGATGGTTAATATGTCTAAGCTTTGAAACTCTTCAAGCAACTGATTTACCATTTGTACCATGCATGTTAAAATGGCGCTGTTGATTTCTGCCCTCTATCTTTGCATCCAAAGAAGTTGATTTTTGATTGTAAATTTGTTTTCTTGTCTTCCATATAAATTGTTCTGTATCACCTAACTTTATTGTTGCAATGCAGCGTGGAATATCCTTCTCTCTTTATTTTTTTTTCCCCTCCATAATTCATTTGGTTTGCTCTTTTTTCAATTGAGCAGATGATTGAGTCAAGATTCAGGGAACTTCTTGACCATTCCATGTTGCTTTTGAAAAAGAAATGGTCATATGGCATACTCGATGATTTTGTGACAAAGCAACTCCCACATAATGTAACTTGGGGTTTGAGCTTGTTGTATGCCATGGAACACAAGGGAGATCGAGCCATGACCTCAACTCAAGGTGAGATCAGTAGAATGCTCAACTTAAGTTGCATCTCTCACTCATTCTCTTATGCTAGCTAGTTTTTTTCAGGCGAACTGGCACATGCATTGCGGTTCTTAGCATCTGTTGTCTCTCAAAGCTTTTTAGCCTTTGGAGACATCCTTGAGTTGCACAAGAAGTTTGCTGAGCTTTCTGGCAGTATAAATAGAATTTTTGAGCTTGAAGAGCTTCTGGATGCTGCTCAGTCTGGTACATCCTTCTTTACTTAACTATCTATAGCACTCTTATTTCATGTGCCTTTGGTGCAGAAGAAGAGAGATGAAAAGTTTGTTTTCATGTTATTCTACAAGCAAGTTAACAAAACTGCATGTTACAGACAACATGACAAGCTGTGGAAAGAACACACTCAAGTTGAGCTACAAAAATAACAAAATGAATTGACAGTATTAAATGAAAATGCATGCCTTGTTTGCTGAGGGAAAAAGGTTTAACATATAATTTTATCCCTGGAACCAAGTAAAACACTATTGTATGAATAAGCAATATTGTTAAAATAGACTCAATTAATAATGGTCAACGAAATTGGCAAACTAGGGAAGAAAGACTTGAAGTTGAGCAACAAAAACAGGGAAAAATTATATAGGAATAAGGTAACATTTATTATCTATAACCTTATATTCCTGGGAATATTAATTTGCTACAATGCGTCAATTCTAGACAATTTCTTGTGCCCAGGGAACGTGACGTTCCCAAAGAAATAAAATAAAATACTGCTTGGAGTCTACCATTCCAGCCTCTTGGCTATTCTACTTCCCTTCATTTCAAATCTCCCCAAATATGCTTGCTTTTTCATAAAAGAAGCTGATTTAGTGAGATTTTCTGGTCCTGCCACCGATGAAAAACATGGGTGTGCGTAAGAGATGCCTTATGAAAGGGTTGAATGGTTTAATTTGGTACTTGTACTGCTGATTTCAAAAGTATCTTAATGTCATTTGACTTCTAATATATATAGAATAGCATGTAACATTAATGTATTTGCACATGAACTTCAATCCTTTTTCCCTTCCCAAAGGTTTGGGCTTATATACAAGCACACTATAAGTGCTGCAACAGCAGCAATTAGTTTTATCTAGCTTATCTTTCTTGGGGACTTTAAGCAGTACTAAGTGCTTAAAGTTCTAGAGATCTGCCTTATGTCTTTGAGATGTATACCTGTGTGCTTCCCAGGTGATGGTCTGGTTGTAGTGAATATCACATTCCTATCTAGAAGGATAATTCTTGCCAGAGTTCACTAAAAAAGTAATTGCTGTTAGAATTGTTGTTGTTCATATTTCATAAATGGTCAGTAGTAGTCACCAATGGTAGCAATCTAGAAGCCTAAACCTTAAAGGAGAAGAAACAAACTTGTTTGAGATAATTTCATCTTCAATGCAATGCTGGAGAGAGTTAAGCAAATCAAAGTTCTTTTAAGTGTCTCTGAAGAAGATAAATCTGGATACTGTGGGATTGAGCTGGGATTTGTTTGTAAAATGTACTGTCTCATCAGAAAGCATTTGGATCTCTCTCTCGCTCTCTCTCTCTCAGTTCTTCCAATATGACTGTTCTTGTTATACCAAGCTTATTTTTCTCTCTATATTATGCAAATAACTATTGCCGGTGCGAAGAGTCCATTACCATTGTTAGGTTTTTGTTTGGTTCTATTTCTTAAAAGGTCTACATTTACTCTTATAGTTTCCTTATAAAGTTTTTGCCTGCCCAGGGGATTCGTTGAATAGTAAACTATCTCCATCTAAGAACAATGAACTTTACTCAAAAGATGCCATTTCCTTTATGGAGGTCGATATCATTACTCCAGCACAGAAATTGTTGGCGAGGCAGTTGACATTTGACATAGAACAAAGAAAAAGCCTGCTTCTAACTGGTTAGTGAAGTGATTTCTTATGGACCTTGTTATACTGTTATATTATCAAACAAGCTATTGTTATTTCAATTGCACACCTGATATGCATGTCAAACTATTAAGGTCCGAACGGGAGTGGGAAAAGTTCTGTTTTTAGAGTCCTCAGAGGTCTTTGGCCCATTGCTAGTGGAAGGATTGCTAAACCATCACAACATATTAGTAAAGAGACTGGATCAGGTTGTGCTGTCTTCTATGTTCCTCAACGACCATATACATGCTTGGGAACCTTGAGAGATCAAATTATCTATCCTCTCTCTCGTGATGAAGCAGAAGTCATGACACTAGAGTTGTATGAAAAAGGTAACATACTTGCACAAATTCCTTTTCCTTGTTTTGCTCTCTAGTTTCTATTTTCATGTCTCCTGTATGTACATGTTAAGTTGAATATGTAGCATTGCATCTGTTGTCCACCTCTTTCGAATCCATTTCATGGATGGCTAGTGGCTATAGCATTACATATGAGTATATATAGGCACCCGTCTGTCTCAATTTTAACTATCCAATTTATTATGAAGGATGAATTTAAGTTTTATTAATATTCCCAAAGAATGGGAAAGGACAGAAATAGATGTTCCAATTTCAACTTTTGAAACTCTACTTAAAATAGCTAAAAGAAAGGCCCCTTTATTGAAAACATTTTTTTTTTCATTTGCGCTTATTTTCTATTTTGGCTGCTACTGGCTGACCATGAAATTATGCAAAGTCTGACAGTTCACTCGTTCCAGACTATAAATTTGCTTAAAAGATTGAGAGGGAGTACATCCTAAGCTATCCTGAATTTGAAGGTATAATTGTATATAGTGAATACAACTGTTACTGAATCCTTGCACTGAAAATTATGTGGAATTTTTGAGATATTGATCTAAAGCTCTTTGTTTCTCTACGGCTCCCTGCTATATTCATCTGATGACATCTAGACAGCGATTAAAGTTGAACGGCAGAATTAAGTGAATTTAGATTTTCTACTGGTTTTCCAATAGCGTTACAGCAGAAAGAGTTTGATTTCATTCAAGATCTATTGTAACAAATTAACAATTATTTCAATTTTCTGGAATTCTGACATTGTTAATCAATTGTTTTCCTGGGGGATTATAATTGGGCAAAATCTCAGGTAAGCTATCCACCGAAATAACGAACATGCTGGACTCGTGTTTGAAAAATATTCTGGAGAATGTTCGGCTAAATTATCTCTTGGAGAGAGAAGGCGGCTGGGATGCAAATATGAATTGGGAAGACACTCTCTCTCTTGGAGAACAGCAGAGATTAGGCATGGTGAGGAAGCTAATGAAGTTCAAATTTAGTTTGTTTGAATAATGATCTCAGGATTGTTCTACTGGATCTTTAACTGTTTGACACAGTTAGTTTTTTTTTTTTTTTTCTAGGCCCGCCTATTCTTTCACAAGCCTAAATTTGCCATCCTTGATGAGTGCACCAAGTATGTCATCAAACTTGGCGTTTGTTAAGCTTTAAAGAAATATTGCCAGTTACCTTGTAGTATTTAAATTTTTATTATGTGCTTTGGGTGGCAGTGCAACAAGTGTTGATGTTGAGGAGCAACTTTATAGGCTTGCTAGTGACATGGGCATCACATTTATTACCTCCTCTCAGGTAAGTGGTGCTTTGATAATTGGTGGTAATTATTTACTGCATAATTGATCTGCTCGAGAGCACTGTTTCTATTTTTTTTTGCGAGTTATCAGTTAAGCACCCTAGCTACCGTGACTGTATTCTACTAATCAGTCGACTGCTTTTCCTTCACTGATTATGCTCTAATGTGTGACAGCGTCCTGCTCTCATACCATTCCACTCCCTGGAATTGCGGCTTATTGATGGCGAGGGCCACTGGGAGCTTCGTGCAATTAAGCAATGAGTTGACAATAGCCTCTGCCATTGTGTAACTGGAGCACGTGAGATGGGCTCTCAGACCTCATAGACGGTGTAGAGGAACGAGTCATTTGGGCAGTCAGCGGAGTTCATTGTTTTCCGTGTATCTCAAGTCGTGGTCATTTAAACTCAAAATTATGAATCCGGCAAAGAGGAGATGCCATGTTTTTATTTTGCCTCGAGGATTTGATAATCTTGATCATATACGGCAAGTGTAGTTATTCTGCTCAAAGCGTCAACAGGGCCTCCAAAGAGAAGTCAATCACACAAGGTTATTGGAGAAACTGTTAGAAATCAAGTCTGAAATCGTATGGTATATAGAAATCTCCATGTACAGACCTTTTTTTTTTGTTTATCAAGTTAATTTCTTGGGCCATTAATTGAAAAATCGCTACGCATTTATATTGTAAGAATTGAATGCCTAAATTATTAAAGTTGGCCCATGAATAAAGTCGCAGGAAAGAATTTACCCGTCTTCTGTCTTCCCTATGTCTTTGCAGTTTCACTTTTATTAAATTTAGGAAGGGCAGCGTATTATGGGGGTTTTTAAGAATGTGGTAAAGTTGTGTTTTTTTGTTTGAAATATATTTAATAAAACTATCGTATCCATCTTTGCTTATCTATTTAATAAAATAATTAGGATTATCAATGCGGATCATTGGGCACTAAAACGCGTTACTAGCTACTCGTGTGCTATTGGCAGCCAAGAAATCACTGAGCTGATTAACATCGCGCGCATGGAGGTTTTTTTGATTGGGTTGGCAGTGGATAAGCTCACGACATTGGTGTCTTGCCAACGTGTTAATCACAAAGGGCCATTCTTCACCATTGAATCGAACGTTCTCTTTATGTAGAGGGCGGAAAGAAGAAGAATTCACAGTTCTAATTGCACACACCAATTATCATAGTAATGGATATCCTTTGAGGATATCCAAGGGATGCGACCTTTTTCGTTGGACCTTCTGAGTTGTAAAGTCGAACACCTTCGCTGTCTGATAAGCTCAAAAGAAGATTTAGCTTAAGGTTTTAAGATACGTATTTAACTCGTGCAACAAGTACTGTCAGAAAGAGATTCTTGCGATGTCGATATATAGTTTTCTATACTTGTTATTTTGTGCTGACAATTAATGGTCCTGTTTTACCTAATTTTGCATTTGAAGATAATCAATTCTTGTTGTCAAGTGAAATCCAAGAATCCTGAGATTGTATTATTTAAACTGTTGTGCTAAATTGCTAATTAATTATACATAGTAGCAATTTTCAGTGTCTTGTAGGATCGTTTTCCAGAGATCCAGTAAACAAAGATTGTTGCTTTTCTAATACCAAAAGAAGAAAAGAGGATCTCGACAGAGAAAATCTTTTTTTTATTTTGGATGTTTGACTCTTGTCTTCTTCTTCTTCTTTCATAACTGGAAATTGAGCACTCGTGTGTTGTAAGGAAAATAATCAGTGTAAGGGGAAAAAATTAGATTTGTATATAGTCCTAATTATTTCTAAGAAAAAAAAGGATCAAAAAGATTTTATAGTCTTGTCTTTCTCCATGCCAAGTTGCCAACTATATACAGAATTAATCTTGAACCCGGCCATCTAGGTATCTCATGAATGGCAAAACTTCTGTGACCCAATACTTTTGTACTTGGAAGGGTCAAATTAAGATATATATCCACCCTTTCATGATTCGCAAGAGATTATTTTAAGTTCAATGTAATCTCATGTGATTCCCTTCTTATTTCATGACATTATTAAATTTCCCTTGCAAATATTGCAACTAGCTAGGGTTTTGGTGGGCTATATTCTCCGCACTGCACATTTTTTTATATATGGAAGCAGCTTCCTCGAAAGCAAATGCCACCATCCCTCCAATATCCTTGCATGCATCTATATATACCACTCCATAACCCATAACTTCCCCTCACCAAATAAATCAAAAACAAACCAAAGCTTCTCTTCTCAAGATAACCAATTACTCACCCTCTCTCTTTCTTAAAATGGGTGCCGCTACTGAAGGTATCGCGAGTACTTGTCTTGGCATTGAAATAGAAATCTTTCAAGCAAAAAATATAGAAGTCAAGTCCCATGGGAGCCTTTTTGTTAGATACTATCTCTCTGCAGGAAAGAACAAAAGAATCCAACTGAAGAGCCGAGAAATCTCCTCAAAGTCCAACCTCTTTTGGAACGAGTCCTTCTCATTGGAGTGTATAGGCACTGAAGACTCCATCAACAACCTAAAGCAAGAGACTGTAGTTTTCGAGCTCAGATGGAGAAACACAAATCCGATCCTTGCTAAAATAGGAGGGTCACAACTCCTTGGTAGAGCTGAGGTTCCATGGAAAACAGTTCTTGAATCACCAAATTTGGAAATGGAAAGGTGGGTTATGATGGTTCCAAAGAAGGGTAGTGTTCCTGACGATGTCAAGCCTCCTTCAGTGCAAATAGCAATGAGAGCTAGAGTTCCAGAAATGGCAGAGATGGAGAAGAAGAACAGGAGAGATGGCAGGTTGAGGAAGAGAGATGGATGTGGTTGTTGCAAGGATAGTG